>TARA_R100000700_G_scaffold17149_1_pt1 | contig 20605 bp, 34 predicted proteins | sample TARA_R100000700 | Tara Oceans TARA_R100000700 (sample SAMEA2622810) | marine metagenome | biome: marine biome (ENVO:00000447); feature: marine epipelagic mixed layer (ENVO:xxxxxxxxx); material: "saline water (ENVO:00002010), including plankton (ENVO:xxxxxxxx)" | depth 120 m | reverse complement strand
TACGCACCAGCACCTCTGCGATAAACAGCTTTAAGCATACCGAGCGTAGCCTTAGAACCTTTGCTTTTTGAATTGTGTTCTCTGACTTTGTTTGACAACTGCTTAGTGACTTCTTTGCTAAAAGTTATTTTGCCGCTTGGGTTCTTTGCGCTGTCTGGTTTGTTTTTCTTAGACCCTTTCTTCTGGTCTTTTTTTGGAGCGGGAGTCCTACGAGGGTCATTTTTAGAAGGCTTGTCAGATTGAGCTTTCTTCAGCTCTTCTTGACTTGGCCTGCCTTCTTTTTCGGTCTTAGCAGGCTTGTAGTTTTTGCCTTCTCTCTCTTTCTTTCTTCGGATATTTTCCCAAAGGCCGGGCTTTGCCTGAGCAATATCCCAGTCTTCGGTTTCTTCCCCAAAGTCAACATAATCTGCTTCTGTTGGGATTACGAAGTTGTCTTCTGTAATTTCTTCTTCAAAGCCTAAAGCAATATAATCACTCAAAGCCTTAGTGTATTCATTATCTTTAAAAAACATTATTTCCAAGCCTCTAATATGAATTTAAGGGAATTTCTTCCAAGTAAGTTTGCGATTGTTTGGTCTGAGTATTTTCTTTCTGATATGCCAGACATGAAAGAAGATAGGTATCTAGTCAGTCTAGGTAGTTCAGATATGTCTGTTATCTCATCTGGAGGGTCTGTAAACCCATCGAAGTCTGTACCAATAGCTAAGACTTCATCACCAGCTATATTTATTATATGGTCTATTGTTCTTTCTATGTGTTTTAAGCCTAACGCTGAGTCAATCGGACTGATCCAGTAGTTCATTAGTATCAATCCAATTAAACATTCATGCTCTGCTAGCCATCTTATTTCCCAGTCTTCCAAATTATAGGGGTCTGGATTTATTGAGAAGGAACCAACATGGCTTGCAATGACTTTTGACTTGTCATTTCCTACAATGTCATACACTTCCTGCCTTGCCTTTGGGGTACAGTGGCTAATGTCTATTATCATCCCCATTTCTTTCATGGCTCCAACTACGCTTTTGCCTGTAGGCGTGAGTCCTTTATTCATATCCCAACCAGCCATTAGTTTCTTCCAGTTACTCTTCTTAATGCCATACTCTGGATAAGGGAATACTGGACTGACTAGATGGTTAGGGTAGAAATGGGCTAAAGTCAGGTATGCTACTCCCCTATTATAAAAATGTTCTAGGTTAGAGTGTATTTCTTCTCTAACAAAAGGTTTCATAGCCGTCGATTCGTCAACTCTTTTTTTAGCAAGCTCGCCGTTGAGGGAGTGACCACCTTCAATTGCATGGATCATGGCAGTGTCGCCATTTACAATGGCTTCTTCTAACTCTTTGACGTTTTTAACAAATTTGAATTTGTGGTCAGAACTTAACATCAAAGAAATTTTATTATAGTTTTCTACTTCTTTCTCCATTCGATCCATCATGGCGTTTGTTGCATCGAAATAGGTAGGCTGAAACACTCTTTTGTTGACCGATGGGTATATATACTTCAGCAACTTTATTAGCCACTGGTCATCTATCCATTCTATTTCTGGAATGTATGAAGTAGAGAGGACTACATCTAGTCCTCCCTCTTTCATTTTAGGTAAGGTGTTTCTTTCACTCAGAGGCCAAAAGCTTCTCTTAAAAAGAGTAGATAAGAATCTAGAGTTTTTGCCGTCTAAAGAGCGATCAAATAGAAAGTTCTTAAGAGTTCCATGATTGTGCCAGTCGAATATTATTGACTGTTCATGCAAGTCCTGCCAAGTCATTTAAAAAACTCCACTACCCACAATATAGTCTCTTGGAACTTGCGGATTAAACTCTTGATAAAATTCTGGAAAGGGCATGACGGACACCTTCAAGTCCGTTGGCTTTTCTGTCACAGAAATACTTTCTAGTTGTACTATGTTAGATGCTACAACTTCAGAAGAAAAATTATCAGTCTTGGCTTCGACAGTGTAATAAATTCTCGTACTGTCTTCTAAAAGATTTCCTTTTTGATCCCAAGCTGGAACAAAGAATTCATGTTCACTTGCCCAGCGATCAAAGACTCTTTTTTCTCTCAACGAGCCGTTGACATAAATTTTTAACTCTTGGCTTGTGACATTTATATCAGGATTTTCTATTGGTCGCCATTCGGCTTTGATTTTTGGATATTTCATTTTTTTTACCTCTAGCTAGACACAAGCAGGACAAGAACAGCCAACATCACAAGCAGCAACACCTTCTTCAATGTCGCACTCGCAATCTTCTTCGCATTCTTCGCAGGCTTCTGGGACTTCAATCTCTATAGGATCAGATCCCGGAACATTTACAATAATTCCATCTAGCCCGCCGTTCTGATAAATAGCAACAAGCAAAGCTATTAATACGGAGACTATGCCTGCAATCGTTTTTTTGTTTTTAAGAGTTTTCATTGTTGTTCATTTCCGATAAGGTTTGGTTTATTTTTTCTAAAGTGGATGATAGCTTCTCAACTCGTACTTTGTCTGCCTCGTGTTGTCTATCATATCTAACTTGTACGTCTTCTAATATTCTTTCATAGTGGTTTCTTTGCGACTTAAAGTCTTCACTAAAAGATTCCTGCATCTCAGAAACTTGTTTTTGATGTGCGGGAAAAATTATTTTAGTGGTGTACCACAAATACCATCCAAGCAATCCTGTAGCAGACACTGTACCCCAATCAAAGTTGGCTGGAATTATGTCTCCAACAGCAACTAGAAGAGGAGGAAAAAGTGCTAACAGGGGTTTCATCGGTTCTACTCCATAAAAAAGCTAGGAGCGCGCAATGCACGCCCCTAGCAATTAGTTAAAACTAACCAGTGATATCACTGTAGTCCATCAAGTTTTCAGAAGCAGTTCCGTCACCACTAGTAGAACTAGAAGTGAAGTCAACAAAGCCTTGAAGAATGACAAACTCACCAGATTTTGTCCAGTTAGTAACAGCATCGTCAACAGCGAGAGTGACAGCACTACCGTAGTTGGTAATGCCAGCCTTCGCAGTACCGTCAGATTGCAACAAGCCGTGGTTGTTTGTAGATTCGGATGTTGGGTTTCTGAAGATATTGAAGATAGCTGTAGCCCAAGTACCTCTTTGATAGTACTTAGTCTTAGGATGGATGTTTCCACCTCTTCTATTCTGATCGCCACCACGAAGACCTCTAATGATGTCTGTAGTGCCTGCAATACCATTTAGAAGAGAGTTAAATCCAACACCGATAACTCCGTTGTCAGAAGAAGTGGGAGAACTTGGATTGTAAGCAAGAGTACCACCGCTTCTAGCCAATGCAATACCAGCTTCATATGCTGAACCAGTATTAGCAAGAACCTTCGATCCGTAAAGATCAGATCTTTCACTTACGAGTTCAGAAGGTTTCTTCGCAGTAAATCTAGATCCTGCGATATTACCACCGTTGGCGATTACTCCACCATCAATGTCTTCTTGACCTGATCCGGTAGCTGTTTGTGTATGGGTGCTAACAGTCATTTTATTTACCTTATATGTTATTAGCTACGCCATAAGTCCATTTTTTTCCAATGATAAAAGTCCATTCCCACTATATTATACACCGTTATTTGTTTCATCTATTGAATATTCCCAAAGGTCATCTACTAGACCAAATTCTATAGAATCTGAGGGAGACATCCACAAGCCGTCTTTTATAATAGACATAAAACTTTCGATAGATCTTTTGCTTCTATGGCCGCAGTTTTTGGCTACTCTGGAGATTATTTCTTTGTATTTCCTATTAGTGAATTCGGTGTAAGATCTCTGGGCATCTATGTAATCTATATCTAGATCAAATAATATTGGGTGTAGCATGATGGTGCTATTTTCAGTTGCGTACCTATTTGTTCCAAAGCTAAGTATATAAGCCGCAGCAGAGTAGCACTTTCCAATAGCTATGGTATTTATTGTGAAGCCAAGAGTGGAGAAGCCAATAATCTCATCAATTATCGCACAAGCAGCATCTACATCGCCTCCAGATGAGTGAATGTAAATGTTGATTTCTTTTATGTTTTTCTTTGCTATGTATCTGATTGACCTGACAAAATTCCTAGCAGTCTCTTCTTCTATATCTCCCCACAGAAATATCTTTCCAGAATCAAGCAAAAAGCAGTCGTTAGGACTTTCTATTTTCTTGTTCATTTTGGTGTAGGGAACCTCCATGCTCTGCAAGCATAAACTCATATTTAATAACAGTTCCTAAGAATTTTTCATCATCATTTGCATTTGTGCTGATGTAGTCAATTATCCCGTCTGGAGATACGTAGATTGCCCAGTGCTTGTCCTTGTTCAGTACCTCTTTGAGAACTTCAATCGCCGTTTCTGTCTCTTCTTCGTCTTCAATATCTTCAAGAGATGTAAGTATTGGCGATCTTACATTAAGGACAGTCTCTATCTCTTTTCTTACTTGCGGAAAACTAAACATCTTACCGATACCGACGAAAAATCTATATCTACTTTGTATAGAGAAAAGTTCTACACCAGCGACTTTTTCAATCTGCTTAGATATAGATTTAGTCAGGCTAAAATTTGTATGAGCAGTCCAGCAATCAAACTGAGTCAATGGACTCATCTTGTCGTGAAGTTGAAACATACCCATAGGCGTTGTAACTAGCTTAGGTATTTTGGACATCAAGATTAGTTGTTCTTCTGGAAGGTCTTCTAAACTATCTTCTTCCAGCTCGGCAAGTATCTCGTCATACATTTCCGATTCTAAATTATATTCGTCCCAACATTCCCAGTTGATTAGTTTTTTAGGCATTTTATCGCTCCCGAAAGTAAGGGATTTCCATAATATTATACACCTTTTGCCATTTTGATTGGTTTGAGGGGCTGCTATTGCGGATTACCTTTTTTTATCAGAAAGCTGTCCCTTTATGGCGTTGAAAAGATCAGAAGGAGAAACGACATCATCTTCCTCTTTTTCATGTTCATCCTCTGAGAACAAAGACATAATTTTTTGGAACTCGCTTTTGACATCTTTCATTTTTGCACTTGAAGAGTCAAGCACTGATTTAATGATGTGTTCGTATTCCTCTGGAAGCGCTTCACCTTCTATAAACTCAAGAGTCTCAGAGAGCATCTGTCCTGATGAAACCATATAGAGAAGGTCGGCGAACTCAGCATGTCTATTTGGCTTCCAATTTATGTCTATCCATACAATACCATCCTTATCGCATGTATAACTTATTTGGCAAATCCTGTCTTCTTCAGCTATAGATTCTTCTTCGGCTTTTTCTTCAGGAGCTTCATTCTTGCTCTTGCTGAATAAGGTCATCAACCTTGAAAACAAAGGGAACTTCATTATGACACCATTGTACGTTCTGGAAGCCAACTTCTAGTTTGTCTAAGTCTATTATATTCCCACCAAGATAAGAGTCATTCAATACGTCTTCTGAAAAGCTATGTATTTGACCACTTACCAATGGCGGATCTTGAACGCAGTTGGCAGGTATGCTGAACAAGACACTCTGCCTATATGATACCATCATATTTCTATCGACATCTTTTCTTGAATTTCCAGCAAGTACTCCTTCCCATTGCCTCAGATATTGAAACTCGTGTTTTCTATTGAGTTCTGCAAGCTCTTTTGTCCTAAATATATGACCGTCAAGAGATATTGGGTAGCCATAGTTCAGTCTTGAGTCCCATTCTTTCCAGTCCCACTTTACAAAATGAGAACTGACCATGTGATTTTGAAGGTGATGCCTCTCTTCTGGCCTCATGTAATACTGCATGGTTGTATTTGAGCCAAGCCTAAGAGAAAAACAAAAAACATCATCGTCAAATGCTGCTTCGACCAACTCTGCATCCGATGGAACTGTCTTATAAAAGACACAATCATCTACAATCCCGCAGGAAAACTCAGAGTCACACTGCTCAAAGAAGTTAACAAAGTCTTGAACGAAGTCTTTTTCTTTTTGCCAAACTAAATTTGGTAAGACTTCTTGTGATATTAGCTTGTCGTACCCCTGTGTAAATCTGTCATCAGACCCAGTGTATATTACTGTGATTTGATTAAATAGCTTAGGTGCATACTTTTTAATGCTGTCAAACAATAATCTAAGCTGACAGGCTCTGTCTTTAGATAGTATGAGTGCGTTTATCAATTATCAATACCCTTACCTAGCTTCACTACATAAGATTCGTTGTTAAAGACTTCAATGTCTTCAAAAAATTCTCTAATAACACCTGCTACGCTAGGCCAATCATGACCAGCTATCACTGAGTTCTCTTTCATCTTTGGTAGCCAAGCCGAAATCTCTGTACGAACATAGTCGATGTCATGATCTCCGTCGAAGTGAATAAAGTCGATACTATTGTCATCAAATCTATTTGAGGCTCGTATTGAGTCCGACTTATGAATGAGGGTTTGCTCTGTCAGACCGCACTTTTCTACATTGGAAATAAACAGATCTTTGAGTTGTTCCTGAATCTTGTCTCTTTCGTAAGTAAACTTCTGACCCGTAGCGTTCTCAATGTATCTCACAGACTCCACGGATATATTGCCAAACTCAAAAGTATCTACGGCGTGCATTTTAATATTTTTGTTTTGCTTTTTTGTCTCATGTCCAAAGAAACAAAAGCTACCACCAATAAATACTCCAACTTCAACAAAGCACATTCCATCTTTCATTGAGTTAGCGATTGGCGTAAATACTTCAGCCAAAGCCGTGCTTGATATTAGTGCAATTACATCGCTGTTTTCTTCGTGTCCAATTTTCATGGTCATTCAAAAGCCTTGTCTATCAATGTTTGCGAAGAATTTTTCCAGCTGTACTTTTTAGCAGTATCAATACCTTCTTGATTTATCTTGAGGCTATCTTCTTTTTTCGCTTCGTGAACTGCCCTCATGTGATCTGCAATCTGCTTGACTTGATCTTCAGAAACTTTAGCCCATTCACCCTGACCTCTAAACCACTTATTGTCTACAGCCGACTCTAGTTCAGTAGTCTCAACTAATCTGCAATTATCTGAGTTGCAAAATTCAGTATGTCCTGAGTAATTTGTAGCTATGACTTGCTTTCCACAGCTCATCATTTCTAGTAGCTCCAGATTCCAACCTTCTGCTCTAGCTGGAAATACACCACAGTCAGCTTGCATCATGATTTCGTAGACTTCTTTTTGCGTCGGCTGTCTTGGAATCATTCTGACCTTACTACCTAGCTTGGAAGACTTATATAATCTTTCCCACTCAAAGTTTTCTTCTTTACTGTAGAAAGGATTGTCGCACATCATCCAAAGCTCAACTTTGTCAGACTCATCGAAAGCCTGATTAAATGCTTCAATCAGCACGTCATGGCCTTTTCTGACTTCCCATTTTCCACAGTTGAAAAATATTGTTTCATCTCTAGATGACACATTAACTCTGAATAGCTTTGTATCAACTCCAAGAGGTACAACCTCTACCTGACCTTCTCTGTGCGGAAAGTTATTGAGGATTACTTGCTTAGCCCAGTCAGAACATACAAACAATTTGTCTGGGAAATTGAGATGATGTTTTTCTAGATCAACAAACCTGTTGAGTTCAAAGATAGGCATCCCAATCTTGGTTCCCCTACCTACAAACATAGACATGTCATGCTGATGCCATATTCTCACGCAAGGAGATTCCCAGTTTGGAGTTTTAGAGTTGTTGACCGCTTCTTGTATGACCTTTACGTCTTCTTCAGGAACGTCGGGATTTCCCAAGACGGTAAGCGAGGGACTGTGTCCTAACTCTGTTACGCCTTTGACAAAATTTATTCCGGTGACTCCGTAACCAAGTTGGTTAACTGGTGCTATGATATTTAAGTCTCTAGTTGATTGTAGAAATCCCATTTCCTGCTTCCGTTATAAGTTCTTTCCAGTATGATAGTTTATGTTTTGGAGTCTTGATTAGGCTCTCGGTCGTTTGTTGTGCGACTTCGCTTAGTATTTTCCTAAGTATCGAAAAATCTAAGTCTCTCATGTTTTGAACCGCCACCATAGGTAAGCCATCTAAATAATTGGCTAAGACATTTGCCTGCACTATAGGTATAGAGCCACAGTATATTGTCTCTAAAAATCTGTAAGTGTCAACACCATTGCCTTGAGGGCATAAAATAAATGCGTGTTCAGAAATGTCTTGATAAAATTCAATTTGTGGCTTTGTCTGTTCTTGTATTGTGAGCCAATTATACTGTTTGTTTTTGAAAAAATTTCTCGCATCTGCTCTATCGGACGTATAGTCGCTCCAGTTTAGATAGCAATACTTCGTTTTATCCGACATCTTCTTATGTTCTATTTTACTAAATATAGACCTATCAACATTGTCGGAGATGCCGAACGGTATGCCTACAATCTTTTCGTGCATACACATAGGGTTAGCCAAAAACCAAGTCTTTACATTCTTAGGAATATCTTCAACTGTATAAAGAGTGTATGAATCACACTTAACAGAGTACGTGTGACTTATATCAGTTTTTTCTTTTTCTCTTCTGGAAGGGACTACTAAATCTTGATACTCCAAATCTGGAGAGAGATAAGACTTAACATATGTTAGCCACTTGTACATGTCGTACCATACAGGATGTTCGTCTTGAATAGCAAAGCCGTAGTCACTAAAGCCACTTATCACAACATACTCATTGTCAGTCTTCTTACATTTTTCAAAGAAGTCTCCAATATGCTCTATATTGCAATAGATTATCCCTGATTCAGGTATCTTGTCAGGCTCTAGGTAGTCTACCTCGTAATTAGGATAGCCTAGTTGCATCCAAGACTTAACGTGGATAATATCTTCTTCCGATATGTTCATTAAAATTCCATAGCCCCAAAAGCAGTCAGAGTGTCAGTGCAAAAAACAGGCTTGCCAGAATTAGAGTATATAGACAAAGCCTGATTGTGTTCACTCTCATAAAATATTTTAGCATGATCGTCAGATTTATAAACAGAAGATTTCCAGTCACCAAAGCCGTTATTAGCCATTCTTTCCTCGGCAGTGTCGTAAGGACTCATTACTAACTCAGTATACTGTACATTGTGTTTACGAAGCCACTCTTCGGTCTCTCGCCTAAACTTTTCTAGTCTTGCTGTGACTATCTTGTAGACAGGGTACTTTGGTAAATACAAGGGCTGCGTGTTTTCTAGAAAATGTAGATAGTCCTCTCTTACAATTCCGCCGGATTCTTCGGGAACACCTATCCAGTCTTCGCAAATAACACCATCCATATCTGTCATTGAATGAGCTGTCAAAATGTCCCGCATAAAGTTCCACTCAAAAGTATGGTTGCCAGTTGGAATTATTGAGTAGTATCTGTCTAGGTTTTTGACTTGTTCTTCTAAACAATACAAAGCGCCATATAAAAAATCATTTCCAAATATTTTTTTTACGGACTTCATGCACGATCCTGAAGACGATGTGTCGTCAACTATCAGAATTTTGCCAGACTTTATATTTATAGGTCTACTACCATTTGGTCTCGAAGAAGAGCCAAACCTAAGTCCTTCAAGTGAAAGTAGTGGTATGTTCAAGGTGTGCGCTATTACAGAAGCGATAAAGCACCCGCTTCTAGGTATTCCTGCTACGGCTGATATGTCTTTAAGGCTCTGACAAAAATATTTTATATCTTGTATTGCTCTGGCGTAGCTCACATAAACAAAATCACCATGACTGGATTTTATATTTTCAAGAGTTGGTGGAATAATGTCTAGCCTACCCTCACAGTTCTTTGACTTATATATAAAAAGGCCGTGAGTCTCGTCTTTCTTATTCTTGAAGTCATAATGATTTAAGTTTGACATTACTAGATCAAAGGCATCTGCATCATCTATTATTTTAATAACATTGCTTTTGAGATGGTTATCCATATACGATCTGGTAACAATGTAGATGTATGAACATATATTAGAGATGTCTATGATCTTTTGTTTTAATTCTTCTGCATCTTCAAACTGCTGTAATGACAATATACAAAAGCCTATGTCATACTTATTTTGCTTTAGTTTGTCAAAGTCGCTGTACACCGACCTTGCTACTTTAGCAGATACAGTTTCATTCAGTCTCTGTATCATTTCTGGTAAGTCATAAGCATCTATTTCTCCAAACTCACCAATAGTTCTAAAATTTCTACCTAGCCCGCACCCAAAGTCTAAGACCTGCAAGTTGTTGTTTGGCTTAATGAAGTGAATCTTTTCTGCCTCAAAAGGCCTGCCTGATTTATACCCAGAGTAGATACACTCTTTAATATCATCAATGGATTTGTTCTTAGCTATTTCTGACCATCTTGTCATTTTGTATATGGAGTCTCTGTGTATAGGGTTATCATGCTTGGATTTATGTAGATGCTGTTAAAGCCTTCTCTTGCTATGCTTTCATTAAAACATACATGATCACATGCGTACATATCATATCGACCAATTTTATAGGCGTTCCATCTGTATATTCCTAAACCTCCAAAACATGATTCAACTCTATAAGGCTCCTCTCCTCTTCCTAATCTTATTTTGTTCTTTTCTGAGCTAGACTTTCTGACTTGAGCAGTCTCTCCTACATCTTTATAAGCAAATGTGTCAAAGAAAATTCTATCTATCCTAACTATCTCTTGTAAGTTGTTAGTCAATAAGCCTTCTTTGTTTACTGTTCCATAATGTAGTCCATTAGAACCAATAAAATCCCAATGAGTATAAGACAGTGAATTCAGTATGCCTTCATAGCTCCAACCTCCCACTAAATCCATATCTACCAAGATTACAAAGTCTATGTCTAAATAGAGCGAGGATTCAAGTATTTTGACTTCACTTTGTAGCTTGTTTCTTGCCTCCATCATCGTGTGACACCTCTCGACAGAAGTGCCTTCAAGTCTCTTTGTTCCAATTACCTCGCTAAACACAGTGACTGAGTTGTTAGATTCTTGCCAATCCTTCAAGATTTCTGGCGTTTTGTCGGTAGAATCATTTTCGTAGATAACTACATATGATGATTTGAAGAAAGAAGAGAGTCTTTCAATTCTAGCTATTGTTTTATGTGCAGTATCTTCTATATCTCTACACATGCCGCAAATTATGACATTAGATCTTTCTGCGGTCTTGAAGCCAGATATGAGCCTCTTGTTGTAAGAGGCTCTCTGGTTTTCTGCTGGTTGGAATAAGGATTCAGGAAATCTAGAATCTATCCAGTCATTCGCCCGACTTCTCTCCATTGATCTTTATTTCTCCTAGATTTTCCGACAAAATCTCCAGCCCTTTAACCACTTCTTCTCGTGCTATGGGTCTAGCTATCCTTCTAATTGACGAGTGCATCTCGTCCTCTATCATGCTTAAAAACATCTCAAGTTTCATCGCTGTATCGCTGAGGTAGACTTGGGTGTTGATTGCTTCAGACTCAAGGGTTGCTACTTTCTTTTTTAGTTTTTGGTTTTCAAAACCAACGACTGCGGAAAACAAAAGTGCGCATAAACAAAGCGGAAGGTATGTGTTACTGTTCATTATCAAACCATTTCGTGAAAGGATCATATTTGCTAATCAAAATATTTTCCTTCATGTTCTTCCACAATTCTCTTCCGAGAGCTTTGGATGCGTCATTATCTCCTTTGAAATGTACACCCTGCAAAATTCTAGCTAACCCAGACAAGTCTTCAATTCTCTCAAATGCTCTTGTGTGTTCTGGGTATATGTCAGATAAAACCAATCCAGTTATAGTTCCGTGCATTTGATGCCCTGAAGGATACGCTGGCGTTTGATGGCTCCTTGTCCTGATTACAGAAACCACATATCCCATCTTATGAGCTATTTGTTCTGGCCTTGCTCTTCTGTGTTTGTACTTCAGCGTTGTTACCACAGTGTCTGCCTGATCTAAAATCTCCTCAATCATCTCACTTGGATAGGTAAGACCTTTTTGCTGACAATAATCCTTAAACAGGTTTTCAGGAGTCTCGTCCACGTCCATTACTAGGTCAACTTCTTTTTCCGAAAGTGATCTGGTTTTATCTTGCAGATATTTGAGGTCTCTCTTTGTTTCAGAACTGCTATTCTCAGGAGGTTCTGGCAGTATGTCTTCCCAATCAATAGTAATCATTGGGATTGCCGCCTTCATCTCGTCAAGCTGTTTGAAGTTTGGATTGCCTTCATACCTAATGCTGTCAATATCATGAGCGCTCTCAGCCTTGTTGAAGATGTGCTTGCCTTTAGACTCAAACTGGCTATGACAAAAAGCAACTCTTTGGAGGCTATTTGGGAAGCTCTTTACGCTTTTATCACTACTCATGCACCTAGAAACAAAGTCTTTTTTTGTCTCGCCTTTTCTCGGTGAGGGCATTTCTATCTCCAATTCACATAAAATTGACGTGCTGTCAAGTTATTATACACCTACGGTGATTTAATTATGTCGGAAATCAGTTCACTGGCAGAGCTATAGACCTTAGACTTACAGGCGTTTGTTACCATAGAAGTAGCTTCACTTTTGCTATAGCCTAAGCTAACCAAGCCATTTACCGTATCTTTAACCACAGAGCTAGGCGTTTTGTTCTTAGCTTGGGTTGGCGCTGGAGATGAAGGCAGTAGATTATTCTTTAACAGAAAGCTCCTTGCAGAGGCGTTCCCATTCTTGGCTTGCTCTATTGCCGTCAGGACAATCTCATCCCAGTCTTGCTTCGTGACTACTGGCTTTCGTTTGGGTGGCTGCTTTATGACTGGAGGAGGGGTTATCGTTGAAGTAGTCACAGGGACATTCACGGGGATTGATTCTTGCTCCTCGTCTACTTCAAAGAAGCACGCAAAAAAGAACTTATAAAACCCGACGAAGAAGCCGTACAGAGAACATATCGTGATTATCCCCCACATGAGATACTCAGCGCTGCTAGGCTCTTCTCCGTAATATATAACACAAAACATAACCACCCCTTATTCTAAAGTTTCACATATCAGTATAACGAGCGTGTCAAGTGCTACAAGTACTCTTATGTGTCTGGAGAGAAGTATTTACTGAGAGTCTCCAGTCTGTCTTCCGCATCAGCTAAATTACTGAGAGCTTCGTCTAGGTTGGCATACAAGTCTTCTGTTGAATGATCTCCGATGCCTGCTGGATGATCCAAAAGAAGTTTGAGCGAAGCTAATGACTTAGCTTGTTCTGATCTAGCTTTTTGCCAAAGATAATCAATGGCACTTTGTTGATAACTCATGATAACTTTACTGCAAGGAGGTTAATGGTTTTCACGTTCCGTATGGCAGTAATCATTATATACATAAGCCGCGCACTATTCGAGTGGGTATCATTTTTAGTGTAGCACGAACTTAAAGTAGCCCGACGAGGAATCGAACCTCGAACTACGGTTTAGAAGACCGTTGTTATATCCGTTTAACTATCAGGCCAAATGATTACAGTTGACCTAAAAACCTCTGGGTTGCGAGTATATAGTCACTATCGTGAATCGTCCTATCCTCGCCCTCTCTGTCAGAAATAAAACCATATTCACTGATAAAGAAAATCATTCCTATCTTTGGGTTTTTACCGGTCTGTTCGACCGTCATGTTGATAGCTTTCATGCAGGCCTTTTTCTTATCGTCGCAATCTACAACCTGCTTAACTTCTTTGCTTTCAATATAGTATTTAGCCATCTTCTTCCTGCTCTTTTCTGATAGGCGTGACTCTCTGCCTGCTCATGTGTTGTACTTTTTCGTAGAACTTCTCTTCTCTATTCATCCTCTTTGTATATCGGCTTTTTCTAGCCGCTTTCTCTCGCCTGAGAAGTTCTTTTTTCTTTTTCTTGCGATCTTTTTTATTATAAGAAGACATGAATGCAACTACGCTAATGGGCTTCATTTTGTTTTGGCATAAAAAAACAGGATGCCCCTTGCGAGGCATCCTGCTTACAGACTACTCGCTGCGGATTTCATCAATTTTCTTGTTCAGAGCGTCGATGACTTCCTTGTTGCCATTGAGCTTTTCTCCTGCTTTCGAGGAGTCAAACTCCGGCTTACCGATGGCTGACCCGTCAACATCCTTTGGGGGATAGTTCACATAGGTCGGATAATTACCATCTGGAAAAGCCTTTTCAATAGCTTCACGATAGCCTTTGTTGTAGTGGGTTTCAGAAATTACATCGTGTTCCCACTCAGTTTGAGCAAGTCCTCTCATGTAGCCTTCATGCCACAGTTGATTGATAGCATCGCGTTCATTAGGCTCTTCGGAAAGGTAGCTCACTAGCCCTTCCAGCCGACCCTGAGAAACAAGATGATCCTTGCTCAAGTTTTCGATGTCGTTGAGTCGCATCCAAACAAGCTCGTCTAGGAACTCATTGTTTACTTCAGAACGCATCTTTTCAATCTCATACCTCTCTTCGAGGGATGAGTGTCTCCACTGTTGAAAAATCAATAAATTCAACATTGTGAAGAACAACAAACTAATTACGAGTTTGTCCTTACTCATTTCATTTTCCTTATTAGAATGGAATCTCAGATTCGCTAGTGTTATCTGAATTCACTTCAGTAGGAACTTCTTTAACCTTAGCAGTGGAAGCAGTCGCTTCACCACTAGGCTTTGCTCCAAACTGAACTAAATCAGCCTTTAGTTTAATGGATGTTCTATTGCTTCCATCTTTGGCCTGCCACTTTTCTGTGCGGAGCCTGCCCTGAATAGAAACCTCAGAACCCTTTGACAGATACTTGGAACAATTAATTGCCTGCTTTCCAAAGACCACAACAGGCATAAACAAGGTGTACTTGTTTTCCTTGTCGTAAGGATCATTGATAGCGTATGTGAATGAACACACCTGCGTATCCTTGATTTCCTTAAAGTCTGGGTCTTGTGTAAGTCTGCCAGTTCCAACAAAACTGTTAATCATTTTCAACCTCTTCTTGGTTAGTGTTACTTTCGAGTGCTGCGTCGCACTCGGATAAATGTTGTTTCAATGCTTCTAATTGTTGCTCGACTTCAGTTATTTTTTGAACCACAGTCTCACGGTAGCCTTTGGCTAGATCATCTTTTGACAAAGACATTTTTTTACTCCTGTATCAGTCTTCGGAATCTTTGTAATCTTTTTGAGCCTCTGATAACATTCGCAGGCTTTCCTCCAAAGTCATCTTCGGGTCTTCTTCGGGTAATAATCCAAAATCCTCAAGGGATGGCATTATATCTTCAAAACATTCTAGATCAAAAGGCGATATGCTTTCTTGAACATCTATGTTTTTGGTCTGCTTTCTAGCTCCCGCACCTTCTAAAGACTCATATCTTGCAGTCTTGAAGCTAGGCATAAGCTCGGCATACAGGTTGGATAATACTCTTATCCTCGCCTCCATGAAGTCTTGTGTCCTTTGACAGTTTAGTCTTCTTGGCCTGATTCTCTTAGGCGAATAGTATGAGTCCATGTCGGACACATGAAAATCATGGTTTTCGTAGTATTCCATTACTTGTTTCCGAAATTAATGATGGTGAAGCAACCGCTGGTCTGTCGTCGATTGTCTCACAAATAGATTTTAATTTCAAGGCCGTCGGTAATAAAACTTTAGATTTTCCCTGTTTAATTAAATCATCTTGCTGAAGGGCTTCTTTATAGTTTCTAAACACAGTTTCAAGTTTGTTCTTTCTTTCACAGAAGAACATTCGGAATAGCTCTTTGTTGACCCATACAGACATAATATATGTGTCTTGTTCTTTTGTTACTTTTTTTCTGATGCCTACTAGCTTGTCTGGAAGTCGGTGTATTTTTCTTTTCTTGTGTGGCGACTTCCTTGCTTTTGAGACGGTTGACCTGATCTTATCTATATTCATTGTGTCATAGTCATCTACGTACTCTTTGATGTCTGGTCTGAGCATATCAAGCTCACAGAGTATGTTGTGTAGTTTTATACAAACACGATCTGGGCATGGCTCATCAAGTATGATTTGCCTAAGTATGATCTTGCAACCTTCCAATACATTGTTCGCAGCTCTGTTAATTTTAATTTTCATAAGGCCACCGTTCTTTCAAAACTGAATTGACTCCATTCACTTCAGCAAGCCATCTTCCAAACTTGCCAGTCTTGCCTGTCCTCATCACGAAGAATCCTTCTTCGTCTGCTTGTGACTGCAATAGATTTTCTAACATGAGTGTAGCTCTTGCAAAGTCTGGTCTACCTCGTTCTGGAGTATTGACTCCAAGAAGCCTGCATCTGATTCTAGCAGTTAAGTGAAACCCTAGATCAACGTCTACATCCATCGTGTCGCCATCAACGCAACGAACTAACTTTGCTTTGTATGTGTAATTCATTTAACCAGCCAGCACGTCGATCAAAAACTCATACAGACAGCAAGAGATTGTAGCAATCAAAGCTCCTGTAGAAAACCAACCAATCGTGACTAACATCTTCTTAAAATGCTCTTGTACGTTCATCAAAAATTTTCCCATATGAATCTAACTCTGGTTTTTCATCCACTTCAAAAACAAATACGTCTAACTCGAAGTCTTTGTGTCCTCTGATCTTTTTAGCAAAACTTAGTCGTTCGATAGAGACACCCCTGTTTGACATTTCTAAAATATCATCATCTGATAATTTTATCAAGCCACAAACGTATTTTTTTGTATCAAAATTTCTGCAAAGGAATTTGTGAGCGGTTTCTTCTGAGGAGAATACTGGTATTGAAATCGAGTTGTCATGAAGACTTCTGGATGCACATATTGGCAACCATCCCTCATCACGGCACTCTAGCTTGAAGTCTTTAAGAGTAAGGTTGCCGTCATTGAATATCGCCACGTAATTCTTCATCTTCAAGTTTTTTCTTCTGTCTCCTTCGGTAGACCTTTTGTTCTTCCGATCTAAGTACCATCAAAATAGTTAAAGCTATTCCTAGCTCGATTGCCCATGCGGTTAGTCCGGCATAGATAGCGTTCATTTGTTTGCGGCCTTTTGTATTAGCGAACTTGAGGATTGTGTTTTGCCACCACCTACATTGTAAACCATACGCATACCTAGCTCACTGGTCAACACGTCTTCAGGGACTCCTCCTTCTTTCCTGTCGCCACCATTACAAAACACCATCTCTTCAAAGAATGGGTCATTTTCAAGTCTCTTAAACTCTTGCCTTAGCGTTTCGCATACAGTCCCGTCTTCATCTATTGAGATGACGGCTCTACTGACACCTTTGATGTTGCTTACTATCTTTAGTCGCTCATCTTGGTTCATGAAAGGCACTGAGCCTTTAATCTCAACCTGTCGGTCGCTATTGACTATTACAATGAGGTAGTCTGCGATGTTTCTGGCTGAAGATATGTAGTCTATATGGCCTATGTGTAGTGGGTTAAAGAACCCTGATATTGCCGCAACTCTCATTGAGTACCATTCACCTTATTATATTCAAACCAAAGTAAGCCTAAGTTGGCTGTGGAGTACGAAAGCCACATCAATGCGTGTGGGTAGTCTTTCTGCTTTAAGCATGAACAACATGCAATTAAGTACAAAAAGCTAGTCAGACCTATCGCTATCATTCCGTACATCTGATTTTCCCTTGTGCATTTCTGGATATTCTGACGGAGGAAAGAGGTGAGCGCAGTATTCCTCAAACTCACGCTCTGCCTCTTCTCTCGTGTCATAGTAGCCAATCGGCATACACGCTTCGTCCCAAGCGATAAACATCTCTTTGCCACTGTCCCATTCAATATTTGGGTTTGACATTGTTATACGTCCTTGTAAAATGTTTTGAAACGCCTGATCTGCGTGTAATCCAAAGTCTACTGCGTTTTCTCTAGCTGATTCCAGTAAACCCAAAGCTCTTTGAGAAACTGTTTTCCAGTTCGTCGCATAGCTCTCTTGTCCATATGGCCGTTAGAGAGCTTCTCGTCCTCTTCACGATCCTCGTTCTTGTCGAGTTCCATTTGCTTGTACTCGTCATACCGAGATCGCCACAGGCTCGCATCCTTCGTGACCTCTCCATTGTCATCAACTCTTTCGGCTCCGTTCATTTTGAAGCCATTGGAAACAATGTCGTTCAATACAAGTGAGCGACCTCTCTGCGACCAATTTGCAAGCTGACCCTTAGTTCTTTTAGGAGCCTTGCCATTACGAACATCAAGACCAAAGTAAGCCCATAGTTTAGAAACTGTATCAAATCGCTTGATGTCCTTAATGATTGAAATCAACTCAGCACAACTAGCAACGCCGACACCATTGATGTCTGCAAGCCATTCGTTGTAGATTTCAAAGTTTTTAAGCCTATGCTTCAACTTAGTTTCGAGTCGGTTGACATAATTCTTGGACTCCTTGACATCATCATCAAGTATATTCCTCAAAATCGGATCAAGGCTGACTCTTTGCTTGAGCTTTTTACGAGCTTCAACAGCTTCTCTGCGAACCTTGACTTGATAGCTCAACTGCTCAAGCTCAATGTCATAAACGAATTCTCTAAACTTGAAGTTGGATATTCCGTCCTTCCAGTCAAAATACTCGTTATAGATAATCTCAGCGTCTGTCTCATCGTCTTTTTCCAAATTCAGCTGTCTTCGTCTTTCAGCTGTCATGTTGGTGGAGCAGGTAAGAACCTTCACTCCCTTGTGATGAAATTCAACTTTCTTATGGTGAGGCATATTTTCAGTAGCAATAATATCACCACTGGCAAGCACTGGTTCCTTAGAGGTTGCTTTAACCCCGTCAAAGAAAACTGTCTTGCCTTCTTTATAACCCCAATCAACTGCGTAAACTTTCATTTTGGATTCTACCCCTTTCTGAGATTCCAATTTTTTCTTGCTTGTATCCAATCAGTTGCGGAGCCGCAAGATGCTTCACAACTTTGGCACTCATACCAATAGAGCGCAACTGTATTCAATGCCTCTGCCTGTGGTTGCCCGCCGCAAAAAGGACATGGTAATAATGTTTCTTCAGTAAACTCAATAGGCTCGATGTTATGCTCGCCACACCTAATACACCACTTAGGCTTGTTGTCTACGTCAACTATTCTCTGGCAACAAGGTAGTAAGTATCGCATGTGTTTCTTTCCAGTCTCTTACGTTGTAGTGTAGGTCTGACTTCTGAGCTATCGTGTAGTCGTTCCCACCCTTTTCGCACCTGTCACCTATGAATATACTCTCTCCAGTCATCTGGTCAAGCACCTGCGACTTGTCATTTCCTTTGGGAAAAATGTCTATGCTTATTTCGCCACCGATTACAAATTCTAATTCTGGAAACTGTTTGCTAAGTTTGTGAACTATGTCTGCTCTCTCGCCCTTGCCTAAGTCCCATAAATAATATTCTTTTCGCAGTATGGAATTACAAGACCTACCAACAGTAGAGATGTTAATCATCCCTATTCTTTCCTCTATATTACCATCAGCAGTTCCATACCAACTACTTTTCTCGACCAGCGTAGTTATGCTAGAACGAAGTTCATCGCTTGGCTTCCATAACTTTTGAAACCTGAGCTTTCCATGTTCATAGTAAACATTTCCTGCGTTTTGATATACACCATCGACATGTCTCCAAAGAGATACACCTATTTGTTCTACGGTTTTGTCTCTGTCAGAACCAGTTACAAGAAAAGTTTTGTTTCCTTGTTCTCTTTGTACGTTTACCCACTCAGCAAAGAATCTCTTAAACCCTTCGTCAATAGTCTTTCTGGACTCTGTAAGAGTTCCGTCTACGTCAAATAAAAAGTTCATATCTTTTCCTGTAATGACTTGTCCTTTTCAGATACTTGCAGATCGTGGGTTGTATCTACAATCTGCTCATCTGAGTCAGGGATCATATCCATAAGTTCTGACTGTAGGTCTGTTGCATAGTTCATCCAATACGTGATCTGATGATTAGCTATGTATAACTGATGCTCAAGCTCATGCTCTCTCAGGCTTACGCCATTGATAAGCTGGTACTTCTCTCCTAGTTCCCAGTAAGCCTTATCGTGCGCCCAGATACTTAGTTTAACCAACCACCCTATATTTGTTTTCGTGGCGACATCATGAAATGTAAATACTAAATTATTCCATTTTCTGTTTATATAGTTGAGAATTTTATACATTTTATATCTCCGTGATTTCTATACGGGAACGATGTAAAAGCCAAACAAAGGTATAGTGAAAGCACCACCAGTGTAAGTGTAGACTGCCGCTGCCGCTAATGACTTAGAAAGTATAGCCCCAAAGCTACTCAATACAGCAACTAAAGGAGTGCAATTTACAAATGCGTAATATATATAATATAAGTAGCAAGTTATCCCGCAAAGCAATAAAAATACAAGTCCTCCACTAATTCCTTCATCTTGAAACACAGCCGCAATTACCCAGTAGTAAAAAACAACATGAGCTATTGCCGCCGCTACACCAAGTAAAGCAAATAAACTTCCAAAAATTAGCTTTGCTAAAGATGGTGAGCCAACTACTGCCGCAAGTAAAGAAATTAAAAGAACAGACGCAATGGCAACCAAAAGGTACTTAACTTTCCTTATGGTGTCTTCTTTCTTCAGAGATTCTTTTAGCTTCTGCTCTTCAAAGTATGTATTCCAGTTATTCATCTGTACATTTTCATCGTAAGTGCTTGGTATATAAGGACTTACGTTTATGAGCAAAACGTAATAACTCTAAGTCCTTTGTTTGTAATGGTTTACGTCAATTTTTGACAATAAGTACCCCGTAGGAGAATCGAACTCCTGTCTTCGGCGTGAAAAGCCGATGTCCTAGTCCACTAG
>TARA_R100000700_G_C3179585_1_pt1 | contig 21096 bp, 17 predicted proteins | sample TARA_R100000700 | Tara Oceans TARA_R100000700 (sample SAMEA2622810) | marine metagenome | biome: marine biome (ENVO:00000447); feature: marine epipelagic mixed layer (ENVO:xxxxxxxxx); material: "saline water (ENVO:00002010), including plankton (ENVO:xxxxxxxx)" | depth 120 m | reverse complement strand
ACTGCACGATCTCCTGCACCAGCTTCAGGAACCGCGATTCTTGCTTCTGAAGTAAAAAAGCGTTCCAGCTTATGAGATGCTTCTAATGCAGCAGATCTTTGTGATTTAGGAATAATCTCAGAACGATCCGCTACAGTCCTAACCCAATGCGGAGTAAAATACTCTTCTGCCAGATCCGCATTTTTTAACGGTCCTGCTTTTTGAAATAACTCCCAATCTTTCTTTCCAATAAAATACATTTCAAAAATTTCACGTTGCCGTTTTGGAAGATCATCCCAAGATTTAGCCAACGATTTTGCCAAGTGATGAGATGAAATCTTGGAAAACGATTCCCTCATCATATCTGTCCACCAGTTCAATCCGTTCAAAGTGAAAAACTGATTTGCCAGTTCCGACATCATTCCTGGAACCGGATCAATCGTGGTCATCCTCGAAGTGGTCTGGCCTATCAATCCATCGAAGCCTACATTTAAATATCTGGCTACCATTTGCCTTTCAGCAGGACTCAATCTTTGAAATACACCTTTGACAAAAAGATCTCTGTAAGATTCAAGAAATCCTTTTCCATAGGAATGAAGAACAATTCCTGAAGAAATGGTATCTCCAAAACTGGAGATCATTGCTTTGCCTAATGATGTAAGAATTTGAAAACTGGAAAGAGCAGAAACCCATTTAGCAACGGATGGATCTGCAACAAGAAACGCTTGCCCGGAAATCTGAGCATATCGAGCTCGAATTCCATCTTCGTCAAACGGACTGATGTTTTCTTCTCTTTTTAATTTTTTGAGAGTCTTATTAAAAAGCTTGTCAGGATCAGGGCCCAGGTGCTCCATCAAGACAACACGATCAGCGTGTTTGTGAAGTCCTACAACAATATCATCCAAGACATTTTTAGATCCCATCATCTTGGAATAATCGATCCAAGAATCTGCATTTTTAAAATGCAATTCTCTTTTGTATGCAACCCGATCCGACATTTTAGGAAGCCGAAACACTTCCCCATCCATGTGAGGAGTCTCAGTAATTTCTTTATAGATCGATCTTAAAACTTTATCAGGATCTCCTCCTTTAAAAGTTCGAGCATGATTCAGCATGGGTTTAATCGTTTTTATCCATTCATCCGCTTGCATCTCTTTCATTTTAAAGACGTTGTGGAATTGATTGGTAATGTGATCAAACCTGAATGTGGTTGCAGCTCCTACATTTTGCCCACGTTTAATAGTAACCAGCTTGTTTGCCATCATTGCCCTGGCAACCTGATACGCCAGATCATCACCATGTTTTGCACCGGTAGTGCTGAATGGAAACATTTCTCGAACCACTTTGTCCTGAAACTCTGGATTCTTCCAAAGCCGAGATATTTCAGAATCCGTCATTTCTCCAAATGACTGAATGATGGTTCGATTGATATTTAATTTAAATGTCTGCTGATCGGTTCCAATGGAAGCCATTCGCTTCCCAAATCCTTTTCTTGCATCACCGGTAAGATAAGTCTGAAAGTTTTTCCAGGCTTCAACTTTTCCATTTTTAATTCTGCGAATCAGATTTGCTTCTGCAATCTCTGCCCATTGAGCAGCCCTTTTCATTTGTTGCCCAATATAAAGAACCTGGGACTGAAGATCCTGGGCAGCCTGGGCTAACTGATTAATCCAATCAGGTGCTCCAGCATCTTTGACACCGGCTGATGTTCTGGCTTCAAGCTCTGCCAGCATTTCCAATGCATCCTCATATTGAAGATCATGGCGTTTGGATAATATATCGATGCAATTAGACAACGCTGTTCCTCAGACATTCAACAGCACTTTCTGCTGTATCCATAAATTGTTTTAATTCCTGTTCCTGTTTTTTGACTGCTTCTTCTGCTCTTTTTCTAAGATTCCCAATTTCTTTTTTATTTATTCCTTCAAGGTCGATCTGATCCTCCAGGTCACGAATCCTTTTGGATATGTCCTCATCAAGAGTTTGCTTTGCTTGAGCCTGTGCCTGTTTTTCTCCTGTTGCGACTTGTTCTCTAAGCGTTGCCAGTTCTTCATCTACAGCAGTATCTTTTTGAGTTGCATTGGGATTCTTCGGATCATTATCAACTGGTTTCGCTTTAGGTTGTCCGGTATCAAAAGCTTCTCTTAACGAAGCAAGTTCTTCTTCAACGGTATAAACAGGCTTATTCTTTTTAGGTGCATGGGAAAATGCAGTTTCAGGATTAGGAGCATCATTAACCTTTTGATTCCTAACATGAGTGTGAGGCGTAGTATTAACCTGGGGGAAAAGAATTTTTAGAAGCCCTTCATTCATAGGCTGTTTTAAAAACTCTTTGCCCTGGTTTTTTCCGTATGCTTTCAAAAAGTTTTTTTCTACGATGCTCCTTTGTCCTGCCTCCTTTCTCATAATGAGGATTGCAAGCTTGTCATCTGCCTCAAGCCCCAGGTTTGCAATAAGCCGGTGAAATGCAGTCTTTCCTCCTGGTTTATCAATGACTCGACCAAGCACCTTAAATAAAAAGTTGACCTGATTTTCTCCTAAGCCATCAATCTGTTTTAATAAATCAAAAACTTCTTTTTCTGCATTCGATGCCTTCATTGCTTCCAGCATCCTGTTTCTGGTTACATCATCCAGGACATCTTCAGGATTATTGGCAAGAGCTCGAAGGGTTGTTTTAAACTGATCTGTAGAACCGGTATTGATTCGGACTTTGCCGACATTAACGGATTTGCCGTTTGCAATGTCTGCCAATGCTTTATTTGCAAAGATCCGGTGCATTCTTGGAGAGAAACTTGTCATCAAACCAGCAACCGATCCCATACCGGCAAAGGCTGCACCGGCTGCATACCCTCCTCCAATCATTAACGCAGCACCCATCAAATCCATTTGTTCTTGGTATACATTTGCTTTAATTGCGAGAGCTCCAACTGATAGAGCCCCCCCAAAGGCCCCTGCTCTTCCCCATGAATCGGCTACGGCTAAGTGTGCTCCAATAGCACGCGAACCTTTTCTTCCTGCAACATTGTAAAGCGTAGTTGAGTTTTCAAATGCATCTGCCCATCTGGAAGCCTTGGCATATCGTGCTGCCATAAAAGGTTTTCCCATTCCTATGTAATTAGTGGGATCTGGAAGGTTCCCAATAAAAATACCAGCCATAGAAACCAAACCTTTTTTGGAAAACCAATCGACATTTCTCATTAACTGAGAATAAGCAAACTTCCGATCATAGTTTTCTGCCAAAAGATCTGCTTGGCTTTCAGTCATTCCATCACGATAAAAAACTCCTGGTCTTGCATACTTTTGATTAAATGATTCTTCAGAAATCTTTGGAGTATCGTCATTGGCGTAATATTGTTGTATATCAGAACCAATGCTCCACATCGTCATATCCCATCCGTATTTGACATTTTCACGCAAAGCCACCTGATAACTAGGAGAGTAAAGATTTAATAGCTCTCTGGGGGCTGTAGATGCCTGTGTGCCAGGATTCGATAAAAACATTAGGAAGCCGGTTTAACTGTTGCTTGAATTTCTTCTTCCATCTGCTGTTCCTGTTCTTCAGAAACCGGAAGACTTCCAGGCCTCATTCCTTCTGGAAGAATATAATTTTGAGGTTTAAGCGGATCGACACCAAAAAATCTCCAGACATGATCGAAATAAAACTGTCCGGTTAGATCAGCAAAACGACCAGTAAACTCATCTGCCAATTCAAGAATCTGTTCTCTTGAAGGATTTTCTCCGTATCGTTCTTTTAATGCAGGAAGGAATTCATTTTTAAGGTGAGCTCTTTCAATACCTCCAATCATCCAGGGGCTATCTGGTGCAACATTGAAAGCTCTATAATCAAAAGGCCATTCGGTAACAGATACATCTAAATCAGGAGTGTCGTTAAAATATGCAGGGCTATCTGCAATTTCCTGTAATATTTCAATTGGAGAATCTGTTTCAAAAAACTTTTTACCAACTTCAGAATCAACACTAGGAAGAAAATCCGGTTTTATTTCTTCAAATTTTTCAAATGCACTTTGAGCCCATGATTTTCCTCCTTCTAAATACTCAGGCATTTTGTAATAAAATGCTCGGTAATGAGTTTGAAATGTCAGGTCTGCAATTTGATCGGTACTGATTTCCCATTTCTCTCCTGCTTTATTCTGAAGCCATACCCACACTTGAGTATCAGGATGAATCAGTTTGTAATAACGTCCTGAATTGTTTTCGTTAGGAACAGGAAGTATTTCAATATTGGGATTTCTTCTGATTGCATCTTCAGCAATGTTGAATTGATCTGCGACTTTTCTAAGAAGATTATTAACATTCCTGTTAATTGCTCCATCTCTTCCGGTTACTTCCAATTCAAGAAGCTTTTCATTTTTTTGTTTTGCAAAAGCTCCCTGCACTTCTCCCAATGACATCAGCATCGATGGTGCAATACCGGCAATCACCATAGTCTCTGCTTTAGTCACATCATCGGGTTCTGCCATTCCTGCGTAGCCTCTTTGAAATTTACTGTGAGGCATAAATAAAACCTGATTCTCATCTTCAGGGTTTTTATAAATTTTGTATCGAACATCAAACAATTGATGATGAGCCATCTCTGCAGCTTCTTCTGCACTTAAATCTGGTTTTCTGAGTTTTAATTTCATTGCCATCCGTTCATGCAAAGCACGATACGGTTCAATGGCAGTCGGAGAATTTCTCATAGCAGTCGAGTTTCCAAATCCAAAATCTCCGTAAAATGCCTGTCCTACTTCACCATCATCTCCTGATAAATCATTAATAAATGTTTGACCATCATCTCCGTATTTATCTTTAATCTGATTTTGAAGAACACTTGCTTCTGCAACGGCTGCCTGAATGGTTTCATCAACATAAGCACTTGGAAGCGGATCTCCTTTTTTGTCAATGGCAGGATCAGTAAACAATAAATAAGAAGAATCAAAATCAGGATTATCTGCAGCAAATTCTCTTATTGCTATTTCACGATGTTTTTCTTCAGGATAATAAAGTTCAAACATTCCCAAAAATGCTTCCATATCTCCTGCAGATTCACTTTGATTAACTTGGGATAACGCATTCTTCATCATTGTTTTCACCGGCAATGGAATAACGCGAAACCCTGCAGAATAAAATTCTGCTGCAGATTCAGGGATTTTTATGTTTTTCCAATTGCTTTCAAATCCTACAATTTGCTCAAAAGGAACCGGTTGATTGGGACTCCAGGTTTCTGCTGAACCAGTAAGCTGCATTGCAAAACCGGCAAGATCCTGGTCTTTTTTCCCTATATCGGAAGGATTAAGAAATGCTCTTTCAAGATATGCTTTAAGATTGGTGTATTCTCCACGTTTCCATTGAATGCCATCGGTGCTTTCTCCTTCAATAATGGATTTTTCAGGATTAAGCTCGTTGAGCATCTTAATCATTTCAGGTTGAGAAATAGATCGACTCTCAACTTTTTGAAGCAATTCGTTTTTTTGTTTAGACCATTCCCAGATTGAATCTAAATTTTGACGTTCTTTTTCTAAACCTAAACCGTCATAAGCGACACTATTCCACCATCCAGCACCTTCTCCAATTCCTTGAGCTTGTGTCCATGATTCAGACCAACCTTCATTTACAGAAAGCTTTTCAAGCAAACGATTCATGTTCATATTGAACTGATCTTTAGTCCCTTTCTGTTGGGCTTTTAAATTTGCAGAAGCTTCTGATTTAAGAATTCTGTAGGCTTCATTTAAATAACGGCTTATTGAAGATCCAAACTTTGTTTGAGGAATATCTTTAAACTGTGGAAGTTTTTTAAGTTCTTCAATTCTTTCTGGTGTCAAAGTCGGCTGAGTTCCCTGTTGCAGTTGAAGCAACAACTCATTTTTATTGACAATCTTTCCAGTAATCTCATGAATCAATGTCACCGGACGGTTGGCTGCCATTGTGTCCAGGTTCGCGTAAGCCAGATCTGCTTTGGTATCTTTTCTTAATTTCTCTTCTTTTTTTGTTTCTGCAACTTCTACAGGCTTATATCTGCCGTATGCAGCAGAAACGATGTTTATAGAAGCATTTGGGTATTTATCTCTAAACGATCCGTCTTCAATGGATTTAACAAACGCCATAGGATTCAATGCAGCATCGTAATTCATCTGATTGTTATCCACGGTCGTTTCATATTCTTTCATCAAAACAATGGTATCGTTGTCCTGAAAAATTCCTGCTTCCACCATTGATTGAAGATAACTTGCTACCTTTTCATCACCTTTTTGCTTGTTGATTGGAGATCCAATTGATTCAAGAGCAACCTCTGCCACATAATCAGAAGCCATTCTTTGAGCTTCCAGCGTGTAATTTTTTTGAATAACTCCAAGAATTTTTCCTCTTGGTTCAATAAATAAGCTGTCTAATTCTTCATTTACTGAAGCAACCAGAGATTCGTCATCATGAATATTAAGTTGTGTTGCAATATCTTTCTTGGCTTGTTCATGCCATGCCTGAAGATCTGTATCTACATCAGAAACATGAGGAACTGTTCCAACGGCTCCTGGTGCATTTTTGCGATCTATTTGACGTTCACCGGAATCTAATCCACGAGCATAATCAGCAAGCATCGGACGGTAGAGATTAGAAGCTCTCTTTTTATTTTTTGCTTCTTCTGCAATTCGTCCTTTTCTTAAAATATCTGCCCAGGCCATTGCCTGTTCTTGAACCACATTTGCAAGATTTGCTTGTGCTTCGTCTGGTAAAGTAACGGCTTCGTTTACCATCTGATCGGGTTCTGCAACATTAGGCGTTGTAAGAACCTGATCTTGCGGTATTCCTGGAAGCTGATTAAAAAGTTGAGCTGTTATTTTCATGACCAATCCCAGGAATAATCGTTCGTTGTATAAAATGTCTGAAGAGAACTAGAAGCTGTCTGAAACATATCTGCGGTGTATTGAATATCTGCTCCTTCTCTAACAGCTTGAGCCGACATTCTTGTTTGATTTGCTTGAAATCGTGCTCTCCTGGCAGCAGATGCAGCGTTCTGTCTAGTGACATAAGCATTGTGCCTTGCCTGTCTCATTGCCGTTTTTTGAGACATCGACATATTCCAGGCTATTGTTTGAGTGTTTATGTCATTTTGAAGAGCCTGATAAACAATCGTATCTGCAGAAGATCCTTCATTAACTCTTGCTCCTGAAGATCCATAAGCAGCAGTTTTAGCTCCCACCATCTGAGCTCCTGCAGCAACACTTAAAGCAATCTCTGCAGATCCTCTTATTTCATAGGCTTTTCTTATTTCACGCCCACGTTGCATAAAATAAGAAGCTTGTTCTTCTCCTGTTTCTTCTAATTCCGTTGCATAACGATCATATTCGTCTGCCTGATTCATCATCATTCTGGCTTTGGTTCCAGAACCTTTCTTTTTTGATTGTGCTCCCCGATAACCGGCATAAGCACTTAGCAACGCTAATCCTAACGCTATATATGAGGCTGGCATTATTCCCTCAAATCATTACTTGAATAATCAATTCCAATAAATAAAACAGTTGCAGGAAAAGGTCTTGATACTCGTATCAAAACTGATCCTTCATCAAATGTGTTGTTACCAATTCTGAAAACTTTAATTCCTGAAAACAAAGGAACTGCTTCACCGGCAGGATCAGATCCCTGCCTAAAAATCACTTCATCCAAACCTTCGGTGTTTGTTCCAATCTGAATACCCATTGATTCCAAAAGCTTGACTGATATTTGATGCAATCTAGTTTTTGCACCAAGCATATAAAGATTTTGCTCTCTGGCTAATGCAAGAGTCTCTAAATCAGAAACGTATCCAAGTCCCACCCTTGCCCTGGTGACTTCGGTTCCTAATGTAATTGCTGAACTGGAAACAGTTTTGGAAGGCTGAACAGCACCTTGACCTAAAACATCAACCGATAATCCTTCAAGATGCCCCAGGTTGCTGACTGATGTAGTGTATTCAAAAATACTGACGGTTCCTGTTCCAACATCGGAATCTGCAATTGTTACCGGAGTTGTGGAACCTAGTGTTGTTGAAACTTTTAATGCAGTTGTTGTCAAACCATCGGTTAAAACATGATAAATTCGATTTGATTCTAAACCTGATGGTAAATCTCTTGTTGATTCAAATCCGACTTTATCTGCTGCAGACAATCCATGAGCTGCACTAAAAGTCATTGCATTGGAAGATACAGAAGAAAGCGTTATTGCGGTTCCTGCATTTTTTACTGTTTGATCAAGTTCCAGGCCTGAATCCACAAAATGTGCTTTTTCAGGAATAAGATCGTTGTTGTCATAAAACTTTTCAAAGAACTCGACATAGCGTTTAGTTGATCCTCCTATTGTTCTTTTGACAATCAACCAAACTTGGTCATGATCCGATGTTGGAATCGTTGCTATATCTTCGACTATGGCAATATTGGAATCAGTTCCATTAAAAGTTCCAGCAAGTTCATGAGTTGACCATGCAAACATATTAAATTGATTTACATAGGTCATTGCGATGATCTTTCCATTATCCAAAAGCCCCCATACCAGATGATTTGGTTGCTTCTGAAAGATCAGCTTTTTAACTCCACCATGCGTGATGTCTTCTGCTCTTACTGTAACATCAAGAGTTTTTTGTCCTTCTTCTTGCTGTGTAAATGGAATCTCCCGAATAACCCTTTTTCCTCTTTGGACAAACAGAAGATTCTGGTCAATCTGAACCGCGTTGGATTGATTTGCGACTTCGTAGCTTGTTGCTTTTTCAATTGTGAAATTAAAAGGCGTAAGCGTGTAGGAAGTTTCTGTACCATATAAATTAAAAACACCACCGGTTGTTCCTAATGACAGTTTCTTTCCTGCCATCATCCAGGTAATGCGGTCAACAGTATCAGAATCAATCGTAAGTGTTACTGCATTATCATCAAGAATCTGATCAGCAACTATCCTGGCACCGGTTGATGTAAAGTCGTTGGAACCTATACCTTCGGTTTCAGTTGGAGCAAAACTGTAAAAATCACCAGATTTAGAAAACCATATTGTTTGCGGATATAAATCAGTTCCTCCAAAACAAAGCCTTTGCTGGTAAATATCAACAGTCCTGGGCCATCCATCAGTCGTGCTCCATGCACTAATTCGCCATTCTGTTGTAGCTGTTGCAGATCCATAAGAAACAATATCTTTTACGCACGTTCCTACAACCACCGTTGTAGATAAAACATGAGTAATTTTAATATAACCCCATTTAATCTGATCGGAAGGAATCGGGTTAATTCTTATCAGTCTTCCAACATCATTGGAATTTGCATAATGCGTTGTAGAAACTGAATTAACAGTAGAGCTTGAAGTGGAACCGGTTGTATCAAAATATGCACCGGATGCAGTTATTTTAACATAATCATCCTTGTCAAATTTTTTAGTGCTTACAGTAACTTCAGTATCAGTATTTCCTGTAAATAAATCAGGAGGATCAGGAACTCTTGCAGTTAATCCTGATGTAATCTGAAACGTATTTGCTGTTGCATTAATAACATAATAATCCGTATCAGTTTTAGGATGAACTGAACCTCCAGAAGCATTAGTAGAATCCGTAATTTTTATTTTTTGACCATCTAATAATCCGTGATTCTTTAATTGAATCCAGGATTCTGTTGTATCAACATATCCAACACCAATATTAACGGTGCTGATGCTTGTACCATGTTCATCTGCATACATGGTTGTTGTTGTCTGATTAACATCTGCCCACGGTCCATCTTCAAAATCGATTTCTTCAACAGTCCAAAGCGTGTCATCAGAGGCACGACCACCGGTTGATGTATCTGCAGTTCTGGATAATTTTCGAGGTTTATAACTTGGATGAGCTAAAAAGATAATATCTGCAGACTGAGTAAATGTAATATCGTCTAACTGAGATGCAGTCCAAGGAACATTCGATGTTATTTCATAGGCTGTTGATGTTGAACCAGTTACATAAAGAACAGCACTATTTTTATAAAATCGAATGTATTGCTCACCAAATTCCAAAACATAAGAATCTCCAGCACCAAAATTAAAAGGAATTAATCTGGCCTGTCCATTCGACTTGGTAGTCGATGCGTAATAAGATCCTGGTCTTCGAGTTACCGAACCTTGAGGTAACACAACCCAATTCTTCAAAGTCTTGAGTGCAGCCGTATAAGTCGGCTCATCTACAAGCCCCTGAAACCTGGGTGATACCTGACCTTCGGTAAAACGTGCCTGAACCGCTTTAAACCGTGGCATCAGCTATATGCGTAACCAGTTGACGGAGTGCTAATATTTCGTCTGGTAGAATAACCACGCCTTGCCAGAAGCCATTCGTCTGCTTCAATCTTTTCTGGAGTTCCCTCCATTGCATCGTTGGATCGAGCTTCGCTTATAGCAAACTGATACTTCTGCCACATCTCTCTTTTAAGATCGATGTTGCCGGTTAAGGTTTCAGCTATTTCCCAGGCGAGTTTTAAAGCAATAGCCTGAACCAGAGTAGAATCAAAAAGAGTCGTATCTGTAACTTGGGCAATGTAACGAATTTTAATCGTACTGCCATCAGAGACGATATTACGTCCTTCTATCTTCCACTCTGTATCAGGATCTTCCACATCCAGGACTCGAAGGCAGTCTGTCGGTAACGCAAAGGAGTTGGTATAACCCCAATCCGGTGTACCGGAAACTGCCAAAGTTGCCCTGGACATAGCACAATTCCAAGGATGAGATCTTAAAACGGCATCTCGGGTATCGTTAAAACGAAGATTACAAGCCCTCGCTCTTGCGTTGGCTTCTGTCAAACTGGTAATCAGTTGATCGCCCAGGTTTGATAAAGCAATGTTGCAAATCTCAACCGTTGATGCCATTGATCCTCCTTATTCAACTACATAATGAACAACAAGTGTTATCTGTCCTGCAGTATTGATAGCTGCATCAAGAATTGACACTTTAATGTCCAGCATTCCACCTGGATCAGCAGTAACCGAATCCATGTGATCCCAAGCTGGAAGAATGCCGTTGGTATGATCTGCTATGATGCTACCGGACCCTGCAGAGGTGCAGTCGTGTCCGTTAGACAATGCATCGACATCATATCCTGCAGATAATTCTGCAGTTACGGTATTCCAGTTCTCTTTAGTGGCCCAAATGCCTACGTCAAGAGTTGGTGATCCCGAAGATGCCAAATCATCCCAATAAAGGGTTGATGTTGGGAGAATAATCGCATTCGAGGGAATACGAGCCAGATGATACGTTGATGTAGCAGAATCATCACTTGCTGTGGTTACGGTATCAACAGATACGCGAAGTTTGCCGTAGCTGAATCGGGAATCGACAACAGCAATAGGCTCAACCATGCTTGCATAGGATGCCAAGGGGCTGCTTGTTACAAAGCTTCCGGTCTTGGACCCGATATTAGCAGTAACGCCCATAATATTCCTTTATGGTTCGGGTTATTGATTAAGCACCTTGTTTGCACTCGATTTCGACCACACGGTCTTCTTCGAGGCGAACGGCACCAATAGTCATTGTCAGATACATCTGATTCGCATAACGCTTATCAGGACGTACATCAGATCGACCGGTAATGTCACGCCATACGCAAAGGCCTAAACCGTCACGATGAAATGCCATACATCGGTTAATCGTTGGTGTCTCTGAATTAACGCTTCCAAGAGTTCGAGTATTGACAAGCTCAGTTTGAATGAACCGGAATCCCATAAAGGTATCCACTCGTCCTTCTACCAATGCTCTAACCGAGTTGTAATCGACTGATCCAACTTGTTGGGTTTTGAGCAAGCTGGCAATTTCATCTGCAGTACAAACAATGAACAGATTCGGATCCTGTCCTTCGTTGTAATTAATTGCTTCGTTCTGCATCAGAATCTTCCGTGCAGCAATCAGCTTATCTACAGTTAAACTCGTATTTGAGGTATTGCTACCGCCATACGGAGCATTATTAACTCTGACAATTCCGCAGACTCCACCGTTGGATACTGCAGAAGTTTCAGGCAAGCCATCGGCTGCTACTGTAGATCCAGGCCAAGATGCAGTTGATCCTGCTGCCTTTCCTACCGAAACATCCGCAAAGGCTGCATCGATAATCACCTGATCCATTGCACGAGACATCGCTGCTGCTCCGTTTCGTACATACATGGATTGAGGATCTGCCAGAACACGGAGAATGTCCGTGGTGTCAATCAAATCGCCCCAATCGAAATCCTGCGGTGTTACACGCCTTCGATCATGAACGGTGTCAATTAGGGGAGTGTCGGCATGACGAGCCGTAATGAGTTGTGCTGAAGTCTTTTTCAGCCGATCCATGTAATACTCTTCACCGATTTTGCCGGTTTCGAGTCTTACAGCATTCCTCAGACGAGATCCCTGCTGTTGAACAAGCAAGGAAACATTGTCTGAATACATTTTGACCATTTGGTCCGTGATATTTACAGACATAGAAATCCTTTAGATTTTGGTTAAATGCCAACATCAATGGAATTTCCCTGGTCTGCCAGGATTCACGGACCTACGATCAATAACGGATTCTTACGAATTACCCGAATCCATAGGTGGTAGGTTGGCTTATTAAAAACCTTATGTTAATTCATAAAGTTTTTGCATTTCTTTGACAGCTTCATCATGCATCGGATGTCGTGGATTCATATACCTTTCCATAAAATCCGCATCTGATTGCTTGTCTTTAATTGCTGACTGAGCCTGTATCGGAGACATTGAATTTATTTGTCCGTCTGCAGGAGCAAGCATATTATCTTCGGCAAGCATTTCCCCAATGCCTTTAAACATCTTTAACATTTCTGGATGCTCACCAATTCCAGTTTCTTCCATTAAGGATATTGCTCCTTTGGATGCAAACTGGTTAAACGCTCTTTGTGCAAGATTGGCATTACGCTCATAATTTGCACCCCATTCCTGTTGAATGGCGAGTTTGTTGTTGACTCGTTCTTTTTGAAACTGAGCATCCTGTTCTGTCTGCACTTCTTCCATGCCCTTCATATATATATCAAGAACATTCTTTGCTTGAGTATCTGACAAACCAGTTTCGTAAAATGCTTCACGAACCGGCTTAAAATCATCACTATCAGGCAAATTGGAATAGTTTTCAGGAGAATCAGGTCTTCCCAATGCATTATAAACGTCATCCATTGGTTCGCCTTCACCTGGAAGACGTATCATCTGCTCTGGTGGAACGCCCATCTTTTTGACTGCATGAACATAAGATTTAGCCACTGCATTCAGGGGATCTTGTGAGTTCATAAAAGTCCTAAGACTTGGTTCTTGTTTCAGGTCATCCGAAAGGTTATCCCAGGCATTATAAGTTCCTTGCGGAACCTCGGATTCTTTAATTGGAGCACCTGTCAGGGTTGTTGGTTCAGGAGCTTGTGCTGCCTCGGTTCCTGCTTCTTGCGATTCAGGAATTGTCGTTGCTTCGTTGTTCTCCATAGATTTTCATCAATTCTTCAATTGAGGTTTCAGAATAATTCATCAGGTCGATCACTACGGCTCGTCTGCCCTCTCGGAACGCACTCATGTAGGGATCTCCTGGGACAAAAGCTGTTGCATGAACATAGTTAGCAGCAGCAAGATCAGAAAGCACTCTACGACCAAGATCAGATTTAAAAACCTCATCATATAAAGCTTTCCTCCTTTTCTCACGCAGAAGCAAGTGCTGCCTCCGCTTGAGCTAATTTTGCAGTTGCACTAGCATCGTTTTCTTGTGCTTCACTTAACGCAAGAGTCTGTTGAAGTTGTTGCTGTTGCATCTGCATCATTTGTTCTTGTTCTCTTTCAGCCTGAAGTTGTTCTTCACTTTTTAGGACTGACATGGGAACTCTTAAAATTTCTGCAGCTGTAGCAAGCAGTTTATCACTATCGAATCTTTGTAAGATCGATGGATCTATCTGAGCCCACGGAGTAACAAACTGCATCAATTGTCCAATGCTTGATAATTCTGAGGATCGCATGGCAATCGAAACCGGATTCATATATTCCACACCAACTTCCGATTCCATAACAACAGGAGGAGGTGGAGGAACCATTTGATTCTTAATTGATATTTTTAAAGTTCTTTCAATCAATGGCCCCAAAAATTCAATTTCCTGTCTGGAAACAATCGGTCCAAGAATTTGAAGACGATCTCTTTGCCTTGCTGCAATCTCGGTTGCAGTAAAACGCATCACATCTCCATCAGCAGCAGTCGGTCCTGGAAGCTCTAAAGTATCTAAAAAGAACCCTCTGGCAATTGCTTCTTTAACCTGACCCATCTTGTTTTCTGCCCAATCCAAACGTCCAGGCATCGGAAACGCTTCTATTCTTTCATTAGGACTTAATCCAGCACGATAATAGTTTAAGCCACCTGGAACTGTCCGCACCGGTGACAGGAAACCGTCGTGAGGTAACATCAAGGGAGGATCAACGGTTTTCTGAAGTGCTTTCAGATAGGTGGCTTCCATTTCATTGAGCATACGAACATCTGGAAGTGTCGTGATTCCTGGCCCACGCCCATAAATTTCCTGAGAATTTCTTTCCCATCTTCCGCAAACGTAGGGAAACTCGTCAAATCCACCTTCACTCAGGATATGCTTTGATTCATAAAGCATATACACCGACATGAAAGGTTTCTGTTGTCGAGATTTCATTGTTCCAGTAATTGCCTCTTTTCTAGGCTTCACGATATGAAGGCAGGAAACTTTATCATAAAGCTTATTTCTTTCTGCCTTTTGTTTGATCGTATCCGGTAGCTTATTCATCGGATACTGCTCAATGATTTCTTTGATAGTGTGTTCGTAATGTCTAAAACAAGTGTCGATCCTTCCAAATGCATTGGTTGCCAGATAACAATCAGATAAAGGAAATGAACGGAAATACGGACCTCTACCTGGAAGATCATGAATAAACATAACCGAGGTTCCAAATGCCCCCAGGTCTAAATAATATTCATGGGCTGCAGGATGAAAATTTGCAGAAGGACGATTAAACGCGTCTTGTAAAACCCTGGTCGTTTCGTCCAACCAGAGTTGCACAGCACGGTCTCCTTCAAGTCTCCTGTCTATTTTAAGGGTGAACCAGGGTATGCTCGAAGAAGTTAGCGTGTTGTGCAACCCAGAGGAGAAACGTGTCAAGGTCTGAACCGGAGTTGATTCAAAAATACTTTCTCTCCGTTCCGATCCTGCAGAATGAGTTGCAGTAAAATCTGCTTTTCTGGGAATCAAGAGCTCGGCAATTTCTTGCCATTGAGCTTCCCAATTATGCCGATTTCCTTTTAGATTTTCGTACTCAGCAATTAACTGAGATCCTAGATCATTAAGCATAAGCCATTCGTTTCTTATCGCCTTTACCGATCTTTGCTCCCTTAGTCAAAACCGTTGCACTTCTGCCTCGTCTCATTTTTAAACGCCTACGCATCAATGCTGCCAATGCTGCGGAAGCTGCTGGAGTATCTGTATCGCCTCCAGTTGAATCTGTATCAACATCGGTGTTTGCATCTGTATCTATTTCTGTATCTGCATCTCCTGCTGCTGAAGCTTCCCCTTTGTAATGTCCGTATTTATCTTTGTATTGCTCACTACTTAAATAATCATCGGCTCCTGGTACATCAGACCAAGCAGGATTTTCATCTTTGTAAGGTCCGGTGTTTTGGAAATACCAATCGGTTGCAACTCTCATTGCACCTCCAGCAATTCCAAATATTGGATTCCCAAATGGTCCAAAACCTTTTGTTCCTTTGTCGTATCCAGATTTCCAGGGTAGTTCTATATTTTTTTTCCACTCACCTTCCCAATGTTCTCCCCATCCGGTGCTCTTATATTGTTTTTCTGCTAAAGCAAATGATTCACTCAACCAGGACATAATTCCTCCTTATGAAGATCGTCTTAAATAACCAGCCCCATATCCCATTTGAGGCTTCTTATAATTTGGATTAACACGAGGTTGTTCTTTGCCAAGACCCAACAACTCATATTTTTTAATTCTCTTAGTCAATGCACCCATATTGGATTTTGCTTCATCATAAGCAGTCTGATAGCTAGTCATGTTTCCAGCCCAGGTAGCTTCTGCTTTTTGAAGATCTCCATAAAGTCCGGTTCCTTCTTCTTTATCTCCTAATTTTTCAATTCCTGTTTCCCGAATATTTTTTTGCTCCTTCATCGTTGTCATGTAACCAGAAGTCTCATCTGCAAACTTTTGATACTCGGTTGGCCCTGCCATACGAACATTTCTTCCTCCATACGCCAAAGCACTCTGATCTTGAAATTCGCCCATTGTGTCAGCAATCTGCTTTTCATAACCTGAGAAATATCTTTTAGATGCAGCCTCTTCAACAAGAGTTTCAGCAAAACTCTGCTGTAAATCTCCAAACTTCTGACCTGATTGCATTAAATTATAAACATCCTGATCTCCATAAAACTTAACCGAATCATCTTCTCCAATTTCTGCCCAAAACATATTTGGACTTCTATTTATTTTTTTTAATGCTTCATCTATTTGACTTCGGCCTGTATCAATCTGAAGTTTTCTTGCCCAATTAGAATCTGCTTTCATTGCTTTGGTAATCTCATCTGCATAGCCTTTAGCTGCCTGGGGATCATAAGATTTATATTTTTCATAATATCCCGACATGGCTTTTCCAGTTCTTGTTTCAGCAAATGCTTTTCTTGCAGTATCAAAAGAACCCCAGGCTTTATTATAAGCTGAAGTTGCATCTCTGATTGTTGTGTTAGTTGCATCAATCTGTCCCTGGATTTCTCCAAGATCGATGTCTCTTAAACGCTCCTGACCTTTTAATGCGGTCAAAGCCGTTTTTTCTCCTTTTCCTAATTTTTTTTTCTTTTTAAGAAGCGAGGCGAATGGGACCATAGCTATTCTGGAAAAAGGGGTAATCATTATTGGAACCTACTGCAAATGCCGGCAGAGGCTTCATTCTTTTCAAAGATGCATAACGGATTGACTGAACTGCGTATCGGGTAGCACTCATAATATCATCTCGTTCCTTGACCAGTTTCCCATCAATCCGGTGGTACATTCGCATCTCCTCAAACCATCGGCTGAGATTTTCAAAGACTTTGAATCTTCCTGACTGCATTCGCTGGAGCATTTCCATAAGCCCTGGTTCCACCGCCTGTCCACCATCAGGATTCTCGAAGTGACTGCCAAGCATATTAACACCACTTCTCCGGTAATGTTCCGCAAGCGGTTTCCCAGATCCTTTGTCGTGCTGCATCCCATCATGAGGCCATGCACAAGGAATCCATTCACCACGGCTTTTAATGGCTTCTGCATGAACCAGAGGCGTTGCTGCAGATTGCCGGTAAGCATCGTAAACATACATCGTGTCCTGGTCCCGATCATAAGCAACCCAGACACAAGCAGTAGGATGGTCCCACCCAAAATCCAGAGCACAGATTCGAGGCCAATGATCAGGGATCTGAAAAATCTCACTCTTGATAAAATCTTCATCCACCGGAAATACCAGACCTGAACCGAGTACCGGAATGCCTTTGGATCGCATATCCCTCTCATGCGGAGGTAACGCTGCCAGGATCTCATCTTTTGTTTCAGGGTCCAGGTGAGGTGCATCATCCCAGGTTGCATGAAATAACTGCTGTTTCGGCTTCAGATCATTCATGAACGAGCTCACGACTCGTGTAACTCCTTTTTCAGGAGTGAATGTCATGTACGTCAATCCGGAGGTTTTGAGCGTTGCACGGAGAGCTTGTGAATAAATCGGTTGAGGTGGTTCCTCATCCATCCATACCACATCGACTGCCTTACCCATCCATTGCTCGGCTCCCTGCTCATAAGACTTGAAAAATAACTTAGAACTTTTTCCCGATAGATGTTTGACCAGAACCGTAGAAAACGCGTTTGGTATGCCTGGAGAACGCTCTTTGGATAAAATGCAATCTTTTGGAATCGCTCCTTTACCGAAATCTTCTTCATCTCCAGGTTCTCCTAAACACTCTGCTTGTACTATGTCTCTGGTGTTTGCAGAAGTATTTCCTGCAGCCCAGGCTTTGATAGGTCTGTCAAATCGTGTCCCATCCCACCATTCGGGATACTGACCGGTAAGGTGTACCGCCAGTTCAAAAGCACCGCAGAAAGTTTTTCCGGTCTTGTTTGCAGCCATAAGAAGCTTCTGTCTGGCTTGATGACCCTCATCATCCTTTCCTGAATGAAAAGAGCGTTGGTAATCATAAGGCTTGTACCATTCCAGTTTGTTGGTTTCCTTAACCTCCTGGATCTCTGAAATCAGGGATACTGCCTTTTCTAACATTAGACTCCGTAATACATCTCTGTAAGCTGTTGTTCCGTTACATACTTGTATTTTTTAGAACCAGGGGGCTCCTCAATCCTAATCTTTCCTTTGTTCCATCCAGGACGGTTTCTAAGCTTTTCTTTATACCGTTCCCATTTTTCAGGATCTCTTGGAATTTTCCTGATACGATCCATATTTTCAGAACTCCTCGTCTGCTTCTGTAAACATCCACAGCTCTTACACTTCCCATTCGCCACATGGTCGTACCTTATTGGTTTTTCTTTTCCACATTCACACCGGAAAACATAAATCTTCTTTCCTCCTGAATCCCTTCCGTAATAACGGACCACCGTAAGCTTTGATCCCTTGATCCTTCCTGTAACTGCTCTCACCGACCAAAATTCGCATACAGTCTCAAAATCATATCCACATCCTTCTCAAAAGATCTCTGAGACTCCATCGATTCTCCTGGTCCCATAAAAACACAATACCCACTTTGAATATTATCCTTTTGAATCTTTCTCATCGATCTGACTGCTATCAGCAATCCCCTCTCTAATTCAGCAAGCGTTTTTCTGGTGAGGATTTCTTTTCTTCTACTTTCTTCCCTAATAAAACCTCCGCTTTCTCCTGACCTACTACTGCAATTAATTCCGCTTCCAACTCCTTAACCGATTTCTTCTCAGTCACTTCCTCAACCCTGGTAGTCGGCTGATACCCTGCCCTGTCCAGTAAATCCTGTGCAGCCTTCAACCTCACCGCTTCACTCTCTCCAGAATTCATCAACGTCTCAATCACATGAGCAGCCTTCGGTGCTGATGAAGAAAACCTCTCCTTCATCCCCTTTAAAATCAAATCATGCAACTGCCTCTTTAATCGATTCGCCTCTACCGCAAACTTCTGAGGATCATCTTTTTCATAACCGGCTTCCTTTGCAGCCTTAATGTGATCCCCATGTTCAATCATCCTCTCTACAAAGATCTTCCTCTTCTCAGATTTGATCGAACCTACCCTCTCCTGAATACTCATTTTAAAGATTTAGGCTTTTCATCAACTATTTTAGAAATACATTCTTCATGAACTGTTTCTTTTCTATGAATTGCATTTCTTTTTAAACCATGTCCAAAAGCATGAAAGATTCCGTCAACGGCATAAGTATCATCAACTTCATACCAGACTGTTCTTACTACCGTCTGTTGCGTTTTTACCCATCTTGTTTTCGGTCCTCTGGATGCTGCAGAAGTTGAAATCGCTCCTGTCGTTAAACTCACTTCTTCGATCCACCCTTAGAAGCATTCGCAATCATCCCCATCACCTCAACCATCCAATGCCTCTCATGTTTACAGAAATTCTGAAATCGCATGATCGCTCCTAAATCATACTCATCCCCCTTCAACATCTTCTTAGACTCCGATTCTGCATTCTTTCTCGCTTGTGCTTCTGTCATATATTCTCTTTCTGCAATGTAATATTGCTATTGTTTTAGATCTCCCGAGTAGAGGAATAGGTAGTCTCTGGCTACCAGGGAGACGCGTTTTATGCCCCCTCCCCCCCTTTACTTAAGATTTCCGAGAAGGATATATCCCCTTGTGCATCGCATGAGTCTGATTCTTGTTTGAATCCTTCAGATTCAAAACGAATCATCCTCTCCCTTGGGATTCTTCTCACCTTTAGTATCTTCAGCCAGAGATCAAAGTCAACTCTAAATGTACTCGATACATCTGGAGTTGACTACACATACCATCCACATCATCTCCAGATCGCTCTCTATTGAGATGTTTTCATCTCTTGAGTATAGAGAGATAGATCTATATTTAAGCAATCCTCCAGATACAAGATTCATAGAGAAATACATATTGGGGATACACCGCTAGTCTTTAGGAAAGAGAGATATATAGTTATTTAGCTGTTTGATAGAGATCATCGTTAGATAGAGATCTATCTCTATAGATATATATATATATTAATAAGCGTTAGATACCCGACTGATACGTTTCGATAGACAAGAATCTTCTGAGAGATCCTGCTTAGAATAATTATACTTTAGCGATCCCTTCGGGATGGGCTTTCGGCTCAGACATATTGATCTGGCGATCAATACTCACCTCAATCCCTATCGCTTCCGATCTCCGATCGGGATGTGGATGCTCCGCAGGATTTATATAATGAGGGATTACTCCCTCAAACTCCCTCTAGCCAGCTCTGCTGGTTCATAACGGTCAAATCATTATTTACTAATTTGAACCGCTTCACTTAACAGATTCTCGCCAGCAAGCTGTCACGAATCTTCACGTTCCACGGACATAACTATTTAGTCTCCGCTTACGCTACGACATATCTAATAAATAAAGATTTGGGTGAGGGGGCGTTTTATAAATTTTCTCGCAACTTCGTTGTGAAATAAACGAGAAAATTTAAAAACTCCCCCCACCAGGGGAAATGGTTTGTAACCATTTAGACTTTAATTATAACACTCTTTATCAAGGAGACTTATGCAACAGAATGCACTTAAACTCGCATGGATTATATTCAAACAATATAAACAATATTTAACATTCGATGAATGTTTAAAACTATCACACGCATTCAAAAGAAAAGAACTCGACACAGAACAGGCAAAACTTGTTAAAACTTGGCTTGTTATGCAGTCCTTTTCTTATCATCACGGCTTCCACGCCTGGAATGACATCACCAACCAGGGACACCAATTTTCAACAACTTTCAAAGCTTTCCAGAAACATACTTGGTTTAATATCGACCACGCTATTAAAGCAGTCAAACTCTGGAAGCTATACCATTCTAAAATCAATAATCTAACTATTGGCAAGTATTATTCTGAACTTATGAACAACCAAGGAGAACCAGAAAAACGC
>TARA_R100000700_G_scaffold182_5_pt1 | contig 21263 bp, 17 predicted proteins | sample TARA_R100000700 | Tara Oceans TARA_R100000700 (sample SAMEA2622810) | marine metagenome | biome: marine biome (ENVO:00000447); feature: marine epipelagic mixed layer (ENVO:xxxxxxxxx); material: "saline water (ENVO:00002010), including plankton (ENVO:xxxxxxxx)" | depth 120 m | reverse complement strand
TTATTCTTTGGCAATAAATAGAGGAAGTAATGATTATTATTATATATATGTTAATGATAATGCTTTAGTTGCAACAACAGGAAGTGTAACTTATGGGTCTTGGCAGCACGTTGTGTTTACTTATGATTCTACAGGTTCAGGAACAGGCAGAATTTACGTTGATGGAGTTTTAAATGTAGAAGATACTACTTTTTCAGGAAGTGCAATAGGCAGTAATTCACATAATTTAATAATAGGAGATAATTATACAAAAGGAGGCGACCAAAGATGGGATGGAGGATTGCGTGATATTAAAATGTTTAAACAAGCATTGTCAGCAGACCAAGTAGCTTCACTCTATTCAGGTTCTTTTAATGTAACACCAGACCATTGGTGGAAGATAGATGAAGGAACTGGGGCAACAGCAGCAATAGGGGATTACGGCACTGGAACGGATGCAGATGGAACTGGGGTAAGCCTTGCTTGGGTAAACGGCACTCTTGACCTTGACGGAACACTTACGATAGAAGCAGAGGGAACTTTGTCAGCACCAAGAGGTAATTTAGATTTAGCAGCAAACATTGATAATGCAGGAGCATTTACTCACAATAATGGAACTGTTAGAGGACTTGACAGTATATATGTAAATCAATCAAGTAGCGTTGCTTTTACGTTTTACAATTGGCAACAAGCAGGAGGTCAATTACGATTTTATAAAGATGAAACTATTGAAAGGCAATTGCAGTTAGATGCAGGAGCTTCACATTGTTATATTTGGGCAAACAAAACATTGACAATGGGAACTGCAACAAACCCTGAATCAAGTTATCCTAAACTTATTAACAATATGAATACTGGAGATAAGCAATTTTGGTTTTATGCAGGAGATGGACAAACTGCAACACTTGCAGGTGTATTAGAAACACATCCAATTATAGTTACAAATACTAATAGTAGTAATTTCCAATGGGGCTATCATAATAATTCTAATGCTCAGCTTAAGAACTGTGATTTTCAATTTGACATAACACTTGAAGGAAGTAATGATAGAGTAAAACTTACAGGAGATTGTGAGTTTGATGCATTTACAGTAGGTAGTGGAGATATTTTAGATTTGAATGGACAGAGGATGGAATGTTCTGGACATTTTGACAATGATGGAACTACAAATTATGGTGGCGCTGGCGCTATGTTAATTGCCAGTCAATTTTCAATAGGTGGTGTTTCTGATGAAGAAGCTGGAGCCAATTTAATAATTACAGGTCAAGGTTCTGCAAATACTGACCAAAGTTTTGGTGATGGTGATTTTGTTGGTGATGCAACAAGTAATATATTTGTAAATAATGGTTCAACGCAACTTGATTGGACAGAAAGTGGATATTGGGCTGGAAATATAATTGTGGGTTCTTCTTTCCGTAGTCAACACAACACAGCTAACAAATGTAATAATCTTACAATAGCAACAGGTGGAACATTAGATGCAACAGACGATACAATTACTTGAGCAGGAGATTTTACTACCAGTGGTGGTCTTATTGGTAAGAGTGCAGTAACGCTTGATGGAACTGGGGATTGGATTACTATACCTGACCACAGTAGTTTAGACATTTCTACAAATCTTACGCTTGAAGGATGGATTAAATTAAGTGCAGTAGGTGATTATCAGAGAATTATATCAAAAGGTAGATATTCTGATGGTTATCTCCTTGGTATATCTAATGGTGAAAGGATTGACTTAACTGTTGCATCTGCTGACGGTTCACCAGCTTATACTATGTTAGAGGGAAACACAGTATTAACTGTTGATAATAAGTGGCATCACATCGCAGGAGTTGTTGATGCTGATAATGATTTAATGTCAGTTTATTTAGATGGTAAACTTGATGGGCAGGTAGCTTGGACTGAAACTATTGAAACTAATAATACACAAATGGCAATAGGCTCTGAAGGACACGATGGTTCCGCTCCTTTCTTTGGAACTATAGGAAGAGTATCAGTTTGGGCTGAAGCATTATCAGTAGGTCAAATTCGTAATATGATGTTTAAGGATTGGACAGCAATGGCTGCTGATAATTATCACGTAAGTAGTAATCCAAACGGATTTACTGACGGCAATGCTAAATTATGGTATGAGTTTAATGAAGGAACAGACAATGCAGCACCAAGCGGAACTGATGTAGAAGATTTATCGGCAGAATCCAATAACGGAACATTTGCAGGAGACCCAGCTTGGGCAGGAGCAGGAACATTCGACTATGACGAATCTACTTTAAAGATGACAGGCACAAATAAATATATTTATCATAAAGACTCTTTAAATTTATACAAATTTGAAATAGAAACAGGCGGAGATTCAAACCTTATAACATTAAAAGACATAAACGGAGGCAATTCAACTACATTAATTTATCATACTATCGAACAAAAGTCGGGTAGGTTAGTTTCAAATACAAATGAAATGATACAAATAGGAAGAACGTTTGGTAACGTATTGGTAGCTTCTGGTAAAGGAGCTATTGCATTTAATGATATTTATAGATGGTATATTTATCAGAATAGCTCAAGTGGTACAATGAATTTCCCATCATCATCATCTACCGACAAAAATTTAACAATAAAATCATTGTTTCTTACATCAAATAGTGATATTCAAGCAATATCTCAAGGGAATATAACATTTACAGATGAATTGAGAATAGAATCATCTGGTGGAACTAATACTTTTGATTCTAATGGAAATAATATAACAGCTAAATTAATAGACGTTAAGGCAGGAGGGGCACTACAATTAGATGCTGGTACTACTCTAACGTTCACAGATGTTGCTGGATGTGGTTTCGGTAGTTCAGTAGGAACGCTAACTTCAAGCGGAACTTCAGGAGACCCTAATACAATAACAAGTTCAGCTGGTGGTACGCCAAGTAATTATTGGGACGCAAATACTAGTATGAATATTACAGCAGATTATACTACATTTGACAAATTTGAAAGTATTAGAAATACTAGTACTGGCGATACTTGGGATATAGATAATTGTACATTTACAAATTGGAAAACTAATTTTTGGCCAGTTTGGCATAAAGCAAGCAATACATTATCCTCATTTACCAATAATACATTTTCATCCCCACCGGGTAGTAATGCATATGGACCGAAGTTTAGCACAGCACATTCTTCATTCGATAATATTGTAATTAGTGGAAGCTATGACCAAGCGGAAATAACAGCAGATTCTTGTAAATTAGAATTTCAAAATTCTAATTTTGATATTACAAGTGTTTCAGTAAATGCATCAGGACATATAGTTAGTAAGACACACGATGATACTACAAATCTATATGAGATATGTGCAGGAAGTGGTGCATTAACTTACAGTACAGTTACGAATGAATTTGATTCCGATGCAGATGTTAAATTACGTACAGGAATATTAACAATGAACGAAGACAATAAGGTATGTGATACCTTTAATGTTTTCAGTGGAGCTACTATTAGAGTATCCGACGCGATGGATTTATATGTACAAGGAGTATTTGATAATGATGGTACTTGGGTACAGACAGCTGGATATGGTGGAGATATACACGTAGGAGACTTTACTCCTTTCGACAGTGGTGATATACTTGATAACACGGAATTCGTGGATACTGGATTCCACGACACGACACACTACTTGGAGATGGACCTATGACGACAATAAAGCAAAGAATATTGAAGTTACAAAATGTACCAGGAGGTACTCACCGAAGAGTAAAGGTTGGCATTAGATTACAGATGGAAGAGGATGATTCCTTTAATGCTAAATGGTGGGATACAGAAGTAACAGAAAGTAAATGGAAAGAAATGCTAAAGGAGGCATTAAAATGAAATTGGATTTGGAAGAATTTATAGAATTAGGAAGTGGAATGGTAAAGAAACCTAAGTACTCTGAAGATATAGAGTATGGAAAGGTTTATATAGATAGAACTTCGTCTTTATATGTAATAATACACGACAATGGCGATAGGACTATATGGCACGCTAGTGAAGGTATGAAATTTATAGAGAGTAAGAAATAATGGCAGCAGACACAATATTAGTACGGTTCAGAGATTTATCAAGCATTGCGTCAGGAACTATCAGTGATTCTGATTTTACTGACAAGATGGAAGCTTTAGCTTTGGCTATGTACAATGAGATAATGGATACATCGCTAACTATTACTTCACACACTACAGGAACATACCTCTCGGATGAGGCAATTTCTCACCTTGCAACCGCTCTTGCATACCAAAAAGTACACAGAAACAAAATGTGGAAAGATACGGGTATGTTAGAATGGCACAGATTTATGCAGGGAGGATATGAGGTGATGCATATGCAAGACCCAACTAAGGTAGAGTTCATTAAAGAACGTGACTTATATATACCTAGGGGAACAGACGTACGTAGTAAACCGTATATGCACACAATAGGAAGAGACAGTGACGGCTCTTCAACAACGACCGTAGGCGGAACATAATGACAATCTCGATGATAGAGACAGTTGAGGACGATATTAAGACGGCTCTTAATGCAGAGAGTAGTTTTATTCAACCTAACTTCACTATCTTTAGCGCAGAAAATGATGAAGATGAAGACGCAGATTTTGAATATGACGTTCCAAATATTATATATGGCAACGAAAGTACGCCCGTAGATTATTTTATGGACGGTACTAGAATGTTTAGTTCGGACTTTGTATTCCAGGTGAACGTTAACGAATTTAATTCAATAACGGTCGGAGGAACAGCCCTTACTAGAAAACGTTTAGTCAATTATGCCCTTGATAAGCTTCAGAAAACTTTGAATGATATGACGTTCTCAAATGTTGATGTTATGGAATTTAATACAACAGTCGGAGAAACGGCCGCACAAGTTCCTATAGGCGAAGATGAGTTTCTATATAGGGGAGCTTTAGGTATGTCAGTTACGTACATAGATGCAACAGGATAGATAAATATGGCAAATTTCTTAGGAAAAAGAGTTAGAACAGAATTCAATGGACACGACGTGTCTCATTTAACTGGAGTCAGTATAGGTAGTATGGGAAAGGTGTTCGATACATATCAAACATTACACGATGCCTTTGACCACGATATTGAGATTACAGAAGAAGCTAGTGGAAGCTTTGACTTTGTAGCCGATGATGCTGACAGTGGTGCACAGAAGTTTAAAGAAATGATGCAATTGCCATTTGGTTTTATGAACTTAGATATGACTACTGATGCTACTACAGATTCAATAGTAGCAACGGATGAGGATTTTACTAACCCAGATAACCAAGGAGACTATACTGGAACTAGATTTATGACTAAGTATAGAAGAGTTGGAGAAGGTGATGCATTTACTGATTTCGATGCTACCAATGACTGCGTTTGGATTAGATTTAGAGCAATGGCTGAAACTATTGATAGTGCCGCATTCGCGTGGAAATACACTGGTGGTAGCGCAGGTCAAAGTAATACAATACTTGCTACTATTTATAACGAGTTAAATGTAGGAGTATCTACGGCAGCTGCATCTTCGGGAGGAAGTACAACTACATTAGTTGATGCTGGTGTATTAACACAAGCAGATGATTCTTGGGTTGGTGGCACATTAACAATCTTAAGTGGTCCCAATAAAGGAGCAGTAAGAACTATAACGGATTCAACTGCTAGTGCAACACGTGTTACATTTGCAGCACTTCCAGTTGCAATAGGAAGTGGAGTATCATATAAGATAGAAGGTGTTCCTTCAGATACTGTATTAAGTGGTGCAGGTAATCTTTCAATAACAGTTGACCACAACACATATAACGCAGCAACTAAATGGAAAGTAGAATCAGCACCAGCTACGTGGACTGGTATGACAATAGGAGACTACTATTGGATTAGAGTTCACAGAAGTGGAGTAACTGGTGGAGGAGATGCGCAATTAAGAATTGACACTGGCGCAGCAACAACAAGTGACGATGGTGCATATTGGTCTAGAGCTACAAGCACGACCGCTTTAGGAGGGGCAGCAAAGGTTGCAAATTCAGAAGCAATACACTATATAAAATTCAAAACAACAGAAGGTTTAAAAGTTGTAGTCTATGACTACACAGATATGGCGGAAACAAGTGGAGTGAAGTATACCTTCAATAAAGTGAAATTAGATTCAGTCATTCCAAGTTTCGCAAACAGACAAGCGACAAGGGCAAGCGTTAGCTGGAAATGCAACGATTGGTCCATTGACGCAATATGAGGTAAACAAATATGGCAACATTTATTAAGGATGCTGTAAGGGTATTTATTGCAAGAGAGAACGACGTAGAAGTCAACTGGTCTTACACCGGCAATACTTTACTAAAGTCAGCGTTAGACGCATTAGGAGATAACGCAACTACAAAAGTATTGATGGAAGTAGAAAACGTAACTGGAGTTTCAATAGGAAGTTACGGAAAAGAGTATGATACATATCAGACTTTAGCAGATGTATTTGACCACGATATCGAAATTAAAGAAACAGGTTCAGGAAGTTGTGATTTTGTAGCTAGCGATGGTAACAACGTTAGTAATAATTTACTTTCACACGATGAACTTTGGGCTCTCGCTATGGAAATGCCAAATGGATATAATACTAATTCTGGAACTGAAGCAGTCTTTGACGCTGGACTAGACACTGCAACAACACGAGCTGCTGATGAGCGCGGTTATGCAATCATAGTTCAACAAAAAATTTCAGCAAGTAAATATTTATTTTGGTGTTTCGACAACTGTAAAATTAATTGTACCGTAAGCTTTGCTAACAGACAAGCTTCACGTGGTACATTATCTTGGGAAGATGCACGTTACATATCATTCGATACAGCTAGCAGTGCAATCGACACAGGTGGAGCAGTTCACGATGAAACCACTACAACTGGATGGTCAACTTAGACTTAATCTAATACACTGACACTCGCCAATCTCTTAGCGTAAGCTAAGTAAAATATTAATAGGAGGAAAAAGGAATGGGAAAACTATTAGACAAATACACGAAACCAGATACAACGGTTGAATTACAACTACCCCTATCAGGGGATAAGCTTAAATTCAAACGTCCAAGTATTGGAGAGATTAAACAACTTCAAGATTTTTCGGCTACCTTAGAAGGAGCCGCTGACGCAGATGTTCGTATCTGCGCCAAAGTTCTTAAAACGCTATGCTTAGAATTCGGAGAAGAATCTGAGAAAGCGCTTCAAGAAGATTTAAAAATAATGGAAGCTCCAGATAGAGCTGCTATTTTACCGTTTTATTTTGAAATGTTAGGAATAGACAGAAACGAAATCTGGAAATCAATCTCTGAAAATTTAGACACGACGACCAAGAACTAGCCTTATTAAATCTCGCGAAAGAATGGTCGTTGCCGGTCGTTAGCGAACCCTGGTTTGAACTACCCGTAGTTACGGAGTGGACTTGGGATAAGGCGAACGGAACACACGCAGCAACAAATATCGAACATTATACGATAAAAATGAGAGATGTACCTTCGGTTATGACATTGCCGCCCGAAGTATTAATCTCTATGAACCAGTTCGACGCTTATATAGCGGAAGAAAAAGAAAGGGCGATGGAGGAAGCAAAGGCTCAAACAAGATAATGGACTTGAAAGATGCACACGATATATTTGCACTACACGACGTAGGACCAGTCGAAAGACTGGCAAATGGAAAGTTTGCAGCATCAGGTACATTTGCAAAACAATTAGGATTACAACCAGGAAGAGAAGTCTTTGAAGCTAAAAGTGGTACTTGGTTAAGAGAAATATCAGCAAAACAAGGTAGACAAGCTGTTACTACTTTACTTAGAAATGAATTAAGTAGACAAGGTAAGGCGTTTAATCATTTCGTTCAGAATAATCCAGATAAAGTATTTAATGATTTAAAAAGTATGCCTCATAGACTTTCATTAAGTGCATTAGAAGCTAACGCGGCTAAAAATAAGACATTTGGATTAAGAAAATACTTAGAAATGGTAGTACCATATGTCAATCAGCACGCAGGAGGTATAATTGGAGATTCGATTAAAGAAGAATATTTCCGCGCTGGTCGTATGAAATGGAAAGCATTAAATCCAGAAACTATAAAACAAAAAACTAGAAGATACGCTAAATTTGGTGGAAGAGTTCCATATCCAGGCATACCTTTATATGGTGTCACGTACACAGCTGAATTGCCAGATGGATGGCAGTTTTATACATATAGATGGGCAGGTTGGCCACACGGAGCTAATGCAGTTTTACATAAACAAGTAAGTACTTATATGGCATCTGGGCACGTTGCACCTGGAGTTACTAAAGCGCAACGAGAAATGCAAAAGAAACGTAGTATATCTGGGTTTTTTGGAGACCCTTATAAAACACAAAAAGGATATACAGCATATCCTCCTCATATGAGAGGAGCGTCTTTAATGGATGTTGTTGCTAGATTAGCACCGGTAGCTCAAGTAACATATCCATATGCTGGAATGAATTACCAATCTGCATTAAAAGCTGCAGCAGCAAAAGATACTATAAGAAATTCTCAGATGAAAATAGGAGGAGTAATTGAGCCATTTTATATAACTCCATATGTATTCTATCACGATACGGGCACATCTAAAATGCCAAAGAGGTCCTTTATTTCAGAAGGTCTTGCTAATGGTATGGGAATGGTAGAGTTAGTTTTACATCGTTATTTAGAAGATGCCGAAAGGAATTTTGATAAAGCATATAGGGAAACTGAATTAGAAGCATTTATGGCATTTGAAGATATTAATGCTGCATACCTAAGAGGTTCAGTTGCGCAAGCTGAAGCAATAAAAGCAGCTAGAGTACGAGGCAAAGCCGGATTAAAAAGGGAGCCTAGACTTTCTTTATTTGATTTAGATAAAGATAATCTAATGTTAAAAAATAAAGAAATGAAAGGAATATTGAGGAGATTATTCGGTAACCATTTAATTTGGTGGTTTGTTCCTCCAAGTAAGTTTTGGCACTACATTGGGTTAGCATCTGATATTAGAGGTTTACTTTTTGGTAAAAAGAATATGGGAGCAGCTATAGCTTATGTAAAAGCAATGTCATTGGGATTAGCAGGTGCAAGAAGTGGAAGTCCTGTACCATTTACTAGAAAAGCAAGAAGACGTAAGTTCCGTAAAGGATTATATACAAAAGCAGGGTATCACAGAACTCAAGTAGGAGGAAGTAGATAATGGCAGGAATAAATATTAATTATAATATTAATACAGCTCAGGCGCAAGCTGCTTTAGCTCAAATAGATGCTAGAATGACAGCTACATCTGGAATTATTCAAAGTAGTTCTAGATTAGCTGACACAGCTCTTATGGCAGTATCTGCTTCATTTGTCGCAATGGGTGCGGGTGCATTTGTTGCCTACAATGCAGTCAATCAATTCCAAGAAGCATTAACTACTGTTCGTGCATTGGGTGGTGTAACGGAAAGTCAAATGTATGAGCTTGCTGATTCTATTAATGAAGTAGCATCTCAATTTGGTGTATCTGGAGATGAAATTGCTCAAGGTGCGGTTATGTTATCTAAGGCTGGGTTAACTGTAGACCAAGTTAATGATTCTATTGGTGCAATGACTGCTTTATCTAAAGCTAATGGAATTGCATTCGAAGAAGCTGCTCGTATGACAGTGTTTGCTGTAAATACCTTTGGCAAAGAATTTACTGAAGCCGGAGATTTAATGGATGCTATGCAAGTAGCTACACAAGAATCTATTTTAGATATAGGTGATTTACAAAAAGCTTTTGCATTTGCAGGTTCGACTGCAGTTATGTCGGGTGTTAGTTTTGAGCAATTAGTATCTATAATGGCAGTTCTATCTAACCGTGCTTTAGAAGCAGGTATCAGTGCACGTTCTGTAAACAAGATGTTCTTGGATATGATAACGAACACTGACGAACTTCAAGAATTTATGAACAGTATGGGTATGACTTTCCAAATCATACGCGATGGAAAGTTAGATATTGATGCACTTATGGCAGCGTTTGCTGGTGAACAGTTAACGTTAGAGATGCTTCAGTCTGCCTCAGACGTGTTTACTGTACGTGCGTTACGTTCGTTTGGTTTATTAATAGGTGCAGCTGATGAATATCAGACTATGTTATCAAATGTTACTAACTCACAAGGTGCATTAATGGACGTTGTGAACGTTCAAATGCAATCGTTTACCGCAATATTCGCAAAGCTTCGCCAAGAGTTCTTAGCACCCCTACGTTCACCAGAGGTTATGCAACAAGTAGCAGTTATGGTAGATAGATTAGTAGAAATGTTTCAACAATTAAAACCAGGTATAATTGATGCTATAGTTTTGAGTCTTACTTCTTTTTCTACTATCATAAGTTCGGATTCTTTTATAAATGCGATGGGATTTTTAGGAGATGCAATATTAGATATATTTCAATTTTTTAATTTCTTAACTCGTATAGCAGGAGGACCTGCAGGAATATTATTAAAGCTAGCATTCGGATTTAAATTAATGGGAATGTTTACTAAAGGTGCGATATTAGGTCAGAATCAATTAGCGGCATCGATACAATTAACGCAAGTACAGATGTCAAAACTTAATAACAGAATTATTACAACACCAGTTGAATTTTGGACAGCTATGAATGAAAGAGCACGACTTCAATATCAATTACTTTCTCAAACAATACAGATGGTAACTACATCTTTAATGGGTATGGTTATGGCCGGTATTGCGTGGGGAGCCGCAGATAGTCCTTTAATGCAATTTGTTATGGGATTAAATGCTGCATTTATGGCTTTTAATACTACGTTAATGATAAATAATGCATTATTAGCTGCAGGGAAAGTTCCGCATCCGGCTGCAATGGCAGCAGTATTTGCAGGAAGTCTGGCAATATCTGCAGGAGTAGCTATGGCATTTAGACAAAGCAGAGATAATCAAATGGCAGAAATGAATACATCAGTAGCTGACACGGGTATGGTGTCAAATAGACATCAGTTAGTATACGTAGAACCCGGCGAACAAATTATATCAAAAACACAAGGAATGGTAGGAATGGGTAGTGGAATAACAGTAAACGTAGGAGACGTATATACACGCGATGGTACTGATTTTGCTCAAAAGTTGGCAGATGAATTACCAAGAGCATTAAGAATGACAAGTTATAGAGGTAGTTTCTAATGGCAGTAAAGGGAGCAGGCAAGAATAGGTATTACAAAAAAATTAGTGGTAATAATAACACTTATTACGATGTAAATTTATCTACAGCATTTGGAGATTTATTTGATGGAAATAGCGAAACTTCAAAAATTAAAGGAGGAGTAGATGAACAATTATATATTTCAGATTTTGTTATTCCAGATAAAAGTGTATATGATGGTGGAGCTACATTAGTTGGATTAAAACAATATTATTTTCCTACCGAAGTGTCATTAGATAAAAAAGAATCTTTACCTACATTTAATTTATGGAAATCAAATACACATATAGGTCCTGATAATGAAGGAACTATAACTACTGTTAATAAAAGAGACATCACTATTATTTCAGCAACTAATGACATAGAACAGCCTTGGCTCACAGAAGATTTTTCAGGTGCATTTTCTAGAGTAACTACTATCTCAGGAGAAAAAATTATAGAATATGGAAATCCATATTTAACTCTTGATGCAGCGCATAGTGCACAAAGTGCGGATTTCTTTCCAATGACTCATCAGCAATTAAAAAAACGTTATGCAGAAGAAATAACACCCGGTCAGTGGGTTATTTTTGTTGAGAAAAAGAAATTATTAAGACGTGGTCAAATTAATCCGTGGTCAGATTCTGGAAGTTGGGTACCTAGAGATGGTCGTCGAGTAGATAAACGAGATATATGGTTTCAATATTTACAGGATGGTGATTTGCAATATACAAATACTATTAAAGTTACTGCAGACATAGAAGAAACTATAGATGCTAGTGATATTATTGCTACAAATATTTATACTAGAGGTAGTAAGAATATGACAGATGAAGCAAATGTTGATTTATTCAGGTCTACTGTAACAGTTAGCGGTGAGAAATCTTTAACTGGTGGTCAATCTTTAAAATCTAGAACTAAGTGGGCAACTGAGGCAATACCAGGAACAACAAAAACTGGTCAAACTATACCAGACGAATTCGGATATTATGGAGCTACAAATAGACAAGAAAACGTTACAATATTTGAAGTACCAATGCCATTACCTATAGATACATCTGGTAGTTCAACTCTTAGAGATGATGATTTACCACCGGGAAGTGACAGTGCCCCCAATTTTCATACTTTCCAAGATGGAATGCTTGGCTACACAAATCAAGTAATTAGTACTGACTTTTTAATAGAAAATTTAAGTCCAGTTTTTAGAGCTAAATCTGATGCTCACGATACTCATAATGCTCTAGATTATACTGGAGTAAGAGATTGTGCTATATTAAGGGGATTTGCTATTATGTTCAGTGCTACTAAACCATTGCCAAATGAAAACTTTCACGCATTTATGGTAAGAACTGGCTCTCCATTAGGTGCAGCTACATTATCTGGAACAACTAATGCTACAAATGACGCTAATGAATATGGAAGTACTGCGGGTGTAATTATAGCTAAATGGCCAATTGATTTTGGTTCTTTAAGTGATAGATATGAAGCCGGAAAAAATGTGGACAGAGATTTTATAGGAAATTCTCCAATAATGGTTACACCGACACAGCCAATAAATGATTCATTTAATGAAGCATTATTAAATCCATTTCAAGCAGGTAAAGAAGGTTTCTGGACAGGTAACTTAAATAATAAAATAAGCAGTGATGGAGCTTGTTTCCACGAAACTTTAGGACCTACTGTATGGATGAATTTAAATAGTCATTTTGATGCACAACATAATTTTGGAGCTCAAATTGAAGAGAATGTTTGGATAAATATAGCATTTAAATTTTATGCTAGAACTATAATGTTTCAATTAAGAAATTCACAAACACAAGAACCATTAAGCGAGTGGATGCAGCTCCAATGCCGAGAATCTAGTTCATTTATGACTGATTGGAGAGCTCCTAGGTATATGTCAATATGGAATTTCAATTATCCTGGAAAAGCTAATTATAGTACTGACCCAGATGATTATGCTTTTAGAAGTACTAATGATTTCGATACAGAAAATGTTATTTATTTTGACAATGTACAATATCACGGATTTAATAGTTTAATGACTAACGCTACAGTTACAGAAAATAATACTGGATTATCAACTATTAATATTGAATCTAATAAATCGTATATATATTCAGCAGATGATATGAGCGAATTTGGAGATGAAATAGCTGCAAATCCAACTTTTTATAATAATAATTATATATCTCTTGGTTTTGATGACCCAGGCGAATTTGATAAATTAGCATCGGGTGGAACTACAAATTTATGGTTTAGTAATATTGGATATAACTCATCTACACTAGACGATATATATCATACTTCCAGTGATATAGCAATTAGAGCTGGATTTACTAGTAACGCTTGGGACGAGCGTATTGGATGTCAAGCTTCTCATTCTTTCTTTACATATGAAAGTGGAAGTCCTACAAATGCTGCTGCTGGCTGGCCTTATGTCAATAAAGGATTAAGCACATATGGAGCAGTAGCAAATAGAGGTTTTGATTTTAAGGGAACTTCACAAATAGAATTATTCTCACAGAAAGGCGGGCTTATTTTTGATTTTAATTCATCTACTGTTAATTTAGGAAATGACTTAGATGGAGCTCAATGTATACCTGCTAAAAGAGAAAATATTTTTGCATCTGCTAGAGTATTAGATATATCTGATGCTAAAGAAGGGTGGTTAAAAGTAGATAATCCCACGATTTTTAATCTTGCAGATGATACTGAATATGTAATATATAAATTCGGAAGAGCAGGAATAGATGCAGTAGCATTTACTGAAACATTTTATCAAGATTATACTACATATCCAACTAATAAGTTCGGAAAAATTGTAAAAGTTATAGAAAGAAATGGAGATATGATTAAATTTAATAATGATTTAACTAAAGCTCAAAATGGAACGACTGACTTATGCACAGAGGAATTTTATCATAGATTATTTATTTCTCCATTAAAATATTGGTTAGTATTAGAAGTTAGAAATACTAGCGCAACAGAAGGAATTCCAGGAATTTCAAGAACATACGGAAGTATCACTTCTATTAATCAGGGCTTATCTTTGCCAGATTCTACGTCTTATGGCGCAACATTTAATGAAACAAAGTTCACAGATGCGGGTACCTATTTAAAACGAAGAAATTTAAATCCTGACCCTGACAATTCATCTATAGAAACTCAAACAGATTATGGAAATGGAATAATGTCAGATGATAATCCATCTGGAGGTTATATTACTCAAGTTGTAGTCGAAGATAATTTAGATGATTTAAATAAATGGTTAGTATTTGATACTTCGCCTATAATTAACGAAGATAAACTTAAAGAAGGAGATGTTTTAACTACAGTATTAGCTTCTGCTAATCCTTTAAATTCTTCTTCTATGACAATAGCAACTTCAGAAAACGATGATAAAATAGTATCTACTGGACACATCAATACTAAAAAACCATTTGCTTTAGCAATTTATGAAGATAGATTACCTACTGTATCAGATTTTAATGTATCCCCTAGCGATTCTAACCCATTCTATCCAGAATTTAGATGGAAATGTGCAGATGAAGATGCCTGGTATGGATTTTTAATTATCGATACCGAGCCGCCAACTCATCAATATCATAAATCATCTTTACACGTTCCTATGTGGAGACCATTACCTAGCACAGAAAATACTTTTATGAATTGGCCGCCTAGCACTGATGACAGCGAAGGGGATGTGATTGATTATTTTAATAATAAAACATATCAATATGGATATACAAGATTAGATAAGTTATCTTCTCCTGCTGCATTTAATCCATCAACGACGACCACTAAAGGAACTCACCAGGGTGGTAGTATAAATGATTATACTAAATTTTTAGACCCAGAAGGATTATCTGGTTGGTGCCATAACTTTAGAAGCGGCGTTAATGATAGATTATATATATTCCGTCCTGGCTCAAGTGGAAGTAATGATGCATCTGGAAGTATTAATTCCGCTCAATCATCATATGTAATACATATAAGACCAGATAAATATCCTGATATCGATTGTGGTATACTCGAAACCGGTGGATGGAAGGGTGGAGTAGATATAGCAATGAATAGCGATGGTAAAATAATCGCTAGATTTTATTATAGTAAATTAGTTGCCGATGCTTATGTAGAATTAACTAGTCATTCAGTTGCTCCTTTGAATGGAATTCCAACAAATATAATAGTAACGTTTGATAAAGATTTAACCCACGGAAATTGTAAGCTATTTCTGAATGGAAAATTAGAAGACCAAAGTGGAAAGGTTTTGGCCGCGGGTTCAACTACTCGATGGAAAACGGGAGCGAGGATAGTAGGAAGTTACGATGAAGGTGGTGTTGGATGGGTATGGCATTTAGGCAGTAGTTCGGGATGGAATGAATCATATGATGGAAAAATGGAGGAATTTGTCTATTATCCGCATACTATCTACCCTATCAACCCAGCAGATGGTACCTTTTTATGGACTAAACCAGTTTCTGATATTGATAGTAACGGAAAACCAATATCATATTATGCTAGATTATTTGTTAAAGATTATCATAACATTAGAGGAACTAGTATAGATGAAGTAGCATCTTCGACAACGGTAACAATACACAAAGCAGGAGTTGAACTATGAGCATATCATCATCATCTGATTATATAATTAAAGTCTATGAAACAAAAGAAAACGCGCAGTCTGATACTAGCGCTTTATCTATAACAAGTTATGGAGTAGGTCAAGTATCTAGTCACGAGGATGACCAATACTTTGTTGGATTTAGAAAGTATTGGTATAGAGTTGAATTTAATGAACCAGTATCTGGATTTTATATAGACTGGGACGATGGAGAAGACAATTCGCCAGAAAAATCAAATTCGCAGGTAGTTTATTTAGATAAACCACAACACTTCGGAGTTGTAAGTCACATTTATACAAAAAGCGGAAAATTCTTTCCGTTAGTACGTGCTATAAGCACAGAAGGATATTGGTCAAAATATTATACGACAGGTAATACAGATAATACCTTCGGTGAACTTGATGAAAGGACTGTATCGAACATAGGCACTGGAAGTCAAGATACATCATTGTTACACTTGGATACACAGACGTCCACAAAGATACCTTTCTTTTATCCGACAACGTTACCACCAATAGCTGTACTTAAAACAGATAGAAAGACAGTTTATAGTGGTATATACAATACTAACATAGAAGGAAACTTAGCCCGTAGAAGTTTACCAAGTATGGTTTATGCTTGGTTTAGTGGAGAGAGTGTAAGCCCAGATGTTCACAAAGACGTACCTGTAGAAGTTACGTACGAAACAGTAGGTGGTAGAATACGTACAACAACGTTACATACTAAATACAATAGTATATCTGCTGCCAATCCAGTAGCAATATATGATGTCTGGAAAATATTAGAAGCTAAATTAAAATATTGTACGGAAGCTACTTCGGCAAACGATGCGTCCAGTAATATGCTTTATCCAGGTGAAAGAGTTTATCTTAGATTCTGCCATACTGCAAGTATTCAATCTACTACGGTACCTGAGTTACAAAGTCAAACGCAAGCTACAGGAAGTTTGACAGATAGAGTATTTATTAATTATGCAAGTACTGGTACAGCGATAGCTAATAGTGCTAATATATTAATATCAGATACTACAAACTTTAATGGGCGATTTACAGTAACAAATGAATTTACCGTTAGTAATTTAGCACAGGGCGGTGGAGCGTGTGAAGTAACCACTAGCGCACCTCACGGTATTCCATCTGGTCAGGTAGTTACATTGTCAGATTGTGGTGCATTTACAGGGGACCAAACAATTTCAGCTGTTGCTGATTCTACGCATTTCACGTTTTTAACGGCAGTTACTGGCGTAGTTGCCGGTGGCAGTGCTAGAGCAGTAACTAAAAATGGTTTCTTTATTGATAGAACTACAACATCTATGCCTTCTGCGGAAGCTAATACGGGAGGGTGGGGTGTATATGACCACGCTAATGACCCAGTGATTTGTAGTTTAACTACTGGTTGGCCTCATCATATCTTTGAAGATAGAGGCTTCTTTACTACGATTGATGCATCTGAAAGTAGAACTAGAGCATCTAATTTAACTATACCTGAAAACAGAGCTAATCTATGGTTAGATAGGGGAGATTTTTCTTTTAATGTGCAGAATGGAGATACTAATTATGCTACTGATACTCTCAATGCGGCTGAAAATAGAATGGATACTTATAGAGAGCGACACGCTTATACGCACGACCCCTATGTAGATAATGATTTCGTTGGTGTTCGCAGTGTATTAGATGATAGAACAGTAGGTGGTGACAATAGATTCTTAGATGATTACAGATTATTAAGACTTCAAGTTAAAGATGACAGAACTGAGACCGCGTATGATAAATTAAGTTATTCTAAATTAGAATCATTTTCGGATTATACACAAGCTAATAATTCATCTAAAAACTTACCCGAAGAAGTAGAAGAACGCAATCTTATCTCAGTTACTGTAAATAATGGTGGGACTTGGTCTGATACTGAAGGTAATAACGACGATGTAAGTAATGATATAATGACACTAGCTGATTCTAATGTTATTAGTGCAGATGAAACTCCAAAGAATTATATACTAATAGCTAAATCAGAAAGAAAATTTGATAGGCTGTTTATTGGATTAAAAAATGTAGATACTACTAATCTTAAGGATTTTAACTTAGGAAGATGTAGAATTAGTTTACAGTATCCCGTTAAAGACCCACTAACAAATGAGATTAAATTTAGGGCATTACAATTTACTGATTATACCCGTGCTCCAAAACCTACAACCCACAGCAATGCAGCTGACCCTGACTTTGTATCCCTAGCTGTTAATGGACCGTTAGTCTTTGAAGCTCCCGATGATTGGGTTAAATGTAAGCACGATACTAGTGGATTGGTTGACCCAACTGATGTAGATATACCATCTGGTAGTGGGTGGACATTTGATTCGTATGCTATTCTTATGACGATTGGTTGGGAAGATGATGCCGGTTCTTCTGGTATACCACACATTAAATATATATATCCATATGATAATAGTCACTCTGAAGTTATAAAAGTAATTGATTCAGCTCACGTGTCTTTAAATGATATCCTTATCGCGCAATCCGTTAGTTGGAACCGACGTGGTAAGTATATAAACATTACAGATAGAATAGGACGTTCTGAGCTACGTAAGATTGGGTCAGAGGGTGGTAGCATACGTTTCGGAGGAATAGCCTTCGGCGATTATTCTACAGCAACTACTTCTGGTATGACAGATTATAATAACATAAAGAAATATCAACAAGAAGGTACACCAGTGTACTTAGATATTCAAAGACCAGATGGTACGTACGTAAGGTTCTTTGGTAAGATAACCAATCTATCCGAAGACGTTCCTACTGGAAGGGTAAGTAACAAATGGGCAGTAGATATGGCAACTGAAGCAGTAGCAGAAATAGCTAACGATGGTACTTGGTTATCAGATGGTCTTATATCAATGGGAGGAATCTTAGATGAGAGGCCGCAATTTATATAGTCTTCCTAAATTAACAATAGGAGGAAAGGATATAACTGAATTTAAATCAGTATCTTTAAACATTCCTGGTAATAATCAAATTAATAGTTTGCAAATTAATATAGATGACCCTGAATATCAAGACGCACATTTGTTTAATTCTAAAGTAGAGTTCTATCTAGGAGAGGGAGTCAGTGAAGGTTCACCTATATTCGTAGGATATGTTAAAGAAATGAACCCCAATGATACTAGTATATCTATAATGGCTTACGACCCACGTATATTTCTTTCTGGGTCTGACGCAGAACCAGTGGCTATAACTGATAAAGATAATTTTGACGGATATACTACAGTTCAATTCTTATCTTCAATAATAAAAGATAAAGTAAATACGTCATCAACTGTTATAGATTTATCTGCTTTTAGTGACTTTTCCCCTGAAACCCCAATGAAAGGATATCGAACTTCGGGACAATCTCCTTATGAAATATTTTTAGAAGTTATGGCTAAAACAGTAGATGATACAACACCAGAAGACCCATTGGAATATTATGTAGATATGGTGGGCGATAAAATTATATTAGGAAAAAAGAAAAGCGTGGATACTGGCTCGCGCTCATTAACTCTATCTTATATGGATGGAATAAAAGGATTAAGCTATAATCATATAGCTCCCGCTACAACGGCGGTAGGCATAGGTAGTGATGATGCATTCGGAACATTTACTTATGGAAATGCACCTATGGGAAGAGTAGGTACAACATTTCAAAGCAATAAAACAGAAAATGCAGAAGTATATGAAGAAGCTTTAAGTACAGTTATGAAAAATTACGTAGAACAAAAAGAAATATCTGTGGACATAAGCAGAGGATTCTACGTAGGTTTGGAAAGTCTGGTATATCTTTCGGTACCAGATAAGAACATAAGAGGTAATCACAGAGTTACATCTAAAACCATCAAAGTTATGGGCGATGATATAACTTGCGTTCTCGGTTTAGATAAACGTAAACCAAGACTTGGTGATTACTTAGAAAGAAAAATAACATTAGGAGGATAAGGAAATGGTACACGGAACACCCAATGAAGAATGGACAGAAAAGATTAAAGATGTAGGCTTAAGAGGCTCTGCTAAGATACAAAAGGGAGACCCCTTTAAAGGAGTTCTTATGAGCGGAAGTACATCGAAAGGAACTGACGCGGTTCGCCAACGTTCGTTTAGAAGCGATATGTTTGGATATACTCCCGAGGAATGGGAGATATGTTTAGATATGGTGAATCTTAGAAAGACAGGTCACACATACGGACAGATAGCAAAGTATCTGAACGATAAAAATATCACTACGAAAGTAGGACGTGAGTGGAATTACTTCACTGCACGGTTTGTGACGCTTCGGACGGTTCAAGCCCTAGCATTGAAAGATAACGAGTCAAAGTATACCGAAGTTCTTGGTATAGATTAGACCAACCAATCTTTAGTGCACGTTCTTGGAACATAGGTTCTAAGAAAGAGTCAGGAAGTGGGAATAAGTATCTTATACTTTTATCTTGCTTCCACCACTCTTGTTTATCAACCCAGTTACAGGTCCACGTGATTTGATACATCGTTATTTTAACGTTACTCAAATCTTTCCAACCTGAGTATTGCCAAAGCCACTCAGCAATTTCCTTTGGCTGCATACGTTCCCATATATGCAAATAGCTAATTAAAGGCCATTTAAGACTGTGGTCAACGTGGTCGCAATCGACGACACGTTTTAAAATCGTAGGCATTCGCTGGTACTTTTTATTATCAGCGGCCACCTTCTTATTCTCTGGGTCTAAATCTGGAAGCTCTTCTAGAAGTACGCCAATATCATTAGTAGACGTTGTATATTCATATATAACATACTCATCATTATATTGAACTTCTGGGAATGTATCGAACGATATAAGGGGTACTTCTAAGTTCATTCTTTTCTTCACAGTGTTAAAATCATCTTCGTACTTGTACGGAACGGAGAACATATTTGAACCTAAGTGTTTACAAAATGAGCGAAGCATCCTTCTCTTTGTGAACATTGCACAGTCTATTCCAGGTTTCTCGTCGAATCTAATTCTCTTTCTTACTTCAGGTGTAGTTATTTTATATAGCGTATAAGCTAAGTTCTCCATATTTTTTAAAGCAATATGTTCTTCAACGTTCTCATCGAAGTTCAGTTTAAATATAATCTGTACTCCTTTACTACCAGATGCTTTTAATACTGGTTCTACGTGAAGATAGTTTCTTATTGTATCGTGCAACCCACGTGCGGCAATAAGTACGTTCCTATCAAACTTCTTAGCATCTATATCTAATACGAATAAATAAGCATTCTCATCTTTATATTTAATAGAGCGCAACCAACTACCTACATCTGGTAGAGGTATATCATCATTACTGAAATAGAATCCGTCTTCCTTTTCTTTAGGTACAACGTATCTCATTTCATCTGCGCCCTCACAGAAAGTGAGATTTAATTGATTAATAGTTGTCATCTTTACCTATCTGTTACAATTACAGCATTTATAACTTCCATCGTATCTTATAAGGATGCA
>TARA_R100000700_G_scaffold7516_1_pt1 | contig 21845 bp, 19 predicted proteins | sample TARA_R100000700 | Tara Oceans TARA_R100000700 (sample SAMEA2622810) | marine metagenome | biome: marine biome (ENVO:00000447); feature: marine epipelagic mixed layer (ENVO:xxxxxxxxx); material: "saline water (ENVO:00002010), including plankton (ENVO:xxxxxxxx)" | depth 120 m | reverse complement strand
GCGTACATATCTCAGAGGGTTCAGTGGCTATGCCTGCCGGGGTCGTTTTGTATTGTTCGCGACAGGGTGAACGGGCCACCTGCCTGAAGGTGGTCAAACCGGCAACTAACCAGAGGAGGATGAGATAGTGAAGATTGCAAATATATCATACGAGGCTAGGTGTTCTGGTTGTGGTCAGTCGTTTGACGCAATTAGCTACAAGCCAGCAACTAGGGAGAGCGGGCGCGTTGTTTGCGACCACTGTCTAAGAAGGAACCGGGTTCCAATGTCACCCCTAGCCGCCGCCGTTTACGCGCCAGAGATAACGGAGAGAGCAAGCCCTCCTTCCCCAGTGGATGGCTCGTCTGATGGGTAGGTGGAGGGGCAGGTCTGACGGACACTTCCATAGGTACGGTCCATGGAAGCTTCTTCGCAGCCCAGTCAGCCCCAAGACAGAGCTAAGCGACGAGGACTACATAGCCTCTCTTAGGCTTGAACCTATGTGGGAGCAGGAGTGCGACTGCGGGTTTAAGAATATAGTTAGGAAGTCGAGCAAGCCCAACGCTAAGTTCAAGTTCAACGATCACTGGAGGAGGTAGCGTGCGAGGCAGAGGAAGCAGGAACAAGGGGGCTAACTTTGAACGACAGGTAGCTAGGCTACTTAGAAAGTGGCTTGGAGATGATTGGGAGGTAAAGAGAAACCCCACCGACCGTCAGAATGGCAAGGCTGGGGCTGGAGAGTTTGAGATAGTAGGACCCTACACCTTCCCCTTTGCCATCGAATGCAAGGCTCACGAGTCCTTTGACTACAGCCAACTGTTCAGAGTTCCAGCCACTGGCCCGTTCAGCGGGTTCTGGGAGCAGGCATCTAAGCAAGCTCAGTCGGCAGACAAGATGCCAATGCTGATCCTCAAGAAAAACAACGGCCCAGTGCTTTGCGCCATGGAGCCCACCGCAATAAAGTTAATCGTTCCCCGCCCAGAAAGGATGTCCTTCATGTCGCTAGAGCGACCGAGGTGCATAGTGTTCCCCCTGTCAGTCCTTTTGGAGCAGCCTGCGTCCTACCTGTTTGAGGTTGCGCCTGTTGCTACAGGGCTGTAGAGTTCAGACACCACTGTCTGGCTGGCTCCCCCTCCTCCTTCAGGCCAGCCGCCAGCGCACGCCGCAAGGCTCCTTTAGTAGGCCCCCCAAGTGTTCTTGCTTGGGGGGCCTATTTTTATATCAGCATATCCGTCGCTAGAGCAGGGCTCTGTGACCACAGTCACCTCTATCTCATACGCTGGCAGCCCTGACAGTAGCTTGAAGGCTGCGTCCTTTAGCGCCGCATGAGACGATGGGTCGCTGCAAACTGGGACTATGGTTACTGTAGCCTCCTTTATTAGGGGCTCCTTGACGCTCTCTGTTAGTACATACCAGCAGGAGCCCACTGAAACCTTGCAGTCAGGATTCTCCCACCTTGGATCATCAAACGCTAAGCACGGTGGCCCTGGTGGTATTACACAGTCCTCTTCGGCGCGTGCGGTGCCACTAAGCACGACCGCCAAGGCAGCTAGCCTCAGCAGGTTCACTCGTCTATCTGCTCGCGAATAGACTTCACAGCCTTGTTGAGCTTCTTCACTTTGCGCTCAAGGTCTTCTGGATCGAAGTCGTCCATGACGAGGAGCTTCTTCTCCATCAGCCCGACCTTGGTCTGCATCGCAGATACCTCGGCCTCTAGCTTTGCGTGGACTGCTTGGCAAGCTGGCGGGGACTGTCCGTCGCTGTTGCTGGACTTCTGCTCCATCTCCAGCTTCTTCATCTCCATCTCGTGGCGCTGCTCTGCCTTTTGGCTGTAGAAGCTCCAGGCTTTTTTGCCTCCCATGACCGCAATACCAGCCAGGACAACAGCCAAAACGGGTCCATAGTCTCCACCTAATTCGTTAGCTGTGGCTACTGCCTGCTCTATTTCACTTGGAACAAGTATCTGCTCCGAGACAGTCTCTTCTAAGGGGACGGACTCTACCTCTACTAGCTCCTGAGTGGGCTGCTGTTCCTCTGTTTTCTCTGACATATCTTGCTCCACCTTGCCCTTCTTCGCTTTAGCCTTTGGCCTGCCAGGGTCTAGGCGGTCGGCCTCTCCCGCTGTTGGCGTGTTGCTGTAAATCCTTATAACCGAGCCAGTTCCAATCAGGCAGTCGTCAATGGCATGCGTCTTCTGGTCTACCCTTACTTTGCTGTTCTCAAGAAGGATTGCGTAGTTGCCGCTCTTTACCTCGCATACGCTCACCTCGTCCCCAGCAACGCCGCTATCACAGCCAACAGCGTTGCACCCGCTCCAGCACCAACCCCTACGGCAAACATCTTTGGCTGCATCTCTTTGGCTATTCTTAGCTGCTCTTCCCTGGTGGCTATGATCTCTTCGGCATACCGCCTGTCTGCTTCTCGGCCCTCATAAGATGCGGCTAACGCCTTCTCTGCCGAGTACAACAGGTCTGCCTCCCTCATAAGAAGGTCTAGCTTGTGGGGCGGCAGCAAGATGCCTAAGCACGTTGCCTCGCTGCCAGCAGCCAGAGGCTTCGCCTCCTCGCACCAACCAGCTTCCACCAACCCCTCTTCTACCGCTGGGAAGTCTACCCTCGGGAACGGTTCGGTGAACGCATCGACCGGGTGGTTGGTGTGGGCGCACCCTGTTGAGATGATCGCTATCAGTAGTGTTGTTGCTATCTTCATCGGTTGTTGAACTTATCTGCTAGGCCCTGAAGGTCTAGGCTGTCCTCTTCTGCCGAAGCAACCTCCTCTACCTCCTTGGCAATTTCCTCTACCTTTTCGCTCTCTTCTGCCATCGCCTTCTTGTGCTCCTTGGCAGCTACCTTCTCTTTTCTCTTCGCCTTTACAACGCGCTTCACGCGCTCGATGTCACCCTTAGAAGACACAACAGCTATCAGAACACCAGCTACCACTGCCAGAGAGCCAGCGGCAGCAGCAAGCATGCCTCTGAGCTTTGGGAACTTCCATGCCGCCACGCCGACACCAGCGGCAGCTAACACACACAAGACTATCGCGAACTCCATCAGTCCCTCACTCCAGCCCCGTTGATCAACCTAGCAGCGGCCTTGGGCAGGGCCTTGTTCACGGCTGCATAAATCCCAGGTGCCATAGAGCCACCAACAACGCCAAGGATTGGACCCCAGTTTGCCTGAAACCACTCGGGCCACAGGGGCAAGGTCCCCATTGCACCGCCCAACAGTATGGCCGTAGCCCTGGTCAGCCAGCGAAGGAAGTCCTCCACTCCCCTGGACAGCTTGCCATCGTCATCCAAAGCCTTCGCTATCATTCGGATGGCTGGCTTTGCAACCTGACCAGTCAGTATATAGCTACCCATTCCAATCATAGACAGCCGCACAGCAAGGTCTAAGTATTCACTCGCGCTCATTTGTTTTCCTCCAGCCACTTCAACCTATGCTCAAGCAGTCTAAGGTCGGCCCGCATTTCACCGATCACCCTCATGTGATCAAGGCTTGTTGGTGGGCTTTTCATTTCTGATTCAAGTTCTGTTAGCGCCTTTTGCATAGCATCAATCCTAGCCTTCAAGGCATCTAAGTCCGATGTTTGGGCCAAAGCATCGAGCCCATCCCTAGACTCTTGCAAACTACGAACGTCGGATCTTAGGTCGTAATATACGCCAGCCACGGTAAGGGCCTGCGTCAAAAGGAACAGGCACAGCCCAATAACAACCTTAATAGGGAGCCTAGCCTCCTCTATCCCAGGCGCTTGGTCTTTTGCTATGGCGTCTTGTACGGCTTCCTTGACGACGTTAATCGTTCTGGTGGTGCCCCATGGCGCGTCTGGCTTCTCTTCCTTCACCCACCTGAGCCCTCCGCGCTGTCGTCATCGTCTAGAAGATCGGGCGCACCGCACCCTGACTTCACTGTGTTGACGAGTACCAGAGAGGCTACTGTTAGAGCAATCCCAAAGAGCACCAGCGACTGACGCAGCCGCAACGCCATCACTAATCCTCTACGAGTTCGATATGGGGGCCGTCGAAGAAGCTTTCTGAGAATATAAGATCCGAGTTCCAGTCGGAACCAAGCCTTATCTTTATTCCCATTTGCGAGGCTATGCCTTTGGCAAAGTAAGAGGCAGCTATAAACCGCTCCCTATCCCACTTAACCGGGTATGGACTGAAGTCCACGGCTAGGCTGGGGCTGTGGTTGTGCTTAGACATCTTCCCAGGAGATCCGTCCAGCTTGCTCCTGCCTTGTCGGAACAACTCGGCCTGCTCCTCTACGCTCCTGTGACCACACAGAATCGTTATGTCGATGTGCTTTATCACCTCAAGCATTAGCTTGCGAAGGTCTGTGTGACAGCCCTCTAGGCGATCCAGCGAAGCTTTGCTGAAGCGGGGCATTAGATGTCCGTTGTTCTGGCGAAGACCGCGACGACCTCAAGGCTGGTGTCGTCAGGGTCCGTCGTCCTGGCAAACACCTCGGTGTCTGTTGCCGCCATACTGAAGGCCGTTCCGAACTTAAGACCCGTTGCTATAGACACTGTAGTTCGACCACCGTTGTAGCTACTTCCGTTTAGTGGGATCACAACAGCGGGCGCTGTTGTCCCTACGGTGACACTCTTTTCGTCATACAGCTTCAGAGTTGCAACTGCTGCATTGCTATTGATCGCCGTTATCGTAAACAGCCTGCCACCAGTCATAAAGATGTTCTGGTCTGCGTCGCTAGCCCCACCCCCAATGGCTGTCTGCGTAGCCATGTCTACGGCTAGTGGGTTTCCTCTGCTCAGGTTTGCTGTCAGTGCCATATCTAACCTACGTCGCCAGGATTTTCACCGTGACCTTGCTTGCTGGCATAGTCGTGTCGGACGTTGTGTTTCCAGTAACAATCCAAACGCTAAGTCCAGTCGTGTATCGAGTCCCTCCAGGGAATGCGTAGTTCACAACCTCCCTAGCTGGTGCCAGCAACTGCATGTGAGCCTCGCCCCCAGAGATGGTCACACTGGTGTCGAACCTAAACTTCACATAGGTGTCCTCGACGTTTAGGTGATTGTCTATCTCCACCATATGGACAAAGCCTGGGGCCGCCCCAGTCACGTTGTTGTTGGGCTGGGCTACCCTAGCCCCGGTAGAGGGCTCGGACTCCACCGTGATCAGCTTTGTGGCTGTGGGGTTGAGTTGGTCTGTCTTAGAAAACGCCATCGCCTACCTCGCCGGAATCACAACACGGCCCTCGGAGTCGTGCTCGTGTGTAGCTATGTTCTGTGACATGCAATCTATCTTTGCCTCTATGCCCTGAAGCATAAAGAAAACCTTGCCCGCCCACATCGAACCACCAACGGCAAAGGTAAGCACCGACAGCACGATGGGCCAAGACTGGATGAAGAGGTCCATCACTAATCAATCGCCTCAAATATGGTTTTCAACGTGGTGTTACTGTCGCCCACGCCAATGTCGCCCATGAAGAGGCCGATTGGACCCCAGCGCCAACCGTCTTGATCGTCTGCGGAGTGCGACGACTCGTGACCAAAGGTCAGCCCGGTCCCAAAGCCAACGTCAAAGGTGTGGCTACCAGAAACCACATCACTCCAGTCGTCATTCCCATCAGCCTTGACTGCGTAAATCGTGAAGGCGCTAGATGTGCCGCTTCGGGATGTCATCCTCCACGCGATGTACCACCACTTGTCGCTCTCAAACGTGTCTTGGAGGACGATTCTCTTGTTGAAAGTTGTGTTTGTCCCCAGGGACAGCACTGGCTTGTTTGAGTCCCACGGTGAGTTGCCCACAAATCGAATCGAAAAAGTGCTCGTGTAGTTGCTCGTCTGGCCCGAAGAATCGTCCCCCCGAAACACCAAAATGTCTTGGAAATATACGTTTGCTGCGGGCTTGAAAAACACGAAGCCACTGTGAGTCACTCCGTCGTCTCCGCCAAGGATCTCATCCAGCTTGGTGCCAAGGCTCACGGTGCTATCCAGGCCGCAAAAGCTGTCCTCATAAGGCGACTCCACGCGCCTCTGTTCGTTGGCTTCGACCGCAGAGGTCAGGCTCGTGGAACTCCCGATGTTGTCCTCGACAATCTTCCAGTCCCCCGCATCCTTCACCCGCGCCTTGATGTCTGGATTCTCCTCAGTGGTTGACATCATCCGCATTACTGTGTCGCCAGTGGACAGGTTCCCAGCATCCGCTCCGTTTGGCGACCACCATGCAACGAGCGCAGTATCTGTTGCCGTGGTGCCCTCCACCTTTTCCTGAAATGCATCAGAGGCTCCGCCCCGCGCCTTGGGCGACGGGCTCAGTCTGGTGACTGTATCCCCACCGGGCTGAAGCCGAGTAACCGTGTCGCCACCGGGCTGAAGCCTAGTGACAGTATCACCACCCGGCACCAACCTAGTGACAGTATCACCACCCGGCATTAGCTTCGTTACAGTCATCTAACCTACGCCATAGCCTTAAAGTAAAACTGAACGGTATAGGTGAGGGACGCACTAGCCCCTCCCTGGATGTTCCCTATAACGAAGTAGGGGGTGTTAAAGAACGGTATTGGGGTGTCTAGCGAGTCAGCGTTTGCAACCTGCGACCTCGCGTCAACCGTCGCGCTGTAAAGCAGATTCCCGCCGCTGGCGTCGTACAGCTTTACTGGAATTGCGCTGTTGTTTGAGTCTGTGCCCGAAACGACAAGACGAAAGCCGTAGCAAACGCCCCTTGAAATGTTCGCGCCACCGGCTCTGACCGGGAGATACCCACTATTTGCACCAGCGTCAATGTCGAGAGCGCCGCTGTCGTCGGTCGGAATCCAAACCTCTTTAGTGCTGTAACTCATCGCTTCCTCCTGCCCCTTGTCCGGCTACCAAGCGTACATAGCCAGTGGGTCTGTGGGGTTTATTATTCGGCCTCTGTGTCCTGACTATACTGGTCGGCTGGCTCTGAGTCCACGGTATCTCCTGGGTACAAAAGGTGTCCCCGTCTGTAGTCCCAGTTCCTGTTAAGGAAGTTCTGTTGGATCATGAAGTTCTTGTTGATGCGGTCCCATTCTTCCTGAAGGGCGCGATCAAGCATGTGGGCCATGTACTCCTTCTGACTTTCAAAGTCCACAAAGTAAGGCTTTGTGCCTACGCTGAACGCAAGCATCCTCTCCTCCATAGTGGCCTTGGCAGATGGGTCGCCATAGTCCAGAGCCCTCGATATGAAGGTGTCCTGAACTAGCTTCATGTACTCCATCATTACTCGCCAGCCAGGAAGCCTGCTTGCTATGTAAAAGCGGTCTGGGTTGTTCGCCCTAAAGTCTTCTCTTGTGCCAACAACCCTTCCGTTTTTGTAAACGGGCACCCTGACTGGCCTGCTTGGATAGCCCACCCACGCCTTCAGTGCCGGTGGCGCATTCTTCATCTGCCTCACGTTGGTTAGCTCGTTCCAGCCCTTGCCGTAATACAGCGACTCTTTACCCATAAGCCACTCAACCAAAAGCATTGCGTCTGGACGACCCCGGCTGAACAGGCCAATCGGCTTGCCGCCATGAGTTCCAAACCCACGACTTAGCTCGATAGCCGCCTGCTGCGGCAAGCCGCTGAATCCGTATATCTTTGCGCCTCCAACCCTAACGACCGCCTTCCAGCGAAGATACTCTGGCAGCGACTGGATCTCGCTCTCGGTGAACTGGCCGTTGTAAACGCCGTTCATAAACTGCTGGAATATGACCGCCTGCCTTGGGTTGTCTACCATCTGCCGAAGCTGGAACCTGACGTTGCCTGCATCCCAGGTGTAGAAGAAGAACAGCCTGCGAAGCTTATTCCTCTCAAAGGGTGTCAGGTGGGAGTAGTTCCGCATGGTGTCTTGGACGCTGAACGCGACCTCATCCATAGACTTGCCACGAGACATCTCTGCCAACGCAAGCAGGCGTCTGGCCTGGATCTCCACGCTTTGGTTCAGGGCTGACATCATCCTGATGTACGAGGGGAAGGTCAGCCCTCCGATAGCCATAGCCACCGCTGCGGCTGGACCACCCATAGCCGATCCAATGACGGCGCTGGTGCCAGAGCCAACTGCCAACTCGCCAACCCTCTGAACGCCCTCCTTGAGCCTGCCCTTCTTGGCGTCTGCAATAGCCTCTACAAACTTGCCGACCTCGGTCTTTGCATAGCTCCTAACACCACGCCCAACGTCTAGCTCGCCTGAACTGATCGGCCCTGTCACAGCCCTTCCTGTCTTTGGATCGATCCCAGCACGCCAACTCTTGCCCAGAATCTCCCCTCCAAGGGCACCAGCCCACGAACCAAGGAAGCCTCCAGCCGCACCGCCCAACGGACCAGCTATGGCAGAGCCTGCAATCCAACCACCAGTAGCGCCCATGCCAGAGCCCAGAAGCATGGGGGCAAGCGGCGTCTTGGCTGCTGAACCCTCGGTCCTGCCTAGCGCCTCCTCAAGGAAGGCAAGAGAGCGAGGCGACTCGTCAATGCCGTTGATTGCCATTTCACGCTTCAACTCACCCACGGTTTGGCGACGAGCACCCACCGTGATCATCTTCTTCTCTAGCTCTGGGAACGTGTCGCTCAACATCACGGTCCACATGTTCATGTGGTGCCTTGGGTTGAAGAGATCAGTGCCAACCTTCTGAGCTATTGATGCGTAGTTTCCTGAGAAGTTCATGCCAATATGGGCAAGGCTAGCCACTGTGGTCATCGTCTTGGCGAGTGCGTGGAGGCCGTCAGCAAGCTGAACCGCCGCACCCCACGCGCCCTTGTGAACCTCTGGGGTTCGCATCCACTTCAGGTACTCCGCGACCGGCTCTGGGACAAACACCTCTGGCATGCGACCATAAAGCTCGACAACATTGCGAGATACGTTGACTCCCTTTCGACGCAGAGCAGCCATAACCTCTGGGATGGTCGCCCCATCCTGAAGTTGCTGGTTTACGAACACCTCTATGTCGCCAGTCATCTCATCCGGCAGCTTCATTCTGCCGATAGCCTCAACCTGATCACGCTTGCCAAGCCTGACGTAGCCGAACTCCCTTGCTAGGTCTGGGTTGTTAACAAAGCGGGAGTCCCGACCCATCTCCTTGCCGATGGGGAACATCTCAAGGATGTCTTCGATAAAGACCTGATCAGCAATGCTTCGATCAATAGACTCGCTGTACCTCTTAATGAGGGTGAAGTAGTCAGTCTCAAAGAACTCATACACACCATCTAGGTCGGCCTGGGCTCTCTTCCTCTTCAGCAAGGCGTCCCACTCTTCTGGGGCGAAGTGCTCTCTCAGCTTCAGGGAGTTAGCTGCGTCATATATCGCGGCCAACTCTTCCGGCGACCTGCCCTCAAACACGCTTTGAAACCTGGGTCCGTTAGACATGAGGCTAGTCACATCGTGGTACAGCATGTCCTCGGCAAGCTCGTTCCTAGCCTGCTCGTTGATGTCGTCTAGGATGCTGGCCCTGGTTCGCATCCTCTCAAAGCCGGTCACATAGTTTGCTGGCAGAAGGTTCTTGCCCTTCATTCCGTCAATCTTGCGCCGTGCTGCAATTCGCATCATGTGCGGGATATAGCTGGCTACGTTCACACGACGGAGGAACTCCTCCTTCGTCCACGCTCTGAACTCCTTCTCCCTAAGCCCCTCAAGAGCCTCCTCCAGACCCTCGCGGGTTTCTCCCTCTGCTAGCTCCTCCTTGCCCGCAATCTTGCGCCTGATGAGGTCTATCTGTGCGCCCACCGCCTTGTCCCTAAACTGGGCCAAGCGACCGTGCCTCTGTAGCTTGACCAGCTTCTCTTCTAGGAACTCCTCCATAACCTTGGCTATGGCGAGGGCCTGCTCCATCTCCTCGTCAGTAAAGTGATCGCCTGCGCGTACACGCTTAACCTTTCCAGCATCTGGACCCAGGCCGTACCTCTTGGTTATGTGCTTGCCTGACAAGTGAATGAAGACATCCTCCCTGCCACGGCTCGACATGCCCAGGCTTTCGCCCATTTCCCGAACCTTCTTGCTGGCACCTGGGGGAATGCTGTACTTGCGAGGGTCTTTTAGGAGGTTGATGATGACAGTCTTCTCTGCCTCTGGAAGTCGGCTGTACTCTCGCAACCGCTCCCAGTCGTAAATCGCCTGCCTAGCTAGCTCCCTATTCGCCTCTGCTGCGTCGCCGTATGATCTTGCATACTTTTTGTAGTTGACGATGTTCTCCCAGATTTCGCCTGGGTTCGTGGTGTCCCACTTTAGCTTCCTAGCTATGTCGAGCATCTCCTCCTTCGCCCCAGGAAGAGCCTCGATCTTCTTCTTCATGCTTTCCGTAAGGCGCTTCGGCACAATGGAAGGCATATCCATCGGACCCTTTCGCTTCCCAGGCTGACCCCTGGTCAAGCCCTCAGCGATGCGCCTCTCGATGTCCTCTATCGCCCCAGAAACCTGCTCCTCGCCCCGTCCCACGAGAACCCGGCGCTTCCTCCCCTTCTCGGTAATTTCGTACCTAGCAAGGGGCTCCATCTCCTTTTCAAACGCAGCTTGAGCCATGTTGTCGGCGCTAGATCGAGCAGCCCTAAACTCCTCTTGAATCTCTGCGTCAAGCTTGGCTATCTCCTCCTCAAGCCAACTGGTCTTCGCCTTGGCTCTGTCCCTGGCTTCTTCTGAAACCGGGTTTCTTTTTGCTGACACCTCTCCCGCCTCAGCGATGGAAGCCTGCTCTGGAGTGATGTCCAGTGCGTTTAGCTCTTCCACAAGGGCGGCTCTCTTCTCTTGGAGGTCCCGTATCTTTTCGCCCGTCTCGTCTATCAATCCTCGCGCCTTGACCGCTGCGTTTGCCACATCGGGAAGCACGCCGCCTCGGCCCTGTATGAAGTCCTCTACTGCCTTGACGTTGAAAAGATAGTCGTCTGGCCTAGCCGCCCTTCTAAGCTCCTCGACGCGCTCCGAAATCCACTTAACAGGATCCCGAAGAACATTTCTAGCCACGCTGGATGCCTTGTCGCCCCTGGAGCTTGCCGACCAATCGCTCCCCTCGTCCTTAATCAGCCTCTTTGCAGCACCCTCGCTGATTCCGTGGTCACGCTTGAGCTTGTCCTCAACGACCCTCTTAATCCTTTTAACAACAATCGCTGGCTTGTCTGGGGATAGATAAGCAAAGTCACTAACTAGGTCGTCGTGGGGGTCTATGTTTCTTGTTTGCTGGTATCTCGCAGCCTGCCTAGATATGTCGTCTGGAATGTCTACTGGCTTGGGCGCGGCTGCGGGCTTGGGTGCGGATGCCGCCTCCTTCTCCAGCTTCGCAACCAACTCCTTCTTTGTGTAAACACCCGTTCCAAACTCAGGAAGCTCTTCTCCGTACTCTAGCCAATTTTTCCCTAAACCCTCTATTTCAATCCAAGTTAAATACCTATCTTCGCCGCCTATGCTTGCCTTGTGTATTGGAGCAACCGACTCGTCTATCATCCCCGTCTCGGTTCTTGGGTAATAGACAGCGCCCTTTTTAACTAGGTCAGGTGCCTCTCTTGAGGGCTTGGGTGCGGCGTGGGTGGGCCTTCGGTAGAGGTGGTTTTTAAGAAACGCCTTAGCCACACCAATGTCGAAGTCGTCCATGCCGACGACTTCGACGCCAACCTTCTCAGAACCCAGCCGCCCAGACTCGTCGGCGTAAACGCCAGCAGGAAGGTTCTTCCACTTGTTGTCGCTTACCTTGGCTGTCTTCACCAGCATCCTACCGACATCAATCCAGTCTTCTCCTTCGGCCACTTTCTCAAGCTGCGGCCTAGTCAGCTTGACCAAACCACCCTCTGCCTCCACATATACGTTTGAAACCTTGGCGAAGCGCTCCTCCTTTGGCAGCTTGTTCCACTCATCTTGGGTCACTGGGATTCGGTGCTCGTCCCTTTTCAGCGGCTTGATGGGAGCCCTCCCCACAGCCTCCTCTGCGACATCAGAATCACCGAACCAGCGCTTGAACTCCGCTTCAGCCTCCTCAGCAACCTCCTTTGCGACTGCGGGCTTGCCTGCCCTGATGCCAGCTAGCTCTTCTTCAGCGTCCTTAAGCTGCTTCTTGAGCCCACCAATCGCGGTGTCATAGACCCTAATCTTCTTCTCTACTTCCGCCCTGCGCTCTGACCTTGGTGTCTTCAGTCTTTCCGAAGCCGACTTCAGGGCGTCATCAAGCTCAAGCATCTCGCTGTGCTTGACATTGGATCCTATGATTCGACCCGCTAGAGCCTCAGCGTCTGGCCTGCCAGCCATCTTTAGAACCTGTAGGGCGGCCTTGTAGTAACGGACCTGCGTCTTTTCGTAGTCAAAATCGAGCCCACCGCCGAGACTCTTTGATGGCTTTCTCCCCTTCCACGCGGCTCTGGTCTTTTCAAGGTTGTTCACCGCATCAACATCGGCTCGACCGGGGATCTTGTATCCCATTCGCGGGTAGGCGGGTGCCTTGTCTGGATTCAGGGCCACAAACCTCTTTGCAAACGCCAGAACAATGTTCTGGAAGTTGGTCCTGCCCTTGTCGTAGGTAAACCTGCCTTGCGGGATAGCTGACTTAACGATGTCGTCATACTCAGCGAGGCTCAAAACCTCCCTGGCTTCTTCGCCTGTCATGCCAGCGTGCTCCTGAAGAGCGTCGGCAACTGCTGACTTGAAAGAGGTCTTGTTGTTCTTAAAGCCAGGAGCCTTGATCGAGAACCCCTCTTTCGGTGGGTTAAACCTAGCCGCCAGCCTGTCTGACACCTCTTCCTTGATGAACTTCAGGGCCTCTATGCTTTCCATCTTGTCGCCGGAAAACAGCTTGTCGTGAACCCACCGTATCTTGTCTGGCGAATACTTAGCCGCCTTCATCATGGACTCTAGAGACTCATTAAGAATCGCCTTGCCCAGTACGGAGATGTTGCCTCCGTAGCTCTTGATGTAGTTCTGGTAAGCAACGTCGAAGTCCAGCGCCATTGGGTGTACTTGGTAGTACCCGTCCTTGGTCAGGATCCTGTCAAAGATGTCCTCGACCTCTGGGCTGATCTTGAACTTGTACTCCTTCTGACCAGACACCGCCCGGTACATCTTGAAGATCCAGTCCTTGAACTTGGCGAACACCTCTCGCAACCCGTGGTTGGAAACCCTGCCGCTCTTTGTCCAGTTGGCAAACGCCTGCCCCCAAGCCGACAAGCCTGCTTCCGACCAATCTCCGTTCTTTCGGAAGCCCGCGTCGCCTAGCTCTCGCCTAATCCAGTCCGAAGCTATGTCGTAGTCCTTTGATGGCAGATCCTTAGCAAAGACTCGGCCAGCGCCCTTGATCATCCCCTGGAACGTCTGGGACTGGAACGCAGAGACGATCTCCCTGGACTCTCTCGCCGCTGCGGCCCCAGCATCTCCGCTGCCTCCCCTGACAGCGCCGGAATCGAACATCTCATCGAAGACTTGCCGTATCTCGTCGTCTACCCTCTTGAGCTTCCCTGACTGAATCAGGGGGGTCATGATCTGCTTAATCCACTCCTTGAACTTAGCGAAGATCCCGGCCATTCCGCTGGCCGCTGGAGCCACACCAGTCTTTAGATAAAGCTCAAAAGCTTCGGCAAAAGCTTCCTCCATACCTATAGACCACTTGTCACCAACCTTGCCTATGCCAGAAGCCCTCTCAGCCCATGCTGCGGCGCGATCTTGAAGTTCTTGCGGAAGATCCCTGCGGAAGAAGTGGCCCAACTCATGGCCCAATGTTCCTGGCCTAGCCGACTCAAGAAGGAAGATTGCTGCTTTCTCTTGCTCGCCAAAGACTATGAATCCGTTTGTAGTCTCCAGCTTTTCGGGGCGGAAAATGGAATTGTAGATCCTGACACGCTCTCTCCCCCAAGCCTCGTGCAGCCTCTTTTTCTCTTTATAAAGAGCTATCGCCTTCTCCTCCTCCCTCCTCCAGGCTTTAGTTTTCCCCACTGGATCTTTGAACGTATGTAGCTCCGCCTTAGCTATCCACTCTTTAGACCCTGCTATTAGCTCATCTGCGTCTAGGTTGGCGTATTTTCTCGGCGCAAGAGCTAGCCTAAGCGTTCCGTCGCTTTCGGTCCTGACGTAGAACCGCAGCATATCCTGCCAACGATCAACGGTCTTGTTGTATGCGTGTGCCCCAGACATATCCAGCAACTTGGAACCCGACTTAGCCGCCGCTCTTACCCGCTCTGGGCTCCAGGGCACTCCTAATGCAACTTTGTCATCAAACGCCTCCTTTTGTTTGTAGTATGCGTCCCACGCAGCGTTGTACGCCTTATCGCTCTTTTCCAGCTCTTCGTATGCCGCAAACTTTCTTTCGTAGTCCTTTGAACGTTTAGAAGCAGCTACCTTCTTTACATAGTCTTCTCTGTACTTGCCCCCAAGCAGGTCCATAAAGTCGTCTAGCTCATTTGGCGTTGCTACCTGCCACTGCCACGGAAGGCCACCCTCTTTTGCCGGGTCGGACAGCTTTCCAGTTCCGCCTATGATCTCGACAGGCTTCAGGTCTGGATCTATTTCGTAGATTAGCTTTCCGAACACCTCGTCAGTGTCCTTAGCCGTGCGTATGTGCAGCCTAGCCAGGAACTCTTCTGCTGGCCTGTCGTTGGCAACAGCCCATGCGTTGGCGCGAGAAGCTGCTAGACGCGCATACGCCTCGCCCATCTCTGGCGTAACGGCAGACTTACGCATCTCCTCAAGAACGCGCTTGCCCTCCACGCCCTCAAGAGTCTCTTCTATTCTCTTCGCTGCGGAACTTATGGGTGCGATCTCTACGGCTCTGCCCAAAACCTCCTCTTCTATATCCTTGCTGTATTTGGTGAACCAAGAGTCGGCGTAATCCGCTGGCAACCCGTTCCAAGAAGCCCAAGCCTGCGCCCTTGCCGACATGGTTGCCATAACCCCATCAGCCTGCGCCTCCCACTCGTCAACGCCAGTAGCCCTCAGCGCGTTCCTGACACGACCATGCAAGTTACCCTTGTGAGCAGACCAGTCCGTCCACGACCCCTCTGGGATCAGCCCCCTGGTCCTCATCTTCTGCAAGAACTCGGCTTCGGTACGAGCCATGTCAGGAACCTCTTCCCTGATGGCGTCTATGCCCTCGTCCTGCATTTTGCTGATCGCACGAAGCTGCTCAAGAAGAGCCTCAAGCCCGTCCTCGTCGCTGAAACCCTTTTCAGTAGCTAGCTTTTCAAGCTCGCTCTTCATGTGGCGAAGATGCTTTGCGTGCTCCACCTTTCCAGCCACATCCTTCATGGTCTGGAACTCAGCCTGAACCCTGAAGTCGTCTGTGAGAACCTTCTTCAGAACCGAGCTTGTCTCGTTCAGGTGCAGCTTGAACGCCTTGATAAGCTCCTTTCGCTCTGGACCGATTGCCTCGTGGATCCTCCTCAGATCCCGCTCAAGCGACCCCATGAGGTCAGAAGCCTTACCCTCCTTCAAAGACTGAAGCAGCGGGCGAACCGCCTCTATTGGGAGGTCGTCGGTTATGCCGTCTTCAATGTTCTGCAAGCCCTGCTTCACCTTTGTCATCCAGGCAAAAGCCTCTATCTGGGCCTCTGTTGCAGGTATGTGCTTGCCAAGCTCCTTGTAGACCACTGCCAGCTTAAGGACATCCTGACCCTCTGGCGTTGTGGTGTCAGTAAGCGACTCGATCTTAGCTATGTGGTTGGCTAGCCTCTGCTTGTCCAACGTCCTTCTAGCCTGATCCTGTAGCTCCCCTCGCTCAAACATCCGCCACATAGCCTGATGGTGGACCTTCATTGGCTGGTAATGATCGCCCACCTTCTTGAAGTAAGGCTGGGCCTTTTCAAGGGCGATGATCGACTCTGCCGTAAGGCGGAACCCCTCTAGTCCAGGGAACGACTTCATCGCTGCCATTCCCCAGCGAACCCTGCGATTGTCTGACTTTGCGTAAATCTTTGCCCTGCCGTAGGCGACATCTGCCGCTGCCCTAGCCGCATCGTCTGCCGCTACCTTAGTACCTGGGAAAGCCTCGTCTATTGCCCTGCCGTAGGCGGCGTCTGCCGCTGCCTTAGTCTTTGGCAGGGCCTCACCTATGGCCTTTCCAACAGCCCCTCCAACCTTAGTTGCAAGGTGCGGCTTTACATCTTCCGCCTTGGTCAGGCGGAACATCATGTTCCCATTAACGTCCAGCGACCTCCTTGGGTCTACCCAGTGAATGATTGACTTGACGATCTCCTCGCCCGTGTCTGGGTCAACCTCGCCGGTTAGCTTCACCTCAATGTCAAAGAGACGCTTTCGCCTGTTGGCCTCCTTGTTCAGAGCAGCCCAAGCCTCCTCCACCCTGACTGTGGGTGTCGCGTTTGTCGGAAGATCAACGCCAAGCTGTTTGAGCACATTACTCACAACAGCCGCCGACTCCTTGTCCATAGCGAACTCGCCCGCCATCTCATCGACCACATCGTCAGCCATGCTTGGGAACTTGGCCTTCCAGTAGGCGGGTGATGTGTGCTCAATCCCTTCGCGCCACTGCCTCAGAAGCTCCACCGACTGCCAGCCGTGAACATCCACTCCGTGCCTAAAGCCTACGTCTGCTGCATCAACGACAGCCAGATTAGTCCTGGCCGTTGCAATGTCCTTCGCCTCCTGAAGGATCCTGTCCTCATCCAGCACGCCAGCCTCGTCCTTGAACTTGCCCGTCTTTTCCGCAGCCTTTCTGATCAGCCTTGCCTGAGCCGCCGTCTCGTAATGAATGGCGTCATCAATGACGTTCTTTGCCGAGTCGGTAACTTTGGCCCCAGCTATTTGAAAGGCCCTTGGCAGCTTAAGGAAGCTGAGGGGGTCGCTAAAAATCAAGCCAACAAAGCCAAGCGCTCCGTGCCCGAAAGATGAGCCCTCTTCAATCTTCTTGTCCCTGGACTCAGCCCATCCCTTGTAGTTGTCACCAACAAACGGAAGAGCCTGATCAAGAACACCGAGCCCTGTCCAAGTCGCCCACTGAATGGCGTCGGCACCGTAATCGAACATCTTGTCGATGTTCTCGTCTACCGAACTAAGCCAGTTCTCTTCGGTAAAGTCCTGCCCGCTAGCCTCAGCGTGTAGCCAGCCGAGCGGCGTTCCCGTTGCCGCAGTTACGTACTTTATAACGCTCTTTAGGGTGTCCTCGCCGTCGTCAAAGCTTCCATCAGAGGTTTTGTAGTTGTCTGCTATTGCGCCCTCAAACTCTTCCAGATTGTAGTCGCCGCCACCCTCAAGATCCCTCTTCCTAGACCCCCAAAGGGACTTGTACGTGGCGCGAATCGGCCTTCCCGACCAGCTATCCACCCACTCAATCACCGCAGCTAGCCCGGTGAGGGTGCCCATGAAGACGCCGCTCTCCTCTTCAGCCCTTTGCAGAAGCTCTGGGTTCCACTCTGCTGTGAAGTCGCGCATGATCTCGGCCTTGTCGCTCTTAGACCTAGCCCGTCCATAATCACGGACCATCTTCCTGTGAGCCAACTCAAAAGCCTCTGGATCTCTTTGCCAGTCAACGTCTTCAAGCAACTCTGGCGTCGGCTTCTCGTCCAACGTATCGGGCAGGTACTGCAACGCCTCCTCTTCCTGCATAGAGGAAATCTTGCTGGGCGACGCCCGTCGAACCTCTCTTGGGACTATGGGCTTAGGAGGCTCGTCGTAGCCTGGGGGAATGGCCGCCTCCGCCTCGCGGCCATCTCCACCACCAAACTCCTCAAAAAGCCAGTCGTGCTCGCTGGCCTTCCTTGGCTTCTTTTTGGCGATAGCCCTTAAGGGGGCGTCAGCAGGCTCAGGCACGCCGGGAAGGTCTGTGGGGGCCTTTGGTGGCGTGGCCCCAAGACGGCCTCCGCCGAACTCGTCAAACAACCAGTCGTGTTCTCCTGCCTGCTGCCCGTTAGCCATTACCTAAGAGCCTCCCCCAGCAGGTCCACCAGCGACTCCAACTCTTCAATGTCATCCCCGACCCGCCTTCCTGTGGCTCGGTCGTAGGCAGCCCCGGCACCCGGCTCCAGTTGATACTCCACCTTCATCGCCCTCATAGCGCCTAAAGCCTCTTGTTGCGCCGACCTTATTTCGTCTTTTGACACGGGTCTACCTTCACCAAGGTTCGCCAACACCTCCTCTGCGCGGTCCACGGCAGATGTAAACCTTCTAAGCTCTTTTCCGTGGCGCTCATGCTCTCCTATCGTTCTCTCCAAAGAGCGCCGCCTTCTTTCGCGTTTTTTTCTTTCCCTCTTTGCACCTGGGGATTGAGACACCGAAACGGGCTTCTTCTCAAGTTCTTCTAGTTCAGCCCTCGCCTCCTTCAGCGGCTCAGAGGCAACCTCTGGAAACTCAGCCAGTATTGCCGCCTCTACACCCTCGCCGTACTTCCAGCCACCGCCCTTCGTTTCAGCAATAGCCGCTATCACCGCATCTCTGGTGTACCCCCTTTTTTTGTAACTGCCTACCATCTTCTCCACCATCTCCGAGTTGACCTCAACTACGACGACCTCTTCGTCGTCTGGCGGTGGCTCCTCATAGACCGGAGAACTATCCAAGCCCATAGACTCCTTATACTGGTCCCAAAGAATCTGCCTGTCGGCGCTCGCTGAGTCGTACTGCTCCTTTAGCTCGTTGTAGACATCAAGCGCCTTTTGAACCCCCTCCTTGCGCTCCTCTGTAACCTCGTCCGGTATGGCTTCCGCAATATCCCCCTTCAACCTGTTGTAGTTAGACAGCGCGGACACCATCTTTGATCGAATGCCACTCGCATGCCTGTCCATCAGCTTTAGCGCAGCAAATGGGTCTGGGGTGTTAACTCGGATAGTCCTGCGCCGTATGTCTGCCAGCCTTAACTGTCTGAGGTGATCAGGAACGCTTCTAAGGTCGGCAATGGCCTTCTGCCGCTCGTCTTCACTCAACTGTGCCAAGTCTTTAGACAGATCGGTTAGCTCTTCTATCGAGAACCCCTTAATGCCTGCCGACTTGAGTCGAGCAAATGTGGCCCTCTCAAGGGCCGAACGATCCTCTTCCTCCTTGTCGCCCATGAATCGAGTCAGAGCCCTGCCCAAATCGCTCCTGTACTTGGCCGTCTCAGCCACCGCACCTGGGGCAAGCAGCTTGTCTCTATCGACGCCAAGCATTTGCGAGATGGTAGTGGGTAGCCTGCTGCCCCTCTCGTGCAACATCGCTAGGTGCATCTGAGCAACCGGTTCAAGAACCGTACTGCCATCAAAACCCATCGACGCTGCCGGATTGATCAACCCTTCGCCAAGCGGGCCTCCCACAGACGGAGCCTCCGTCATAGCCGCTGGGGCCTGAAAGTCTGCTCCTGTGGCCGTAATGCCTGGGCCTCTCTCCAGACCCATCTCCCCGAGAGCAGCCATCAAAGCATCCTCCCTGATCTGCTCTCCACCCTCAAACTCCGCTGGAGAATCTTCAGATGTCACCAGTCCAGAGAGCGCCCTAGCACGCTCACTACCGGGCTCTAATCCCATAGCCTCAAGAGCCCTGATAACCTCGCTCTTACCGTCTCCCTCCAGGGGACCCATGCCCTTGTCTGGAATATCCTCCCTAGCAGCATGCCTTTCCATAAGAGCAGACCACTCCTCCTCCGAAAGGCTCCCCCTTCTCCGACCGGCTAGCTCTCGATCCGTAGGTTGCCAGTCTCCCGGTATAAACTCCTCTTCAGCCGCTGGCTCCTGCGCCAGTTGCCCGATCTCGTCCGACTCAATTCCGCCAGTGCCAACAGTGGCCTTTCTTCTCGTCAGTGGACCAGCCTTAGCCTTCAAGCCCTCGTATTGGGCCAGGGAGTGAAACACCTCGGCAAGTTGCGACGCCTCGGCCTTAGACAGCTTGTCCCTTTCGCCACCACCTGTCGCCCCGGCACGGCCCCCGGCCCTTCTGCCAGCCCTGCCGGTAGCTACAGACCCTTCGCCGTCATCACCAACCACATCAGACAGCCCACCCTGAAGGGAATCCAACCTTCCGTAAAGATCCGCCGCCGCCTTCGCCCTGTTTTCAGCGAACTGCTCCTGCTTCATCTCCATATTAAGAGCATTGTCTGCAATCTTCTGAATGTTCATCACAAGGGCTAGCCCCTGCGAGGCACCTTCCATAGCACCAGCTATGCCGTTCGCCTGACTTACATATCTAAGCGCACGCTCGTAGTCGCCGCCTCTTGGAAGGTATAAGGCCATCTCAACTTACTCCGGTAAACTGGGTCCAGGGCGCTGCTTCCTCTGCCTTGGGGGCCTTCCCGCCAAAGTTGGAAATCCTCGATTCGACACCCGCTCCCGTTGCAGTGCCTCCCGTAAATTGACTCCCCAGATAACCCCTTGCGCCGCGTTGTGACGAGCCAAGTGCGGTAGCAAAGTTAACCTCCCTGACCTTTGAGGGATCGTACTTCTCCTTGGCTTCTTTTATTGCACCCCTTCTACTAGGCCGAGCCTCGCCCGATGCCGCCAACCCAGCAATCGCGCCAGCAATCGCCACGACCGCTCCTATCACCGCCACAACAGGAGCGGCAGGACCCGCAGTAGTACCCAGAGACGCAATCGTCGCGCCAGCCAACATGACACCACCAGCAGTTGCACTAACCGTGGCAATGGCTTGACCCGCAGTCTCTTGATCGGCTATCTCCTCCTCCAGCTTAATCAACTCCTTCTCACGTTGTGCGACGATAGGAGCCATTCTGGACGGGTCTTGAACCTCCTGCTGCGCCTTCGCCCCTCGCAGGGCTGACTCGTAGCCAAGGGCCGCGCCAGCCTCTTGCGTTATAGACCCCCTAAGAGTGTCCTCAAAGCCTCCTGGGGCAGTACCCTTCAAGCCTCTTGAGATGTCGCGAGCACGCGCTGAGGCAGCAGCCTCCTCCATGCTAGACGCTCTCTTCATAGCGCCCATTTGCTCTTCAACCGCCTCCACCTGACCGGGCAAAATCTGTCGCTCATAGATTCTTTGAGACACACCACCCTCACTACGCGCTCGCGAAACCCTCTCACGCTCTCGCTGGGGCTCTCGCCGCTCGTCGTACTGAGACTCCCTTGAAGTTCTTTCGTTGCCTCTTGCCATCTTCTCTTCCCTTTCTGCCTACCGCTGCCCAGCTATAAATGGTTCATCGTCCCACACCAACATAGAAGGCGAGACTTCTTGTAAAGACTCTTCATAACCACCCACCGTAGAGTATTCCTCATAGCCACCCGCCTCTGGGTACACCGACTTGTATGCCATGATCAACCGGTCGTACCTATCTTGAGCAGCAGCCAGCGCCTCTTCCGCCCTCTTACCGGATTCTCCGCCAACCACCCCCCTACTAAGCCAATCAGACCTCGCCGCATCAAGCTCCGCCTTCGCTTCTTTTATTAGTTGCGAAGCCTGCTCAAGCTGCGGGCGAAGAAGGTCCTTCCTGCCCTGGCCCGAAATACTCGCTCCATACTCTTCCGAAAAATCCGCAAGAGCCTCTTCTGCGCCACCCATTAAAGGATCGTCTTCCGACCGATCCAGTTCACTCTTGCTAACAACCTCATCCTGCCTAGCTCTAGTGCCCTCGATAGCGTCTGCGTCTGTATCCAGCGCCTCCACAATCGCATCATCAGCCTCAGCCGACTCATCAACCTCTGTTTCCACTACATCGTTTACGGGAGACAGCGCGTCATACTTCTTGGCTATAGACCCAGCCTGAGTCATCATCCCGATTCCCATGGCCGAAACCTGACCAATCGCCTTGATAACCTGCTGTTGCTTCTTCTTCTTCGCCTGTTGCTCGGCACGCATGGCAGCTATCTCGTCCTGCATCTGCTCGTACAAATACCTGCGCTTGTTTAGCTGCTCTTCCCCAAGCGCCTCTCCAGACACCCTGGCCCTCATTCCGGCCAGCTTTCCGCGCCTCTTTGCAAACCTTGCCACATCCTTCCCGTGAAGATATGGCGACCTTCTTCCTGGCGACCGGAAGCTGGACACAGCCCCCTCTGGCTCGGCATCTTTCAACTGCCTTGTCATC
>TARA_R100000700_G_scaffold1725_6_pt1 | contig 22547 bp, 25 predicted proteins | sample TARA_R100000700 | Tara Oceans TARA_R100000700 (sample SAMEA2622810) | marine metagenome | biome: marine biome (ENVO:00000447); feature: marine epipelagic mixed layer (ENVO:xxxxxxxxx); material: "saline water (ENVO:00002010), including plankton (ENVO:xxxxxxxx)" | depth 120 m | reverse complement strand
AAAGAAGGCGACAAGCCAAAGAATGGGCTGAGAAATTTCGTGAGGGCGCATCTCCAGATGAACTGGAGTACTTTGATCGCTTTTATCAAGAGCCATCGGCCAGCCCAATCATGCAACGTGGTGCGCTTGAAGGAGAGTTGGATGCTGTTGATGCAATTCAGCGACAGCTTATGGCGCGAGGCATGAATGCTTTGCAAGCTAAAGACGCAGCAGAGCGAGCCGCAGCTGAACGAGAAGCCTCGTTAGCGAGAGATGCAGAGAGTATTGCCACACAATATGGTCCCGGTGGTATTTACGGAACAGGTGAGGGAAGTTTTGCAGATTACCAGCAAGATTTAAGACGAGATCCAAGTGCTGCTGGTTGGGGTATTCATCCTGACGATAGAGATGTCGGCGGTTTATCACTTGATGAGTGGGCTAGACAACGAGCTATGGCGCAACAAATGGCTGGCAATGTTTCTGCTGAATCAAAAGCACGTTATGAGGAGCAAACAGTTGATGATCGTATTGATATGATTCAGCAACAAGCTGCCGCACTTGAAGGAGAACTTGAGGCTAAAGGAGTAAGCAATGAAGTAACAACCAACTTTATGACTGAAATAGGTAGGTTACTTAATCTCTCAATACAAGATCCAAATAATTCACAAACCTACATAAAACAAGCACAAGATTTACACAGCGTTATTAAGGCACAATCTGGCAATACAGGTTTTTCATCTTACGGTTTAGAAGGTTTTATAGATGATGAGACAACCCGATCTCGCGCTCAAGGCGCAACTGTTGGTAGTGAAGGTGGTCAGCAACTTATTGCTCCAAGACAGAGTCATGTTGAAGGTGAATATCGTCCATGACCCTTGAAGAAAAGAAGGAAAAATTTCGCAGAAAGCATGGATTACCTGCCGATTATCCTGTTTACACTCCAGAAGAGTACGAAGCTCAACAGATAGCTGAACAAACAAGCTCACTTGGCGCAGCATGGCAAGGAGCCAAGACAAATATAATACCGGGAGCAGGTGCGTTACTTGGGTTAAAGGGTGCTTTAACTGGCTTATCTAAACTTCCACTTCCCGGTTTACCCGGGAAAGCAATTAAAGGTGTTGGTGCTGTAGGCGCAGCCTTGATTGGTGATGTTGTCACACGCGAAGGTCAGGAAGCTGTACTTGACCTGACAAGAACTGAGGATGAGAAACAAGCTGCCCAGCTAAAACACCAAGAATTAAGACGACAACATCCCACTGCATACACAGCCGGTGAGGTTGTTGGCAGTGCGTTGGGTGGTGGCGTTGGTCCATCAACCAGAACATTAACTGGTCTTGGTGAAATTGTTAAAACTGCCGGTCGAGGTAAGGTAAATAAAGAGGTTGCCGATTTTGTCACACAAAATGTAGGTGTTGGGGCCGGGATGGGTCTTGCATTTGAAGGTGGCCGACAAATTGCCGAGGGTGAATTTCTTCCCGGTGCATTAGTTGCATCCACTGTTGGTGGTGCTTTATTTACCAAGCCCGTGTTGCATGGCAAGAAAGTCTTGGGGCAACAGATAGAGCCGGTTACGGAGGCAGCTCAAGCAGATGAAACTCGCAAGATGGATTTTGTTGAGGTGACGCCTAAAACAGAAGCGGGATTCTCTGGTCCGATAGCCGTTGAGAGGCAAGATCCAGCTGTCTTAAAATTTGAAGCTGACTTAACGCCGCAACAACAACAGGAATTAATTGATGCGTACCAAAAGTCTCATCAAATCAAAGAGAAGGGTGACGCAGATGCAAAGAAGGCCGCAGAGAAATCCATTGAGCCTGACACGGAAGCAAGTTCAGAAGAGTTGGCCACGGAGTTACACCGAACTGATCCCAAGATTAAGGAGGCATTAAGCAAGAAGAAGCTAGATACACCAATCAAAGAGTCAGTACTGAAGGAGGGTAAAGCCAAGATAGACAAGATGGTTGATGATTTGCCCGAAGCCAAGCTGACCAGTTTGCAAAAGCAAATGCGATTGGGTGCGGCAACTGATTATATCAAGGAACTTGGTATCACGCCTCAAGATATAAAAGCTGAACTTAAGAAGAAGATTGCCGCCAATCTTGGCGACATGTATGAGTCAGTAAAAAATCTTGCAGCTAGGCGAAATGTTTCCCTGCGAGTCGCAACAGATGAGCTTGTAACAAAAGAAGGCAATCGTATCTTGGGCTTTGCTCCAAGAAAAGGTCGTGAGGTTATTCTCAGTCTTCACGACATGAATCCAGAAACACCCTTTCACGAACTTGCACATGTGTTTATTCGTGACTTGGTTGGTTCATCCAACAAAGTTGAGAGTGAGCGAGCAATAAAATGGCTTAAGGATCTATACGCAGATCATCCAGAAATAAAATTAAGAAAGCCGACAAAGACAGAATCGGGTGAGGCATTTACTGAAAGCCAAAAGAATCGAGTTCTTGAATTATTTGCACAAGAAACTGGTGAACGACTCTTGCTTCGGATGCGGAATTTACCAAAGGGTAAGTTTGCGAAGATGCGTCGGTGGTATGAGGATGTACAAAGGACTGCTAGAGTTAAGAGTCGTGAAAAAGGTGATTCATCTGCGCGATACAGTCCAGCCGCGAAGACTGAGCTTCTTGATTATATAGCACAACGGATGGAGATTGACAGGAATCCCCTGACTGATGTGGATATAAACACACATGAAGGCACAAAGCTGGATGCTTACGTTAAGGCAAAGCAGGGATTGGAATTTGATCTTCAACTTGCTCCCGATGAAAGCTCCAAGTCTACACTTGTTGTTGATGGAGTTAAGTACACATCAACAGCAAATGCATACGCGATACCAAAGGAGGTTGCTGAGATATTCAATATTCCAGACATGCCAAAAGGTTTTGCAAAGAAGTATGCTGACAATATAAACAAGCTGAAGGCAGGTGTGGTAAACAGGACAGAGTATACTGGCGACCTTGAGTACCTTGATTCATTTAATTTTGCTGAGTTGCCTGACTATCCAAAGAACTACAAAAAGATGATGAAGGGTCTGCAACAGCGTAACACAGGTGCGCTTAAGCAGATATTCAAGATGTTTGAGGATGAGCAGGTTGATATTATCCTTGAGACAAGTCAGCCAGATCTTCCCACGGGAGCGCATAGTAAAAATGAAATACGCATAAACGTACCAACTGTAGACAACAGCTTTGACATGGTCTTGGCTCAACACATGTTGAATCGGCACTTGGCCAACAACAAGGATATGATGAACGACCTGACAGGCTTGTGGGGTCGAATGTTGAAGACAGAGAGATGGTCGCATGATTTTGAGCCGGAGATGGTCACAAGGTTTGTGGAATTTGCGGCTCGTAATGATTTGCCAGAAGAACTTCAAGCCGTTATTGCCAAGTATTATAACGAGCTTGATATTGCGAACATCAATTTCTCACAAAGGTTCGGTAACAAGAACGAGTCGATGCTGAGAAATTATGAACTATATAGCAATCGAATGTTGGGACAAGGCAATGCTTTGCACGGTGCATTACGAAACTTGCCTGACGATCTTCGCATGAAGTTTGCCAACACGATGATTATAAGGAATCGTTGGGGAACACCTGAAGAATTCTTGCGTGAGTTTGATGCAATGATGGACACGATTGGTCTTACTGGATCGCGTGTTCGTGAAGATTTCTATTCCATAACAAGATCGCCACAGCACATCATGCAGAGTGCTATGGAAAAGGGAACCTATGACGTTCTTGACGGGATAAGTACGTTGTCGAAGACTGTTAATGAAGCGCAGACAGCTACATTGCCGGGATTTCCATTAGAAGATCCAACAAACAGAATTAGGAAATACTGGGAAGCTCGCAAAATACCTGAGTCTGAATCCATGTTTGCTCGTATGCCAGCCTTGGATGCGATGACTCAACTTGCAGAGAACGCAACAGGCATTAAGGGTCTAAAGAATGTCTTTGAACGTGTGCAGTCCACGCCGGTCCCGCCGAGGTCAAATCGTGAGGTTGATTTTAGTCTTGGTGAAGTTATAGCAGAGGAGACAGGCCGCACAGATGCCTTGTTAAAAGGCATCAAACCTTTCAGCAAGAAGGTTACTCCCACTGTTGTGGATGATCGAACAAAGAAAGAACGTGAGGTGAGGTTCAAGACTTTACCTGACCCAAAACTTCGTGAGCCACTAACATGGAAACCATTTCAACGTGCATTGCGTGGGATGCGACCAATCGTTGATCGCGTTCGTGAACTTGGTTTAACCAAGTCATCCAAAGAGTTGGCACACTACATAGCTGATAAACTTAACGCTACAACCAAGGATGAAAACCTGTTGCGTGGTCAGTTCTTGGAGAAGCTGATGCTTGCGTTTAGTGAAGTTAAACTCTCACCGGCAGAGCTTAACACTCTTGGCGACTTTCAACTGGACAGGTGGCGTTCAAAGATGGGCCTGCAAAAGAACATCGACGAGGATCTGTTGAAGGAATATTTAAACAATCCACGGTTGCGATATTTTGATCGCATGATGGAGAATATTTACAGAGACACGCGACAATACCAGAATGACATTGGTATGTTGGTTGAAACTTTTCGTAATGGCACAAGAACCTTGGGGCCGGGTAAATACACAGCGGAGTATACACCAGAAATTATTAACCAAGAAGTTCGTCGTGTCTTGATGAAGGTTCCAGACGAGTCACCAGAGCATCAAGCGTTGAAGAAAGAGGCTGTCGATTATTGGATGTCGATTGCCAAGAAGACTGACAAGGATGAACTGAAGACAGCGTTGTCTGACGTTGATCCAGAGGGGGCTGATCTTGGTAATGAGTCTGTGCTTCGCGGGAAGTTTGAAGTCATGTTTGACAACATGGCACACAGCCTTAAGGCAACACAACACACGCTTGGTTCACAAAAGTATAAGGCGTTGCGTGTGGCTACGGGTCGATTTGGTATACCAAAGAATTGGGTTGAACGTAATGCCATGCAACGGTTGACCCGATATGTTGTGCGGTTTACCAAGGATGCAGCATTCTTTAAAAACATTGAGGGCGATGAGAAGTCTCGGAAGATCTTGGGTATCCCGGATCAACTGGGGAATTATTCTGATCCAGACATTCCGGGTCTTGAGAAGGGTGGGCCATTCAATTTAAAGAATGTTGTCGATGGAAAGATTGTAGATAATCAGAAAGGCAAGACATACAACAAGGATGTGATGGGTAGTGATGACTCCTTGGATGCCTTTATGCAGGGCTACATTGGTTTCTATGAGAGTTGGGATTTGTGGTCGCGTAACTTTAACCGAATGGTTACATCAAGCTGGCTGGGTCTTGGTGCAGGTCTTCGTGATTACGTCTCCTCTTATCTGTTTGCCTTGCCTTACATGCGAACACAGGATTTGCCATTACTTGTTACTCACATGTTTGAATGGCGTGATGCCTTCGTTAAGAGTCATACGATGGGTGTAAACAAGACTGCGCTTAATAACCTTGAGTGGACTCAGCAAAGTGTTAGTGAAGTTACTGACGGGATCAACAAGGCGGCAGATTTTATGCTTGTCGCAGGTGGTCGATCTGTCTTGGAACGAAACACCAGAGCATTGCAATTCTCGCTGGGTCGCCAGTTGACAAGACAGGCACTACGTCAAGGACTGCGATTAACTGAATATGTAGGTATTGGTGACTGGACAGCCAACAGGTTGTTAAGAAACTTGGATCAGCAGATGGGCGGTGGTGCAAACTATCGTGGCAGACGAGTCAGTTTGTCGGAGTGGGTGGGAAGTAAAGAGCCTATTCCGCAAGAGGTGTTGGACCAAGCGGGTGCTGCGTGGGTTGAAATAAATCAAGGCACTTATGATATGCGTGGTCTACCCAAGTTCACGCAACGAGGTGTTCCCAGCATGTTTACCTCGCTTGCACGTTGGTCGATAGAGAAATCAGACAGGATGGCCAAGGACATCTGGCTTCCATTAAGAACACAGGGTGATTTTCTACCGCTACTTAAGGCAACATTTGGCGCAATTCTTGGCGGTGAAGCAATCAAGTACTTGAGTGAGGAGATTGCAAACAAGGTTCAGAGTGATCCGAAGTTGATTGAAGCAATTCAAATGGACAACCCGAAGGAGCAGTTGCAAGCAATTATAAACTCTGTTGCGTTTGCTGGTTACTTTGGTCTTCAGTCAGCAGTGTTGCATGATGTTGTGAGGGCAAGTCGTCGTGGAGTTCTTGAGGGGATTCCCGGCGGCCTGACGTTCCCTGCCGCTGATGCTGCCACAACAATAGCCAGAGATTTCTTTCACTTGATGAGTTCTGGTTCAGCATTTGATGAAGGTTTTGCCAAGGCTTGGTTGAAATTTTTTAGAAGTACAGTGATGGGTATTAACCAGACTTTGCGCTACTCTTTGCAGCACCTTACATTGTCTGATGACATGTCAGACTTTAACGCAAGAGCGCAGCTTCGGAAGTTTAGAACGCTGGAGAAAGGCGAACTTGATCCCGGTGTACCAGCTGGAATTAGTAATCCTTACGACTGGCCAGCCAGAATTGCGTTTAAACGAGCAAAAAGTGTTGCCGAGGCTCGCAGATTATTACCAGCAGCAGTCAAGGAAGCTGCTGAGAAAGCGATGTCGGTGCGACCTGACAATCCAGTAGAGCAGTCAAGGTTGTTTAAACAATATTGGCAAGCACTCTATGCAAGAACTGGTCAAGGCTTTACGCCAGCATTACCTTCAACCAGAGAAGAGTCTAGGCATCTGGAAAGAATGAGATACTTGGGACTCAAGGCTTCACCGAAAGTTGAGTCAAAGATGCATAGAAAAAAACCTGCGTTTCTTGGTTCAGAAACTTTTGGTCAGAAACTTGTAGATTTTGCAGGTGGCGAAATGATGCCGGGAACAGTCATCACGAAAGATCAAGCGAAGTCTGTCATGGCACAAGAGAAGCAGTTTTTTCACATGACCGAGGCTGCAAGAGATATGGTATTACGCTATATTGGATCTCGTGGTAGATCATTATAGTCGGTCGAAGCGTCCTTCATAAACAAACAAGGCCAGAAAAAAATCTGCGGTACACTGTAGCCGCAGATAAAAAAGAACCTTGGTTGACCCGACTTAAAAACTCATCGTGTCGTAGACATCATCTACATTGGCTGTGAACCAACCACCGGCATTTGTAACCTGCTCTGTTGTTACAAGGAACTCAAGTACTTGATCCAGTTCTTGTTTACTTACCTCGGACACAAAATTCAACCACAATTTTTTGTATCTAACACCTGCCTTGGAGTCGATAATAAAGCGCAGAATGTGCTTTGTAACCTCACCAATGGGATTTCTCCCGACTGTGTTAAAAGCTTCGTGCATCTTGTGTTCCGTGATCGTCAATAGCTTGAACGCTTTCTTCAAGTCATCAAGTGTGATGATGGGATCTGTGTTGTCTGCGAAGTGCATCAACATGGCAGTCTTTAACAGATGAACATTCTTGCGTCCGTAATAATTGTCGAGCCTTGGATCTTTGTTGACCCGTTTCTTCGACAATGCACCTGACTCATACAACTCCTTATGCCACTCCGAGGCTTCTGGCGACAGTCGAACTTCACCTGTGACCTTGTGCAGCTTGAGCATATAGTCAACTATATCATTGCGACACTGTCGTTGTTCCTCAGTTAGACCGGGGAATTGTCGAAAGAATCTGGGCGCATGACCAAACACCACGATAACACGCGAAGTGAATCCCTGCGAGATGATCTTGTCACTAAATGCTTCACGAATAAATGATGGCGTTGTGCCAGCCAACATTGTCACGCAAAGATTTGTGATGTCATCTGATCCTTGATGCTTACTCTTGTAATGATAAGAGCGAGCATCGTAGAACTGGTTTAACATATTCACCATGTCTTCAGAGTTCTTGCGAAACAACACGCCAAGCTCTTCAATCATAAAACAAATTGAATAGTGTGATCGCTTGCGCTTTGCATTCCCACCAAGCCTTGTATCAAGTACTTCAAACTTTCTCATGCAATCATCACGCAGATAACGCAACAAACTTTCCTGTGTTGTTGTGTCTGCGCCAAATGGAAACATGGGAACCATCTTGTTCTTTTTCTTGTCTGGCTCAGTCAGCTTCTCGCTCTTGATTATATCGGCAATCTGCGAAATCACACGGGACTTGCCAGCAGCAGGTGGTCCGACAAGTAGCGTGAATATATTCGGATAGATTGCCATTGAATCTGGATACAACCAGACCCGTCTTTGCAAGGCGGCACTTATCAAACTGTAGAATCCCCAATCAATAAAGAGATCTGGGGATTCCATGTCCTTGAGATAGAACCGCCACTTCTCAAGGTTATTCATCAGATATTATTAGGCTTACCAAGTTTGCAACAATTCCATATTCTTCTAGCCTCAATGCAAATGTATTACCATTTACTGTAATCTGAAGTAAGTCATCGTGATATGAGTTGTCATCACCTATGACTTTGTCCAGTGCAACACTTATATTTGTGTCTTCTACGTTATACGATACTGTCGGTTTCATCTATATCTTTCCAGTTTTGTCCAACCAACGCTTCTGAACGCATTTGAAATGGTTCACCACGCGGCGAGACGAGTTTACGGTTCATGTGCTTCATGGCCTCCTTTGCAACAAAGGGGACATCCTTCTCATAACATTGGAGCAAGACGCTGTCGTGATTATTTTGCAATACGTCAACGCCCATATCCATAAGATCTTGTCGGTTTTGTAGCTCGACAAAGGCTAGGTTAGTGATACATCCAACAGTTGATTGTGGTACAAATGCATAGGCTTCCTTGTACATTGATTCGTCAATAAAGCCGGTAAAGGTTCTTGGATAGCCGAAGAGATTCTTGAGCATCTTGGTTCTTTTGAGTGTACTGATTGTTTCGTTTTGCCATTGGCTGATTTCTGGGAATAGTTTGTGGTAGGTTGCAAGGAAGCGTTTTGCTTCCTTGTTCTCAAGCGCAATTGCGCCCTGAGATTTTTGTAGCATGTTGATACGGAAGGTTGGTGCTTTCATTCCATAGTTACTTGCGTGACAAACCATCTTTGCCATGAAGTAATATCTACGGTTAGCTGGCCAGTTGTCGCTTGACTTGATTACTGCATCCACATCTTTCCAGCCCTTGATATTCTTTAGCTGACTAACTGGTGCAGAGCAGAATTCATCCATACTCTGACCAAGCTCGGCTTCCCACACATCGGAGAATAGACGCAAGGCAACGAAGACATGCGACTTAATTCCTTCAAGAAACAATTTTCTAAAATTCCCCGGCACACAAAGATAACCGACAACCATAGCCTCCGCACCTGACTGGTCTACTTGCATCAGAACCTTGCCGCGATCTGCGATAAATAACTTACGCAGTTTCTTGGGTATGTTCTGTACATTTGTTCCCCACTTACCAAGCAAGCGACGACTTGCGAGTCTGTAGGTTGTTGTGCCAGCCAAGTTATAGGCAGTTGTGATCCTGTCTACCATTGGCTTTGTATACAGACCTTCATAGGGCGGGAACTTGATCTGACCAGATTCCTTGGCAACAGATCGGTAGCGTAGAATCAACGAGACGGCTGGTAGATTGTGCTTGAGGCGCAACTGTAGCAGCGTTTTCTCATTGGTTGGATCACGGTCAGGTTTCTTTAGGCCAAGACCTTCGTAGAGATAGTTGGATACCTGCTTTGGACTGTTGGGATTCAACTCACGATTAAGTAAGACTGACAACAGGCGTTTCAACTGGAACTGATAACGCTCGTTGTGCATCAAGATCCGCTTTAGTTCCGGCGTGTCTATCCGCATTCCCTGCAACATCGCAGTTAGGTATGGCCTAACCATAGAGTTAACCTGTTCAATGGATTTCTCCGCACGAATACTCTTTGCCAGCTTGTCCATTGACGGCTTAATAAGAGCCATCGTTAGTACATCCTTTACGTTGTATTCATAGAGTTGCTGGAATTGGCTACTTGTCTGTGGATTGAAACAACCCTCGTTCTTGTGGTAAGGTTGGTCTGTGTATAGGGAAATGCAATGACCAAGTGACTTCTCTACTTCAGGAAACAAGCGATGTTGGGCAAGCATTGTATCAAATATCCGTGTTGGAGCAGGGATACCGTAGCGATATGCTATAACAAACAAATCAAACAGGGCATTATGAATAATGACGGTGTTATCACGCAAAGCTACGGCCAAGGCGCGAAGAATCTTGTGAGTGTTGTCATAATAATAGTGATTGATTTGTAGCATAGGCACACACCAGCCCTTGTCAGGACCAAAAGAGAAACCGAAACAAGTCATCTCCAAGTTTGGATTTGTTTCAATATCAAAGAACATCTCCTTGCCCTTGTTGTTTGTCAGCGCATCAATCACATCCTGTTCTTGCGGATATGTGATTAGCTCGCCGGATCTTGGATCAGCTGGGATCTTTAGGTATTGAGCAGCCTTGGAGACATCGCGCAACATCCAGAATCTCCAGTTGCTACGCTTGGTCTTACCGTGTCGAACTGTCTCGTACTCCATCTCTGTCTCATTGGCCAATGGATTGAAGTAGGTCTTACGATCAATGGCGTCTTGAGGGTGATAGGTTGCCAGATAGGTGCGCTTGTGAGCCAACCAAGGGCAACCACGCTGTTCCGCTAGTGGAATGTTCTTAAAGGCTGTGAGGGACTTTTGTCCCATCAACAAGATGACCTTTGTGTCAGGCAGAAATCCCTCGCCTAATGTCTTGAGCAATCTAATGTCACAAGACTGACGAGGGATTCCCAATGCACCTTGAAACAGATGCCCTGCGTAGCCAGAAATAAGTTCGCAGTTGTCGAACCTACTTGGCTGATCGAGTATTACGGTTAGACCGCTGTAGTTTAGAGTTGGTTTGTGCCGCATCAAGTGCCTGTTCTTTTAGTTGGTCACGCATTGATTTACCGTCTTTACTGTCCTTGAGGTAGTCTTGAAGCATCAAGATTACATCATGTATTCCAGACAAATAACCATCAGCCACGGCTTCGGCAGTTTTGTCCATGTTAATTACACGCAAACGCTCAAGTGCTTGAGCGTATTTGGGTTGCTCGGCGCAAACCTCATCTATTATTGATTGTATTTCTTTCATCGTATTCCTGATCCTTTCCTTTGCAGAGGTAGATCAAATATAAAATTTGTAATTCCAAGTGGTGTAGTATGTTTAACTGGCTTCTCTTGCTGCATGCTGACTAGGATTAGTATTATTACATAGAGCAGCAGGGTAAGAATAGCTTTCGGATAGTCTTCGTTTTTCATGAATGTGTAGGCGATCAATGGAGAGTGATAGTCTCGTTGCATCTTAATAGCAATCTGTACCTACACATCTAGTGTTTATACGATGTCTTGATCGGGCGCAGCCGACAAGAGTTGATTAACAGAATAACCGTTGAATGTGATAGGATCACCCGTTGAAGGGTCGAGCATTGCCTCACCTTCGGCATTTTTCTTGGTGATCTTCTCTGTGTTGATGGTCGCGTAAGCAGCCTTGCCCTTGTATAGGTCTGCATTAGTCTTGACCGTACCCCAAGGATCGTTTTCATCTTCACAATCCAACTCAAGAGGCAGGTTAAGAGTACGATGCACACGCTTTATACGAGCGGCAGACTTCTCCATGAACACCAAGTACTCGCGGAATTGCAAACCAGCAATCCGCACATTGCCCAATTCATCGTCGTCGATGGATTCGGGTGCAACAATTTCCCAAGACAAGACAACCATAGGATTGCCAGCTTGAGACGTTCTCGATTCTGCATCAGCAATGCGAATCGTGTATGTGTCTGCGGGTAAGAACGGTCTAGCGTTCTCCGATACTTCATTTAGGTTTATAGTAGGCATTTGTTTATGTATCCTTGCATCATGCAAGAAAGTTTGGAAATTCTCCTCGACCCACCAAGGAGTTAATGAGCCGAGGTTTAGTGGCGGTTGTTGCCCAGTCATCCCCAAGACCTGTGCCAGCCTTTCTAACTGGCGGGTTATTGGTTATTACTAACACCACTAAATTGTGTTTAGGCATAGTACTTTTCTAGTTGAGTTATAACTTCGTTGAGATCGTTTGGTATGTATAGATTCTTAAACAAACCAAGCGGCGTTTTTGCAGAAGTTATCCCGTCTGAATTTGTCTGGAAACAATACTCGATGGAATCCTTCTCGCGTCTCACCTCGGTAAACAAAACAAGGAGTAGCTCCTTCTCTATGCAGCCTTCATGTACTTTGCCCTGCACCTTGATGCGACGGGTATTATACTCGCCGCCAGTTGGTTGCATGACCTTGACAATTTCATCTATGGCTGTGATTACAACGATAGCCTTCTCGTTCTTGAGGCTTTCAAGCATCTTGCGAATAGCCTTGTTGTAGTATGACCAGACATCATAACCCTTATACATTTTCTGGGCTGTGTCTATGAGGATTTCACAATACTTGGTGAACGACTCGATGACAACGATGTCTGCATTTTTTGTAGCTGTGTCTATCGCCTTGTCTATCTCAGGCAACGTTGTAGCTGTGATTACATGGAAGTCTTTAGCTTCCTGAAATGGAAATCCCTTGCGCTCAAGGTCAATAATAATTGTATCCTTGGACGGTAGATTCCGCAGTGATGTTGACTTGCCGGTCCCACTAGATCCGACTATTCCAATTAGAGGTTTGTTCATTTTTGCCTTTCTTTTAATTCTTTTAGTTCTCTCTCTCTTCTCAGTTTTTCTTTCAATACATAAAGGTAGTGAAATTGATCTATCGTTTCTTCAATTGCGGAATCAACAAGTTGCTCAGTCGTCATGCGCCACATTCCCTTGTCTCCTTTGGGATTGTGTTCCATCATGCCAACCTCAAACTTCTTGGGAGCTTCCTTTATAAACAATTCTAGAGCGTGTCTTTTTATTTCTGGATCTTTCATGTTTGGAATTCTAATGGGTTGTAGAGTTTAGTATAATATTCATTTTCTATAACAACTTCGGCGTGTTCGCCTGCATTGCAGACATTAGCGAATTTGCACATTCCAAATTTTGTCTCGCAACAATTGAAATTTGGCAAGAAGGGAATCATGTTTTTCTCCAATCCCAATCTGATATTGTCAGCAAAGTTCTTTACCGTCTGCGTCAAGTGGTTCTCGAATTTCTCCATTCTATCAGCAGAGAAATCAAGAATTGCACTCCGTTGAAACTTGTTCTTGCCGGACCGCGACAAGAATATGCCATTGATAATGGCTTGGTAGTTGCGGTCAGGGAACAGTTTGCGTAGCACCATCGTGTATGCCATCAGTTGTGTGGACATGCGATAGGCATTGAGGTAACGGTCAATTGCTGTGACTGCCGTGGACTTGTGATCGCAGATTATGTTCTCGCCAAAGTAAGTGCCGAGAAAATCTATTGTACCACAAAGCAACACATCAACTGTGCCGTTTGTATAGAACGGATACGCGAACTTCATTTCAAGAAGTGGTTCGCCCATGTGCCGGTCAACTACAAGACCATCAATCTCTGCATAATTTTCAAAGTATTGATTCAAGCAGTTGGCCAGATGACCCGATGTGCGCCAGTCAGTTTCAGGCACAACAATTTCAGGGTTAGAGTAGTGTTCCAAGGCACGATTGAGTGCGGTAGTCTTGTCGCCGCTTGAATAGAATTCCTCAAGTGCCTTGTGATATGCAGTGCCATACTCCATTTTGTGATTCATGTGATTGTTCCGCAGACCACGAACTGTGGTGTAGTAGAACTTCAAGTCACATGTTGATTCACGATAAGAAGAGGCATCTATTCTCAGGATGTACCTGTCTTCTGTTTTTTCAAGATAATGTTTCAAGGTTTAATTTGCGACCACGCCGCTTCTTTACCATGTTTAATTCTTCTGGTTCATTTGGACGAGCGATCTCCAAGTAGGGCTTCATGTGTTCAAGAAGCTCCGAGTCAGTCATCTTCTCCAACTTGTCTACTGACACATCAAGTAATTGTTCAAGTGTCATTTCACTAGCAAATCTGCATTAGTTGCAGATTTTTTATAAAGATATGATACATCTTTAATTGATTTTACATGCTTCTTGATTATTGCTTCTCTTTTTGCATGTTCTTTTTTCAACTTGGCTGTTCTTTTAGATAGCTCAGAGCTTAAATAGGCAGACAAGTGTCGATTTACCAAGTCTTCAACAATAGTTCCGATAGATACATGATCTCCTCCAAGTTTGTTGAAACTGTTTTTACACAACACCAAGTCTGCCCATACTTTAGAAGATAGTCTGATTGATTTCATGTGTTTATGTCAAAGGCTGCACAAAATAAACAACCAAAGAAGAAAAAGAAAAAGAGTGTACAAATTATGTCTGCAAACAATGCGTCAGTCATTTCATCACCCTCACTTTCGATTCAGTTATATCCACTTCAGACTCAGGGCCAACTAGATTGTAGACCCACTCTTTATCATCATTGTTCACAGCGACACTTCGCTCAAATAACTCAGAGTCCTTGGCAGTCTTGTACCATGTCTCAAGATCATTCTTCCACTTGATTGAATCGTTGAATTCGTATTCGATCTCACGGAGAGCCATTGTATTCTTTGTTGTGTCCTTGAAGTAGACAAGGATTCCATTGTCCATCTTGCGAACAGCAACACGAGGTCGTAGTAGTGTGTATTTGTCCTCGTTAAAGTTGTCGATGATGAACTTAAAACCATCATTAAACTTAACGTACAATGTGTTGGGAGTCATGTTAGTCTCTTGTGACGACATGTAAGCGTCCCGCCCTGTCTCCAATAGCTGATCCAAGATAGGTTGAATCTGCTTGGCCGCTGCTGGTGAATAAGTTGAGCGTCTTGGCTTTATGCTAGTGTCTTCGCTTTGCATTGCTCCATTAATTCCTTTGCTTTATCTGTATCACCATTGGCCATAGCCTGTTGTGACATAATGAAGAGTTTCTTTGCGGATAACTCTCTTGTTGTTGGATGCCAGCCGTTACAATCTTCCTTGGAGAAGATGCAACCGTCAGGGTGTTTGCGATAAAGCTCATCTTTGTACCGATGAAGCTGTGAGCTTGGCAAGTTTTTTGGCAGACTATTTTTCACTTTTGTGCGTAGCCTAGACTGAACTTGTTGATTGAGCAGGGCCAAAACAGTAGGTTCTGTGTAGGCTTCGACTGCTTCGCTTAACTTCTCAAAGACCGGAACGTAAAAAGAGATTTTACGGAAGTCTCCATCAATGAATTTTTCTAATTTGTATTGCATAGTAAGGTTTAAAAAGCAAACCGATTAACATATTAGCAACTTGCATGCCAACCGATTCGGAGTTATTGTTAATAGTTGATTAATTCACCCAACAACTTGTACCGAGCAAGGATGCTTTGTAATTCACGGTAGTTGCCGTAGAGTGGCGTTAGCTTCAAGATTTTCTCAGTGATTTCTTTCGGGTTATCGAAACCTTGCTTCTTGATATATAGAGCAAGGTCATCTGGTCTATCTCGGAGTGGTGTGGTTTGGATAACAAAGACGCTGATCCTGTGGAATAGGTCGAGGCGAAAGCTGCCTTCCCTTACCATCTCACGCAAATCCCTGTTTGTAGAACAGACAATTCGACACTTGGACTTAACCATCTTTGTTGCTCCGACTTTGCGAAACTTCTTCTCTTGTATGTACCGCAATAATTTGGGCTGTAAGGGAAGCGGTAACTCACCAATTTCATCAAGGAATAGTGTGCCATCCTCGGCGTGTTGGACTAGGCCACCTGTTTCACGGGTTGCTCCCGTGAATGAACCTTGCATGTGACCATACATAAGAGATTCAAAAAGATCTTCAGCCAGTGTGGTTGTGTTAACGGCTACAAAGTTGGAGCCGCGAGTTGTGTCTTTACGAGTACGCTTGCCGTGTAGAATTTCAGCAAAATGCTCTTTACCCGTACCAGACTCCCCCGTCACCAAGACGGGGGAGTCGTGACATGCTAACACTTGAGCAAATCTAATTTGCTCAAGCATGTGCGGATCTTGCGTGATAAGTTTACTCATCCTTGTACTCATCAATTATAACTTCACTCGTTATGGCTTCCTCTAATAGTTTAGACCAATTCCAATCACTAGGATGATCGTTGTAGGATGACCACTCAAACGAGAGTGTTATCGTAATCCACTGTTTTTTCTCTGGCTCAACAGGAGGATGTTCATTCTCTCGTTGACCCCATGCATCAAGTGTCATGTTAGCTTTGCAAGGATTTGCTTGGAGACACGTTGCGTTAACTCAAACTTATCATCAGCAAGAGGCGTGAGATATTGAGTGACAGCATTGTATAGATTGTAAGTGCTGCGTGTTCTGTCCAGATCATAGGTTGGCTTTAGCCAGATCTTCTTGATCTCCTCAATATGTTTCTTGGCAACTTTGACAGGCTTCTCTGCAAGCGAATCCAAGAACTCCGTACCTTCAAGCGGAGTAATTAGTTTGGTTGACATGTGCTTGAAGAATTCAACAGAAGCAATCCAGCTTTCTTTGGATGCCTTAATCGTCTCTTCAAGGAACTCCAAGTTAATGTTGGTCGAGTGTTGGCGACTCACTTGTTTGCTGTCCGACATCACAATCATGCCGTTGGAGCAAACCATGCGAAGTAAACCAGCCCCCAACATAACACCAGTTGAACCATCGTATGAGTTCTTGGCCAACAGGCGAAAGCCAACATCATCTCCCGGTTGTATTTGACGGCGTTGATCGTTGAAATCATAGACGGCATAGATGCGCCGACCACCGTTGATTGAATAGACCTTGCGCTTGTAAGGGCCAAAGTCCAGATTATCCTCGATAGTATCGAGAACATTTTGGTGATGAATAATCTTGTACTTGTCTGATGTAACAGCAAGGCATTCACCTGTGTCTTGTCGAAAGTTTCCTTTGTAACCTTCGATCTTGTTTCCTCCTCGATCAAAAATTGATCGACTAACGACTTGATAGTTATAGTTCATATATTAGTTTGTCTATTTCTTTTAGGTTTTTGTCATGTATTGTGACGTATGTGAATGCAAACACATACGCACGTTTATAGCCCTCAACACAAGTGTTGAGGACTCCGCATTTTTCGATGATTTTAAGGCAAGATCTGTTGTTGATTCTCTTGCAGATTCGATGCATCCATTCATCCAGAAGTTCCTCATCGGGCGGAATCTCCCAAGCATATCGGTGAATTACCACGGGTACAAGTAATGTTGCTATTGGTTATGATGCTGGTATGGCTTACAACCGGCACACAAAACATAGCGATTGGTTCACCAAAAACATTCATAGGTTACAGTGCAGCCATCGGCAAGTGCTTTCCTTGCTTTTGCAACGAAGTTTAAATCATTGGTAGTGTGATAATTCATATCATCATACGAATCTCTACCAAAGAAGAATCCCTCAGTCTTCGGCAACATTGCACCACGGACTGTCTCTTCTAGTTCATCTATATCATCAGAAGTTAATTCAATTGGTATCAAATTGAATACTTCGTCACCACCTCGACTGCGATAGAGATTATCCATCCAGCCTTGTAGCCGATTGTGCTTGCGCCACTCGGCTAATGTTATTTCCTTGCCACCTTTTGTGGCATACGCTCTTTGATCTAGTCCCATTTATTTTCCTTTCTTGCCCAGCGCACCCATTTGTCAGGATTGCCGTAGATTTTTCTTGCCCTGTTTATCCTATACTTTTTGTCAGGATAATTTGTCTTGTAGTTTGCTGTTCTACTTTCATGTAGACCAACCTCACTCCTATTCAGTCCATGCCGTATAGCAAACTTCTTAAAAGCATCATCAAAACTTTTACAATAATTATTCATATTAGTCCTATATAAGAATTAAAAATTGAGTAGTCTTTTGGTGGTAGTACTTCTAGTGGAGGAATGCAACAGTGTACCTTGTGTTCTAGCATGTACTTGTATTGATCTATTGTTTTGTTGCACTCAGGTGGATCTTCCCAATCGTTGATATAAGATTCAAAGTACTTGTTTTTAGCCGGATACTTTCGCAGCACAAGTTGACCATTGCTTTTCTGAGTTAACCAATTGCGTGAAAACTTGCTGTTGTGATGCTTACCTCTTCTAGACCGTTTGCCGTAAGCAAAATCATTATCCCACCAATTATAGTCCATATCTGCTAACCCTTTCTATTCCTAATTCATCTCGCAGTGTGTTTGGATAAAAGTCTATTACCTTGTACCAACTCCGACTGTCAATAGGTTGTGTCCATTGATGGCCCACAAATGAACCGAGGTATTGTTCGTGGTCCTCTTGAAAGAACCGAATACTTCTATCATACTCAGCAAACAAGGCGTTGAGTCTTGACTTGGTTGTGGGTGTTGGCCAACCCGCTAGTGTAACGAAGAGTTGACCGTTGCGTCGTCGAGCAATAACGTGACCGTGCAAGATTAACTCAGTCATTGGCCCAGCGATTGTCTTTGTTGTTCTAACTTGCGTATTGTCGCGTGTGAATTTGCGATCATTGCGAAATGCGCGAGCTGCGTCTTGTGCTATTTTTCTCATACTATTTTCTTTCCTTTCTTTAGGTTGTCAACCGCCCATAGCGGTTGTAAATTTGACCAATGAAAGCATTCACGCTGCTCCTCTTCATTGGTTAGATCAAATGCCGCACATGGCATGATGTGGTCGATGTGAATTTTACCGCCGGATTTTAGGAATACATCCCAGTTCATGCCCGCTGTGAACTTTGATTCAATGTGAATCACCAAGTCATCAAAGGAGCAACCTACTAATTCTTCAGTAGACATTCTTTTTTTCAAGCCTGACTCTAGCATTAATGCATCTCTCACCCTACCTCTCAGGCGACAGGCCACTGCGTATGATGGACTTGTTTTTCTTAAAGTTCTCATATAGGTGTTTCTCTTTAGTTGAGCCTCACGGTTGTTCCTCATTCTGTTGAGGTGTCTCAGGTAGTTCTTCTCTACCATCTCCGGGTGTAGTTCCCTGTAGTGCTTTACGGAACAAGCTTGGGAGCAGTATCTTTTAGGATTGTGGCTCCTGTTAAGTCTGCCTTTTGTAGTGGTGAAAGTGTTTGAACATTCGGGACGTTTACACACCGCTTGCACCTTTTCCACAAGCGGTTTTGCCCAACTCTTTGCAGCTATACGCATGGCCAAGGTATAGCATTTTTTGTTGCAGTATTTCTGTGATGAATAAATAAATGGGATGGATTTCTCTACTCTACCGGCCCAATCCCGTGAGCCGACTTTGGCCAGCGATTCTGCTTCACTGACTTTCTTGTATGTTCTCACACCGATGGTGAACTTGAACCACTCACCACACTGGACACAATTCCTTCCATGTTCTTTTTTCTGGTTTTCTTTTGTCTTCTGTCTGCACCTTGCTAGGTGTGCTTCATACTCAGGGCTTTTCTTTTGCTTACGCATTCTTGCTTTGCTCTCACAACTCTTGGCCCCATAGCTACAATAATTAAGCATCTTGTTTGGACACTCATACCTATAGGCAAGCATCTCTTTGCCACACTCGTCACACTTTTTCTTGAGCTTTCTTCTTTCTGCTCTTTGCTCATCGTTCAGCCTTGCACCTTCTCCTCTTGACTGTCTTTTCCTTTCCGCAAAACGTTGGGCGCATTTAGTTGAGCAATACTTGGGCCTCTTGCCGTTGGAGTATGTGCCTGTTTCAGGGTTGTATGTAGATATATGATTGGTTTGATTTCTCTTGGTGGGATCAAACATCTTGTCACACCACTCACACTTGATTTGTAGGATCATGTTGTGGCCTCCAGTTGTGCGCCGTTGATAGGAGAGTAGGCGTTGCCGTCTTCAACGAAGATCAGTCCTTGACCTCGCAGTTGTGGATCATCAGTTGCCTTGTAGGTTTTAAGGTCTTCGCAACCGTCTCCATAGAAGTTGTAACCGTCGTCTGTGTACCAAGAGTGTGAGTTGTCGTTTGTTCCAAATGGCATGATGGTTTGCTTGGGGTCAAGCGTGTTTGGCGCGTAAAGATGTGCGTCTGTGTAGTAAAAAACCTCTTCGCCACAACTAAAGATGCGTGGCATTGTGTACCCACCACGAACATCAGCACCGTTGTGGACTTGGATTGCCACATAATCATCGCAACCGTGAATGGTGAATTGTGTGTACTGTATTGTTTGTGACAGCAGACACTCACCATTGTAAGTATTCTCACCCACTGGATCTTGACCTATAATAGAAGTTGCGTTGAAACACTTGATGAAGTTCTCAACTACTGTCGGCCAGTGTAAATCAACTTGTGATTTGCGTGTAGCAAACTTTTGAAAAGCAGAATCAATGCGCTCATCGTAGTCTAGCCTGTCGATCATCCAGTGGTAGAGGCTGTGAGTAATGCAGATGTCTAGTTCATCTTTGTAGATTGAGAACTCCGCTGTTGTCTCTGGCTCGTTGTCGAAATCACGGCCTTGGTTGCGTTGCCAGTGGCGATTATTTGCCCCGCCACTATCTAACATGTGACGGCCTGTGTTCTCTGTCAGCATTTGCTTGACTATGGTTTCAGTTTTCATGGTAGTGTATAGTTACATTTGTATTTTTTAGTTTTCCTTTTCTTATTAGATTCTGCACACGCAGAATAAAATTCTCAGAGTGTGTGGGGATTAATACTTTCAAGGTGAATAATTCATCTAGTTTTTCACGCAACCCCATCAGATCGGCAATTGGCCACTCGTAAATTAGGTTAAGAATTAGATTAGGCAATTCACATTGTATGGCAGGGTGCAAATGTTCTTCAGGGAAAGGCCAAACGCAGTTTATTTTGTTGTCTACTGCGTATGTGAAATGCAAAAGTGAGTTGTAAATGGTTGATTCACCGTTGCCCATCATTTTTGGTGAATCTTGTGTACCAATGAGCTTGTTAGATAGGGCTTGCGCTCTTTTTTTATTTGTTGATTTCGGAAGTTCTTTAATCTCTGGCCAAGTATATGCAAGGGGATCATAAGAAATGCGCGGTCCACACAAGATATTTAGCCAAGATGTTTCTAATTTTTGTGATTTTATTTCCATATTTCAACCCAAGGTAGCCGCTCTTTACAATGAGCGATAAAATCTGAGGTGCAATGAGACTCCCAAGCACCCCAAACACAAGACTCCGTGTCTGTTTCCTCGTCAAATCGGTGATAGCATGTGACTCTGTTCCACCCACCAAATACATTTTTGTTTATACAAAAATCATCCAATGCCTCACACGCTGCAAATATATAAAAGCCAATTGCAGCAGCCAGTTCTTTGGGCGGTGGTCCACTTATGGTTGGAATTCCGTTGTTGTCTACGAAATCTTCAGCAGGGAATGTATTTTTAAATTGCTTATCGTTTGGCCTAGATAAGCCAAGATTTTTAGCAAATGTTTCAAGTTCTGATTTGTTCATTTATACAAATGGGGGGTGCAATTGCACCCCCCTTGTGGTTTTATGCGTTCAGTTTGTCGTGTTCTGCATCAAGCGCATCCATTTTGGCATAGATTTCATCTTGTGCTTTTCCTTTTGCTTTGCGGGATGCAATTTCAAGTTTCCTGCGTTCTTTGAATATTTCATCCATTCGCGCTTGCCGTTCCTCAGTCTCCTTTAGTTTGGTTTTGAGTGTAGATTGAGACTCGCCGGGAGTTCTGATTTTGAAGCACTCTTTACCGGCAAGAGCATTTGTGACATTGTCGAGCTTTGCCTCAATGCCCAAGTTGTCAAGACGTTCACCATCTTTGCTGGTCTTTTGAGCGGTCTTAAATGCTCCATTGTTGAGCCGGTAGGCAATGGCGTCCCTAATGAATTCGTCTGCTTCACAATCAATTGAACCGTTATTTTTTAGTTGGCAAATCCAGTCAACGTAGTCTTGTAGATCGTTGACTGCTTGTGTTCCATAGGTGAATCCCCAATAGGTGAATGGTGTTTTCCCTTTTGAGCTATTTTCAAGAGCAAGCGTGAGTTGTGGTCCTTGTGAACCGTCTTCATTTACTAGGCAGACTGTCGCCTGCTTTCCGTCATTGGATATTAATTTAGTTTTCATATGTAGTCTGGCCAAGCCAGTTCAAGGATGATGCGGCAGGGGGTAAGTTTTGTCAACCCTTAATTTTTGAATTTTTCAAAAAATATTTAAGAAGGTTAGCGGGCTTGTGGTTGGGTTGATTGGTTGATTTATAAATTAACATCAACATGGATACCCCTTACGCCCTTGTATATATAGAAATATATATCTTATTTTTTTCTCTCCTTGTCAATGCGTTAGTCGCCTTGGTTAATGTTAATTTATAAATCAACATGTCAACCCAACTAGATTGTGCGCCGCATCCGTTTATTTAAATAAACTAAATAAAAAAGCCCACCCCTTGCGAGGTGGGCCATGATGTTCCCCATTTATATGTTAATCCGAGGCAGTAATTGACGAACCGTTGATAAGATCTCTGGCCTCATCAATTGCAATCTCTCTGATTTTTTCTTCGGTGAACTTTTCAGCCGCATCCGTTTCAAGATCTGAGTGTGTGTGTAATGCATCGAACCGCGCATCAATTTTTTGATGGATGTTTCTCTCGATAATTTCCAAGGCTTTATCAATAGCCTCGGCCAGTAGTTTTGTTTGTTCTGTCATAACATTTGCCTAGC
>TARA_R100000700_G_scaffold22907_1_pt1 | contig 22610 bp, 46 predicted proteins | sample TARA_R100000700 | Tara Oceans TARA_R100000700 (sample SAMEA2622810) | marine metagenome | biome: marine biome (ENVO:00000447); feature: marine epipelagic mixed layer (ENVO:xxxxxxxxx); material: "saline water (ENVO:00002010), including plankton (ENVO:xxxxxxxx)" | depth 120 m | reverse complement strand
TGGACTAAATTCCATAGCAGCTTTACCTAGTTGTCCACCAAGCGCACTAAACATATCAGGACCAGTATAAGTATAGTTACCAAATTTATCCACAGCTACTTGTGCATCAAGGTCTTTAGCTGCAAGTTCTTTATTTAGTGCCACAGCATCTCTTTGATTTGATATATCAATAGAACGATCAAGCTTATCAAAATATCCTAAGTCTTGTCTTTCATTATATCCAATTAAACCTAAATCTTCTAATTTATCTATTTCTTCCATAGATAAACCTATACCACCATCAATATCACCAATAGCTTGTCCAGATAAATCTGCAGAAGCCATATCTGCAGCAGCTTGTCCAGCACTTGCTTGAGCTTCAGGATTTGCTCCTGCTGCCGCCGCTGCCGCTGCTGCTGCATCTGCTGCTGCCATTGCCTCTGCTGCTTGATCAGCAGTTAAACCAGTATCTTCACCATAACCTTGTGGATCACCTTGTATCCCTTGACCCATAGATGGACCTGCTTTTTCTCCTGTAATTTGACCAAGTTCTGCATCATCCCTATCTCTAGCAGTTTGGGTATTATTACCACCACCTTCACCATCTTCACCATCACCACCAAAGCAGCAATGCTGAAGTTCATATTCATTGAAGTAGTTTAACCACGGCTGTTTAGCAGGGCCATCATTCCACATTTGTTTTTTAAATTCTTTCAACATTGTTCACCCTATTGCTCCCCAACCGTTTAAAATTAACTTTATTTGGTAATCCTAATTCTTTTCTTAGGTTATCCAATCTCTTAATTGCAATACGTGTACCACCAAAAGGACATATCACATCTATCAACCAAAGGTTATCTCCACTATTCCAATCGTGTGGTTGAATCTTTCTTGTTTTATTTTTATAACCTTCTTCAGCTTCTTCTGGTAACATTGCCCAACTTGCATAACAGAGTGGAACTTCTTCATCTACATATATTCTGTATTGGTTTAACTTTAGTGGTGGTATAACCAATCGCTGTATATCTTTTATAGTCCAGTTCTCATGTTTGTTAGACAATGATAATATAAATAATACCTTTTCTAAATCACTTTGATAATCGTGTTGCAATAATCTCTTCTGCCTTTGGTAGTAATCTAATACCACAATATCCAATCATGAATGCTATGGCTGGACCCCAAGTCATATCCAAGGCCCAATGTTTCATTATGGGTGGTATAAACCATTCTGCAGCTATCCACCCTACAATAACTGCTAGACCAACATCTTTAATAGCAGTCCAGTTAAAGTTTTTCTTTGTTAATACATTTGTTAAACCACCCACACCGCTTGATAAAATACAACAAGTCTTTGCGCCTAGCGTTTGAATCAACCACTCCATGACTGCTCTCCTTTTAAACTGTAACCATATACTATCCAATATTTTTATTATACACTATTATACCACACTTTTCGCTTCAATGCAAGTTAAAATGTCCAATAAGTTTTTTTCTTCTCTGTTACTTCGTCATCATAGTGTGGATCATCGGGGTGTGTCAGGTGCCAAGATTCTTTCATATAATGTATTGCCATTGTCATGGCATCCACTTGGTCATCATGGGCCGCATTGGGAAACCTTAGTAATTCTTCTATTAATTCATCTGACCATTTCTTATTATTGGGTATCCACATTCTACCAGCTTCTATAATGGGTGAAGCCGCATATACTCTGGATACCTTATCTCTATCTGGATTATATTCCAGTACAGGTAGTCCACCCCTTCTCATATCCTGTATCAGAGACTGTCCACTTGCCTTCTTCTCCACCATACACACGTCTGGCCTGTGTTCATCATAAAGTTTCTGTGCAAGCTTTCTCAGTTCTGGATATTCAAACCTGCCACGTATGTTTCCCAATAATATCAGGTTAGGTGTAAAATCTTCATATCCCTTTTCATCTTGATTATACATGGAGAAGATACCCCATGTCTGTATGACACTATAATCAGCCGTAGTCTTTGTAGAGAATGCCGTATCATAGGTCTGTATTATGAAGTCACAGGTAGGTGGCTCTTCGTAGTCCCAATGTTTAAGCCATCTCTTTTTTATAATACCTCCTTCTTCTGGTGTGGGGTCTTGCATGTAGAGAGCATTCCAATATCGACTACCATTACTGGCTTTAATCTCGCTCTCGTCCATTTTTAAAATATCATCACTCTTCCATTCGGGAAAGTAACTAGATCCTACAGGTAAGTCAAGCAATTGCGCTGCTTCTTCGTCCACCCATGCAGGTATTCTAATTACTTCCCAAGGGATCGTTTCAAACTCTCCCATATTCTCCTGTTGTTTTAGTAGCCAGCCACATAGATCATCATAATGATACCGTGTATTAATTATAACTATAGAACCATTGGGCATAATACGGGTTCTAAGCCCTGCTGGATACCATTCTTTAATATATTTTCTACCTGATGCACTGATTGCGTCCTCTTCAGACATTACATCGTCCAATATAGCTATATGTGCGCCTCGTCCAGCTATTTGAGAGCGTACACCAGCAGCATAGTAGGTTCCATTTTGATTTGTCTTCCACTTACCAGCAGCTCTTACGTCGCTCCTGAGAGAGACTCCTTTAAAAATTTTTTGGAACTCTTCCGTATTGACAATATCCCTTACAGATCTACCAAAATCACTGGATAACTGGTCACTATGAGAGACAGTCAGTATTTCATGTGCAGGATTTCTACCAATATACCAAGCAGGAAACAATTTTGAGCAGATAACAGACTTTGATGATCGTGGAGGAAGAAAGACCATCAGTCGTTTTGTTTTACCAGACTCTAAATCTTTTAATTTATTAGAAATAAGTTCAATATGTTTACCCATGCGCCAATCAGAGACAAGCATAGGAGCCATCATTCTAACAAATGTGAGAAAATCACTATTAGATTCTTGATTTACTTTAATATCTAGTAAATCTTTTAAGTTAATAAAGGGTTTTAGGTACTCGTTAGTACTTTCTAGTAATTCCATAGGTACTATTATACACTATTTTGTTCTCCAATGCAACTATTAAATTAAAATAATTATAAAAAATATAAATTAAAGTAACTTTAAAGTAACTTTATAGCCGCCCCAAAGGTTTTGAAGAGAAGTCCGTAATTTTTTAAAAATATTTGTCAGTGCTGTTTTATATATATACAGTGGCGGCGAATTTTTCCCCGTGGTATCGCACGAGCCTTTATAATTGCCGAATTTTTAAAAATAAAAGATACCTTATAAATATATATTCCAAACTTTCTAGAAATTCTAGAATAATTACAGAGATAGCCAGTGTATATCGTCCCTTGTGTCTCTGTAATGCCGCACCATGCACCCCAAACCCTAGCAAATCCACCATTATTTTATTTTGTACATTCCCAGAAACTAGCCATTTTATATCAAATATCGACGATATATAGACCAAATTAACCTTGTAAGTCATTGAAAACATTGAACAAAACCCATAATTAACGATCATCATTTACTAAATTATCAAAAACTAAGTCATTGAAAACATTGAATAAATTACACCGATTTGACTATATTTTTCAATTCGGTTACTTTTTAAACATCATCCACTTGATGATACATTTTAAACTTAAAAAAAGGAATTAAGATAATGACCACAACACAAGATCTAGTTACATTCATTAATGCTGGATTAAAAAGAGACTTAAACAATCAAGAAAAAACATTCTTGAAAACTTTGGGATATAAAAAAGAGAAAGGAAAACTAGTCTGGACAACAGAAAGACTAGATGCTACTGAAGAAAACCCCGAAGGAATTGCAAAAGTTACTGGCGATTTAATCATATCAATCAGTGATAAATGTAGCATGAAGAACTGGAGTGATAAAAAAGTAGCGGCCTATGATAAAGAAAATGGCACATGTTACAGCAAGCTATTAAATTTTATTACAGATAAAACGGAAAGAAACACCACTAGATCACTTTATAGGTGGTTTGCTGAAAATTATAACGAGGCAATGGTTGTGCTTTTTGAACGTCACGACGCTAACAAAAAGACAACATCACTTGAAAGTCTCAAAAAGCACACAATTTCAGCTATCAAGAAACTAGAGAAAGAAACTTCAGAGACTTCAGAGACTGCAGAAACTGAAGAGACTGCAGAGATAGTCAAGCCAGCCTCAGAGGAAGAAGATGCAAAGGCTATAATATTGATACTAAAGGATGCTAAAAAGGCTGGCAGAGATACAAAAGCTATTTTGCAAATGATGGGAGACATGTTGAAAGCTGAGAAACTAAACAAATAACAGAATTTAGGGAGTGTTTGCAGACTTCGCAGACACTCCCAAATTTCTAGAATTTCTAGAAACTTGCAACATTAATTTAAATATGTTATAAGTTTGTATAAATTCAAAAATTAGAAAGGATTAAAAATGTCAAATACAATTAATGAAATGATTCTTGAAAATTTTTTCGAGGAATTCCTAGCTAAAGGATTTTCGGAAGAGGATGCTGAGAGGCTCTCTCACGAGAAGATCGAAAATACCCCTACACCTTGGGGTTAAGATAAAAGGATTAATTATAAACTTCTAGAAATTCTAGAAACTTGAAAGGAAAGAAAATGTCAAATTTAAAACCAATCGCAAGCAATATGAAGGAGTTAATTGTTAATGGTGTATCAATTCTATTTAGTTATGAAACACCAGTTGCCGGATGGAATAACGAGGGAGCATTTAGAACTGAGAAAAAGTATTCAGCAACAACAACTAAACATATTAACAAATACTTAGGTGGAAAAGATATAGGCCGCACAGTATCGCAACAATATATCAATAGCCTAGTATCATAATTAGTTTATATATAGGGTAGTATGTGTCAGCATGTACTACCTCAATATGTAAACCAAATAGGACTAAACACAATGGCAAAATCAAAACCGTACTACGGGAATTTTACCCCTAATAAATTGTTAAAAGCTAGGCAAAATTATGATGATATTCATACCGCACCAGATAACACGATAAAAAATTTAGACGGTAATCACATTATAGATAGTCATCAAATTGCTCTAATGCGGCATGACCATTTTACCAAAATGTACAACAAACATAAAAGGGAACAATGGTTTAAAAATAAAGATCATAATAAATGGATAGATAGTACTTGCAATGAATTAAAAAAACTGTTATAAACTTATAGAAATTAAATAATAAATAGGGTTTTCTAGGTATGGTGGGGCGTACTCCTCACAAAACTCATAGGCTGATCACCTTATCGGATGAAATAGTATTCATATTTAGAAAATCCTATCTATTATTTAAGTCTAACAAGTAAATTCTAGGAGATTGCGAAATGCAAAACAAAATTAAAACAATGAAATTTAATCAACAAGAATATAAAGAAATGTACCGAGAGTTTTATCTAGAGGGTAACGTCCAGCCCACAACTAAAGGATTTGGGGAATTTTTAGATTGGCGTAAAAATGTTGAAGCATTATTTAACAATAAGGATTAACACTGAAAGGAAAAAACAATGGCAATAAAAAAACACACAAGAGAAACTAAACAAAAGATATTTGATTTAGTGGATAGTGGTCTAAGTAGACGTGAGGTAGGTGAAATAATGGGCATGACAAAAAATGCTATCATAGGAATAATGCGTGACGCTGGTAAATGTAAGAAAGCAAACTATGCCTATGTATCTTACAAAGTAGATACGATTAATAATAATTATGATAAATCAGTAGCGTTTAATGAACATAAAGAAATAATCTCACAATATGAGATATCTAAAAAAAGATTATTAGCGGTGAATCCATTTGGATATTAAAAAATAATTGTCTTAAAAGGAAAATAAAATGATTATGAAAATATTAAATGGATTTTGTTTTGCAGGTTTAATGCTTGCATCTATTCTAACAATGGCATGCGGCATAACATGGGACACTGGTCAAGTATGGTATGGGCAAGCTATTGCTACATGTTTTATACTAATGTCATTAGTGCTTGCATATGTGGCAATATTAGTGCTAGTATGGAGACATTGATAAACTTCTAGAAATTCTAGAACTTTGAAAGGGTAAAAAAATGTTAGTAAAAGAAGCTAAACAGTTTGGCAACATATCCAAGGGCAACACCAAAATGCCGGGAACTACGTTTGCCATTGATGCATTTGCCTGTAACGTAGGCAGTAAACTTGCAAAGATTGAGGGTACGCCATGCTTCAGTTGCTATGCTCGCAAGTTACAAAAGTTAAGACCTAGTGTAGATCAAGGATGGAAAGCTAACCTTGCTAAATGGCAACAAGCTAACAAATCTAAATGGGTGCAAGCTATGACATTTCAAATTAACCGCTACAATGTAGACGGATACCATAGATGGTTTGATAGTGGCGACTTACAATCATTGGAAATGCTACGCAATATCATAGACGTGGCACTACTAACACCACATATAAAACATTGGCTACCTACACAAGAACGTGGCATAGTGGAAGCATACCGCAAACAATATGGGCAAGAGCCTGATAACCTAGTCATAAGAGTATCCGCCTCAAAAGTAGATGCAAAGACTATGCCTAGATTTGCAAATACATCTATGGTATTTACCAAACATGGCAAGGCATTGGGGAAAGAGTGCAAGGCCAGAACGAGAGGCAATCAATGTGGAGATTGTCGGGCATGCTGGTCAAAAGATGTAGAAGTTATAGCTTACCCGAAGCATTAAAAAAAAAACTAGACAATGTAGTATGAGTAGTGTATAGTAGTATCAGTACACTAAACAAACTTCTAGAAATTCTAGAAACTTGAAAGGAAAAAAAATGATACAGGATAATGTTGAGATTGATGTACTACAAGCACAGCTAGATAGTATACCTGTAGACATTGAGTTGATAGCAGTTAAAAACTCAAGACAAATACAAGTAATATTGGAAGGTCAAGTGTATAAAACTTTTCCATCTGTCTCAGCATTTAAACAAACATTGAGAAACACTTTTGATATTGTAGAAAAAAGTAGAAAGGATAGAAGATAATGAGTAACCAACACAACGACGCTATTAAAGAGATGTTGTTTGAAGCGGCAATGACTTCATTAGTCTCCAATGGTGCGCCAGATAATGAAGACACAGAACTAAAAGCTGTTAAAATTGTAGCCCAACAATGGGAAAACTACAGAGAAGGGGAATAAAATGAGAAAGAAAAATCCATTTGGTAAAAGTACCACCCAAGATAAACCCTACGCCATATATGAAGATGGGCATGGGTGGCAATGGCGTGTATTAAAAACATATCAACACCCTGACAATGAAAAGGGTAATGAGTATGCACGATGGCTTGTGTCAGCAACGTCACCACTAATGCACGATGGTGGTTATGAAATGGGCGACCAATATTCTAATTTAGTATTGGAGTCTGGTTATCTAACATCAGCTACCGATGAGTGGAAACAATTTTATGGAGATTAAAATGGATATGCACCCACAAGTATATATGTTTAGAGCAGTAGCAACTAGAGCCGCATTAAAATTGTGGAATAAACATGGCATTAGACCCAATAGACGGACAACTAAGCGCACTCTATTAGATATAGCTACAATTTATACAGGTAATAAGTATAAAAATAGTAAAAAAAGTAGTGAACAAGCATATAATGACTTGACATTATGGATTAAAAGTAATAGTTAAATAAAACTTCTAGAAATTCTAGAACTTTAAAGTATTTAAAACAAGAGAGATGACCAATGAGACAGATAACATTAACTGAATTTATTGCCAACGTAAAAATGACCTGCGGCTCTTCATTTTATGGTCGAGATGATGGAACAACACCTCACTCATTTTACTTGAAAGCCGCTAGAAGTATGTTAAGACGAAGATTAGAAAAAGATTTGGAAAAATTTGACTACCCTCGTGATTATTATTTTTCTAAAGAGGATTCAGAAAAACTAGCAGAAGTTTACGCAGACACAGCCAAACTTATTCATGAGAAGATGAATAAATTTAACAATGAATATAATAAAATACAAAGATTAGCGGCGATGGTAAATAAACAAGAGAGATGACCAATGACTGATAATAAATGGTGGCACATAGTAACATGGTGTAAGTGGTGCAACGGTGAAGGCTATACCACTGACAATAACCCAAGCAAAAAAGCAGAAGTGTGTGATGACTGTGATGGTATAGGTGAGCATACTTATGTCGAAGAAGAATGGCGTTATGAAGATGAGCAGGAAGTACGAGATAACTATGAAGATATAAAATCAATTGAATTGTTGGAGGGTACATCATGGGGAAGTCCAACACTAAGCATGGAGTAAAGAAAGTAAATACCTATGCTAAATCATTACAAAATAATAAGTATAGACAACGTGTAGTACCTAGTGCTAAAAAGTATAAACGAAATAGGAGAGTTGAAGATGAGTGATAGAACAGTAGCGATTGAAGGTTGGGATCAACTTGAGTGGTTAATGAGTGATAGATGGGATATGACATTACAAGAAGCCTTGCAATGTATGGTTGATAATAATCAAGATATGAAGTTTCTTAATGATGTTAAAGGGTTACACGTATTAAAAATAGCCAATGGAGAAGGATAATGTTATTAGAACGTACATCAATGCTTAGTGATAAGACTACGACAATGGAGTTACCCATAACCAATGAACAGCTTGATCGTTGGAGACAGGGAGAACTTATTCAAAATGTATTTCCTGACTTGACACCGGATGAACGTGAGTTTATAATGACAGGTATTACAGCAGAAGAATGGAGAACCCTATGAATATATTTTATTTGCATCGTGATCCTGTCGTTGCAGCGCAGATGCAATGTGACAAGCACGTAGTCAAGATGATATTGGAAAGCGCACAGATGCTCTCTACTGCTCACCGTGTATTGGATGGAGATGACTACGCTAATTCACGAGGACTGTATAAACTGGTGCATGAAAACCATCCTAGCACACGCTGGGTACGCTCTCATCATAAACACTACAATTGGTTATGGAAACATATGATAGCCTTGATGGAAGAGTACACACACCGCTATGATAAAGTTCACGAGACAGAACGATTAAATGATCCACTGTCCATATCACCAGTTAATATTAATTTCAGCGATCACTTCTTAGACCCACCACAATGTATGCCTGATCAGTATAAAAACAAAGATACTGTGCAAGCCTATCGTGATTATTATATTGGAGAAAAATCTAACTTTGCTAAATGGAATAAGTGTGGTAATATACCTGAGTGGTACAAGATGGGATGACCATATTAAGGATGTAGCATTTGATATAGAGGAGATGACCAATGACTAAAAAATATTATCCCCATGTATGGGATTTAACATTTTGTCTTATGGATATCGACGGAAATCCAAAAAAAGACAAAGAGGGAAATATAATTTTGTATGAGGATTACAAGATGGATTGCAGTTCAATTTGTGATTTTGTTGATGAAAATAATTTAACACAGATAAAAGAGAAAGAGAAGGACAATAACTAATACAAAAAAGAAAAGAAATATCTATGCTAAGCCTTGACAGCGGCTCCCGACTACTCCTTTAAATAGGGTGACGTGAGTGGCTCCCGACTACTCCTTTAAATAGGGTGGCGTGAAGAAATCGGGTAGCTGTCGTTTATTTTTGTAAATTAGGAGAGTGACCAATGAATATACACCCAAGCCTAGAGAAGTTACCTAAAGATCACAGGCTACATCCAGATAAGGTGAAGCAGTGGATCAAGGTTAATACCGATATGCTTGCATCTATTCGTAAGGATGTGAGAAACAATGTTAAGGGTGCTATTGCTAGACAAGCAGACATTGAAGGTTACATTAAGAACATGCGTAAATATCTAAGAGATGGTGATTGGATTGATATGTTCTATGGTGTAAATCAAGAAGGTAAAATAATGTTGAAGTGTGTAGCTATGGCATATAACAGTGACGGCACAGCCAAGCGTGACGTTGGAACATGGTATCCAGACATGGGTATCTATACAAAGGAGATGGACGATGAGACTACCTGATGGATGGATGTCTCCCTATGAGTGGGAGCTATGGATGGAAAATACTTATGATGAAATGCCATCATGGTATAGTGATGTTAATCTGAGAGAGGATGCCTATAGGGAATACCTCAAGGACAACGCACAATATACTTCAAAAGAGGTAACTAAAGAAAGGTTGAGAAAGTTTCTTAAATAATATAATCATAGTTGCATGCTACAAGATAGTATGATATAATGTTATTATGAAGGATATAAATTATGAACAAATATAATTTTAAATATCACGATGAAGTACCTGATAATCTAGCAGATTATGTAGTAGATGTATGTATCTTCTCTGGGCTAGAAATAAATAGCTTGACAGATATTAAATTATCTGATATAAATGGTTTTCTAAATGGTCTTGAAGAACAAGCTGATGAGGTAGTTGAATGAGTGTAGTAGAGGGTAAGGTGTGGGGTACAACAATGCCCCTTATTCAGAGGCCACAGCTAGAGGTACATAGTATCTTTGTTAATGCTGGTGGCTATTGTTCCAAGCATAAACATCAATCAAAGATAAATGCTTTTTATGTAGAGGAAGGAGAATTAGAAATACATAGATGGAAAGATTATAACTTGGTAGATGTTACAATCTTATATAATGAAGATGTAGCTATAGTTCCTGCTGGTGAGTATCACATGTTTAATGCTAGAACAGATACTAAAGCACTGGAGATATACTGGTCTGAGTTACATATCAATGACATTGAAAGAGAAATAGTAGGAGGAGTTGATGAGACTCTTGATCTATTTAATTCTCCAAAGAAAAATAACTTTGCAAAAGTATTTAATATAGATGACTTAGAGGGGAGAAACTAATGTCTGTTATAATGGAAGTAGCAAAACAAAGTGGCAGTCCTAGATTAATTATGAAGGAAGATTATAATTCTCTAGATTTTTCAGAGAAGTTACAATGTCTAGTATCAATACGCACAGCTATTGAAAAAGAAATAGCCTTTACTGAAAAAGACTTCAGAAGATTTGTTAATAAACGTAGGTTCTAAAAGGATTAATACAATGGATAAAGATTTTTTTGAGTGGCTGTTCAAAGCACTAAAGATTGATGTCAATGGTAGGTCAATGTACTCAAACATTTATAAAGATGGATTTAAAAATGTTAATCGTTATACAAGAGCAGGTAAGAACGGTAAGTTTGTTACGTGTCCTCACTGTCATGCTGATACTCTTGTCTATCATTTCTCATGGGTTAAAATGAGTTGTAATAATTGTATGGCATCTGTTGATAAAGATGATTGGCTGGTTAAAGTGTGATGTATAAAATATTATTATTGTTATTATTTTTTAGTACATCTGCACTGGCACATATTTTACAGGAGATAAAGTTCTAGAAATTCTAGAAGTTTAAATATAAACATGTTTGTAATTGTTCAAGATATAATTAAAGAAGCACATAAAGACTTGAAAGAGTTTGATTGCTTTGATATTTTGACAACCCCTACTGGATTTCCAATGAAGTTTAAAACAGAAGGGGAAGCAATCAAATTTCTAAATGACTTAGGAATTGATATGCCAACAGAATCAGATCAAGGAGAAATTAGAATTGACAGACTCCATTAAACAATACAACGCTATGGTAACTCAACTAAATAAAAATATAAGTTCGCTTCAAATTATAAATAAACGTCAGGCTGAAACCATCAAACAGTTGAGAAGAGAATTATCTATAGCACGTCAAGAAAAAGGTTCTGGTAATATGTGGGCTGAGTTAGATGACAGCAGAGATAATTAATTTTTATAAACACTGGAAAGCACGTCAAGAAACATTAAGGAAATCAATGGGTTATCCAGATGATCTGTGGTACATGATGCTCGACAATGGGTATGATCCTTTAGATATAGATGAAGTAAAAAAATTCATAGATGATTTTGAAAAGGATATAGTGGGAAATGACTAAAAATTTATGGCAAAAAGACAGAGCAACCCTATTTAAAAATTATGTACGACAGTATAAAGAAGAAGGCTATGACGTAAAAGAAGCAAGGCAGTTAGCCAAGATTGAAATCAATGAAGTCATGGCAGACAAGGAAGACTTTGTAGATAATCTTTGGAAAGAAACTTTTGAAGATGTATAATTTAGTTTATAAAAATAAGATATTACAAAGATACAGAACAAAGCGTGAAGCAAAGAAAGAACTTGACGATAGATCAAACTTGTGCTATATGTTAAGAGTAAATCCTTCTGAAGCATATTCAATTACGAAAGGAAAGACCCATGCAACCAGAAGAAAAAGGTTGGAAAGGGCCATGCTCTGAGTGTGGATCATCCGATGCCAACCATCACTATCCTGATGGACACACCTTCTGTTACAGTTGTAAGACTCATAAACCTGCAAAGGAAGTAACCACTATGGCTACAGTACAATCCAATACAAATCAAAACTCTCTGAAGTTACTAAACTCTAGTAGACTTGCTGAGTACAATGATATACCTGAACGTAAGATTACAAAGGAGACTGCAAGAAAATTTAATACCCTCACCAAGAAGAAGGGATCAATGACAACTCACCATGTCTATCAATACTATGACAGTAAGGGCAATCACATCTGTAACAAGGTGCGTGATACTGCCAACAAAAAGTTCTGGTCTGAAGGCAACATGAATGGGGCTGGTCTGTTTGGTCAGAATGTGTTTACCCAAAAGGCAAAGTTCATTACCATTACAGAGGGCGAGGTAGATGCTATGTCTGCCTATCAGCTAATGGGTTCTCAGTGGCCTGTTGTCTCACTCAAGAATGGTGCGGCATCAGCGGTATCAAACTGCAAGCAATCGTTTGAATACCTAAATCAATTCGGTAATATTGTATTGTGTTTTGATAATGACAAGGCAGGTAGAAAAGCGGCAAACGAAGTTGCTGAAATATTTGAACCCAATAAATGTAAGATAATGCAACTTGATTTAAAGGATGCCAATGAGTGCCTCAAGGTAGGCATGAGGTCAGAAGACTTTATCAATGCTTGGTGGGCCGCAAAACCTTTTACTCCTGCTGGCATTATTAATCTACATGATCTTGGGGACAGTCTCTATGATGAAGACTATTGTGAGACTTGCCTGTACCCTTGGTCTGATCTCAATGAGAAGACCTATGGTATGAGAACAGGTGAGCTTGTCACGTTCACCAGTGGGGCTGGCATGGGCAAGTCAAGCATCATGCGTGAACTCATGCACCACCTCATGATGAATACCAAGGATAACATTGGTGTCTTGGCAATGGAAGAGAGTGTACGTAACACAGCCTTCAACATCATGAGTGTCGAGGCCAACGCTAGGCTTTACATTAAAGAAGTGCGTGAACAGTTTTCACCTGAACAACTACGTGAATGGCAAGAAAAAACCATAGGAACAAAAAGGTTCTTTGCCTTTGACCACTTTGGTTCAATTAGTAACGATGAAATCCTAGCTCGTGTACGCTACATGGCTAAAGCATTGGAGACTAAGTGGGTGATACTGGATCACCTCAGTATCTTGGTGTCTGGTCAAGAAGATAATGGTGATGAACGTAAGTCAATAGATATTCTAATGACCAAGTTAAGGTCACTGGTGGAAGAGACAGGCATAGGCTTGCTACTGGTGAGCCACCTACGTAGGCCAGCAGGTGATAGAGGTCATGAGGATGGGCGTGAGGTATCTCTCTCACACCTACGAGGCTCTGCCAGCATTGCACATCTAAGTGATGCGGTCATAGCCTTGGAGCGCAACCAGCAAGCAGACGATGAGCAAGCTGCCAACACTACTACCATACGTATTCTAAAGAACAGGTACACTGGTGACACAGGTATTGCTTGTTATCTACACTATGATAAAGAAACTGGTCGAATGACACAGATTGATAACCCTTTTATGGAGAATGAGTAATGGCTTGGTTAGATAAAGATAAGGAAAGAAAATGGAAAAGGGAATATAAGAAAAGCCGATATGAAAATGATCCTGAGTTTAAAGAAAAAGAAAAAGCTAGGAGAAGAAAATATACTGCTACACATCCTGAACAAGGTAAAGTTCAAGGTCAAAGATGGAAAGAAAAAGCTACTACCCTAGCTTCAGATGCTTTTTTCACAGCTAAAATTAATAGCTTGAGAGGAAGAGCCAAAGAAAAAAATTTAGATTTTAATTTAGATAAAGAATTTTTAAAAATTATTTTTCCTAAAGATAATAAGTGTCCTGCATTAAAAATAAAATTTAAAACAGGCAATGAAGGGGGCAGGTATAATTCTCCTAGCGTTGATCGAATTGATAATTCAAAAGGATATGTAAAAGGTAATATTATTTGGGTATCAAACCTAGCCAACATGATTATGTCAAGTGGCACACCTCAACAGGTGTTAGATGTAGGAAAGTTTTTTAAAGAACAGATGGAGAATATAAAATGAATACAATGGGGAAGCGCAAACAATTTGATAGGGCATTGTATGAAGTAGCAGATAGAGATGCAAAGGCCGCTACCTTGAAGTACATTAAAGACATGAACTACACCACCATAGATACAAAGGAACGAAAAGACTTTGATATTATCTGTAAGGCTGAAGATAATATTCATCACCTCTATGAAGTAGAAATAAAATATTCTTGGAAGGGTGATTGGAATCCTACTTGGAAGGAGATACGAATACCTTATCGCAAGAGTCGCTTACTTACTAAGTGGAAGGAGCAATACCCTGACGCACTCTTCACATTCATAGTGTGGCGTAATGATTGTAAACAAGCATGGCATATTGACGCAAATATTTTACTTGACTGTGAGGTAAAAGAAGTGTCTAATAGGAACATCAGAAAGGGTGAGAAGTTCTTCCACATTAACGTAGAGGATGCTTGTCTCATTGAGGTAGATTAAATGACAACAGCTATAGTTGATATTGAAACAGATAGTTTGAATGCAACAAAGATACATTGTATCGTAGCAAGGAGTTATGAAACAAATAAAGTTAAGGCGTGGGTAGGGCAGGAGTGTTCAGAGTTTGCTAGTTGGTCGCAGCAGATTGATACTTTTATTATGCACAATGGTATCAGCTTTGATGCTCCTGTCCTAAATCGTATACTAGGATGTAACATAAAGCTTAATCAAATACGTGATACTCTTATTGAGTCACAGCTTTACAATCCCATAAGAGATGGTGGGCATTCTCTTGAGGCATGGGGCAAGAGCCTTGGCTTTGAGAAGGGAGACTTCCATGACTTCTCAGAGTACTCTCCTGAGATGCTGGAGTATTGTAAACGTGATACAGAGGTAACACGTCTGGTAGCACAGGAGCTAGAGAAAGAAGGCAAGGATTTTAGTTCTCAGTCTTATGAGTTAGAGCGTAAGGTCAGAGCTATAATAGATAAGCAACAGAACAATGGCTTTGCTTTTAAATTAAAAGAAGCTATGATCCTACAGGCTCAGTTGCAAGATGAGTTACATGATCTAGAGCGTAAAGCAGAGGAAGACTTTGAACCCACAGTGGTTGAATTAAAAACCAAGACCAAGTATATACCTTTTAATATAGCAAGTCGTAAGCAGATAGCAGAGAGACTACAGGTTAAAGGGTGGAAGCCCAAGCAGATGACTGATAAAGGTAACGTAATTATTAATGAGGCAGTCTTATCAAAGATTGATATGCCCGAAGCCAAGATGTTTAACAGGTATTTCCTATTGCAAAAACGCACTGGCTTATTAAAGTCTTGGATATCAGAATGTCAAGAAGATAACCGTGTACGTGGGAGGGTAATGACACTGCGTACCATAACAGGAAGGATGGCACATGCAGTACCTAATATGGCACAAGTCCCTGCTATCTATAGTCCTTACGGCAGAGAATGCAGGGGCTTATGGACAGTGGATGATCAATCTAAATATCGCTTGGTAGGTGTTGATGCCAGTGGTCTTGAACTGAGATGCTTGGCTCACTACATGAATGACCCTGAGTATACCAACATCGTATTGACAGGTGATGTACACACAGCTAATCAGCAAGCCGCTGGATTAAGAACCAGAGATCAAGCCAAGACTTTTATCTATGCTTTTCTCTATGGTGCAGGGCCAACCAAGATTGGTAAGGTGGTTGGTAAAGGGCCAGCCGCAGGGCAGAACCTTATTAAAAAATTCTTGGAGCGTACACCAGCATTGGGAAGACTAAGAGATAACGTAGCAAGATGGTCTAAGAGTGGCACCATACCTGCACTGGATGGTAGGTTATTACATATTAGGTCAGAACATGCGGCATTAAACACCCTACTTCAAGGTGCTGGTGCTATAATATGTAAGCAATGGCTTGTTCATATCATGGAACGAGTCATAAAGGCTGACCTAGATGTAAGGTTGGTTGCTTCAATTCATGATGAATATCAATTTGAAGTAGCTATACCAGATGTAAATAGGTTTTGTAAATTAACAAAGGAGGCAATGACACAGACACAAAAAATACTTGGAGTTAAATGTGAATTAGACTGTGATTATAAAGTTGGAGAAACATGGGCTGATACACATTAAGTACTTGACAAATTAAATTAGATAGTGTATACTAATGGAGTTAAAGTAGTAGACAAATATATCAACAGCCACGATGGTGTGGCACTAAACACAAGGAGAAACATATGGCTATTCAACCTTTATATTTAACTGGTAAATGTTATTGGGCTTCTGTTGTAGAACCCAATAGTACGTTTGAACCAACATGGCAAGTTGATCTTTGCCTTGATGAAGATACTAAAGCTTTAGTTCAACAAGCTGGTTTAAAGGTTCGTAATAAAGATGACGAGCGTGGAGAGTTTGTCACATTAAAGCGTAAGGTGCAGGGTAAGAATGGCCCACGCAAAGCACCTATGGTAGTGGATTCCCAAAACAATCCTTGGGATAATAAACTTATTGGGAATGGTAGTGTGGTAACGGTAAAAGCCCTTCCCTTTGAGTGGAACTATGCAGGTAAGTCTGGTAAGTCGGCTGATCTTGCAGGAGTTCAAGTAGTGGAGTTGGTTGAGTATGGGGATAAAGACTTTGATGTTGTAGAAGGTGGCTATGTTAATAAAGCAGCCACTGAAATGTCAGATGATATTCCATTTGGTAACTAAGTGAGGATGGGGTGCCGCATTAGGGTTAGTGTGGCACCCTATTTTTATTATGAAAAAAATTGAAACATTAGTAGAAGATATATATGATCTTTTCAATCTTACTCCTATAGAAAGGGATGAAAAAGAAGTAGATAAACTCATAGATAAGTTTGGAGATATGCTTAAAGTTCATATCAAAGAATTTATGTATAGTAAGCCGAGAGATGGTCATCTAAGGTTGTCTGGTATTGGTAAACCAAACAGACAGTTGTGGTATGATGTTAATACAGAAACAACGGAAGAAAGTTTACCATCAAGCACAAGGATTAAATTTCTTTACGGTTATATATTGGAAGAATTATTATTATTATGTGCCGAAGTTGCTGGTCATACAGTAGAAGCACAGCAAAAAGAAGTATCAGTAGAAGGAGTATTAGGACATCAGGATGCAATTATTGATGGGGTTTTGGTTGATTGTAAGTCTGCTTCTGGAAGAAGCTTTGACAAGTTTGCTTCTCATAACATAGCAGAAGATGACCCCTTTGGTTACATAGCACAGATATCTGCGTATGCTCAAGCCAATGGCATAGATAAAGCAGCTTTCCTTGCTATAGATAAATCTACAGGTAAGATTTGCTTAACACCTGTTCATTCAATGGAGATGATAAATGCTGGTGACAGGGTTAAGAAAATTAAAAAAATTGTGGCAGGAGATAATGTACCTGATAGGTGTTACGATGCTGTACCTGATGGGAAGTCTGGTAATTATAAGCTTCCTATTGGTTGTGTTTATTGTAGACACAAGGAGTTGTGTTGGTCTGATGCTAATCAAGGGCAAGGCATTCGCACATTCAAGTATGCACATGGTAAAAGATATCTGGTACAGGTTGCAAAGACACCTGAAGTTGAGGAACTAACTAACTAAGTATGCACTGGAAGTATCACAAGAAGCCTGATCCCAACAGTCATTTTGGGTTTGTCTATCTTATTACAAACAAGAAGACAGGTAAAGCTTATGTGGGATGCAAACAGTATTGGCATAAAGTAAAGAGAAAGAAGGGTAGCTCCAAGACAACCAAGAGAGAATCCAATTGGGTTGTCTATATGGGTTCCTCTAAATTGCTATTGGAAGATATCAAGAAGACAGGTAAGAGAAATTTTAAGTTTGAGATAATAGCAGAGTTTAAAAATAAAAGAAGTTTAAAATACTATGAACTGTACTATCAAATGAAATATAATGTTTTATCATCTACCTTGGAAGGTACAGATGAACCAGCATATTATAATAATTATGTAGGTGGTAAGTTCTATAGACCAGTACAAGAGTTTGAGAATGAACCTAAAAGATTTAGATAATATACTAAAGCTACAATCAAAAGCTTTTAAAAATCCAGAGAATATACTATTCTTATCAGTTATATACCAAGCATTACTTGATGCAACTGAACCTAAAGTTGAGAATGAAAAGACAAGTATAACATCTATAAGAAATCAAGCAAAGGCTTGGTTCTTTGCATCAATAGGTGTGACAAGTGAAGACTTTGAACTTATCTGTGATAATGCTGGTCTTAGACCCTCAATGGTTAGAGAGTTTGCATACTACATTATTAATTCAGATGATAAAGATGAAGCCAGAAGTAGATTAAACCTTATATGGAAAGGAGCTAGTGATAGTTAGATGTCAGACTTACAAAGCGATCATGAATTTTATGAGCCTGAGTATAATATACGTGAATCAAGAGATAATTATGTATTGAGAAGATTAAAAGAAGATAGGGAACAAGTTGAGAGAATTAAGAAAGAAGCCCTTAACAAACAGGTAGGTGGTAATCATTATAAAGACTGTGAAATACAACCTGTAGAATATATATACTCTAATGGTCTTGACTTCTTAGAAGGTAATGTGGTAAAGTATATAACACGACATAGAGCAAAAGGTGATGGTGAGAAGGACATACGAAAAGTAATACACTATGCAGAGATGATATTGGAAATGGTATATAAGAAAGGAGAATAATATATGTCTCAGATGACCCATCTTGGGATCACAATTAACCCTGCAAGAGACAATTTATTTGATCAATTAGGAATAGCTAGGTTAAAAGAATCCTACATGTTAGACAACGAACTATCTCCACAAGAGAGGTTTGCTTTTGTATCTAAAACTTTTTCTTCTAATAATGAACATGCACAAAGATTATATGAATATGCCTCACAACATTGGCTATCTTATTCTACTCCAATACTTTCTTATGGGAGGTCAAAACGTGGCCTTCCTATTTCATGTTATCTAAACTACATTGAAGATACAGCCGAAGGGCTGGTTAATAATCTATCAGAGACTAACTGGCTATCTATGTATGGTGGTGGAGTTGGTATTGGGTTTGGTATTCGTTCTGCAGATGAGAAGTCTACAGGTATGATGCCACACCTCAAGATGTATGATGCTTCCAGTTTGGCATACAGACAAGGTAAAACTCGTAGGGGTAGCTATGCTGCTTATCTTGATATTGATCATCCTGATATACTATTATTTTTAGAGATGCGTAAGCCAACTGGTGATCAAAACTTTAGATGCCTTAACTTACATCATGGTATTAATATCAGTCATAAGTTTATGCAACTGGTTGAAGATTGTATGACTGATCCGAATAAAGATGATAGCTGGCAATTACGTGATCCTCATACAAAAGAAGTTAAAGAAACTGTATCAGCAAGAGATATGTGGCAACGTATACTGGAGATGCGTATGCAAACAGGAGAGCCATATCTACACTTCATTGATACGTCTAATGAGAAACTACCTGTATGGCTCAAGCAAATGGGCTTGGAGATTAATCAATCTAATCTATGTTCAGAGATTATACTACCAACAAACAAAGAACGTACTGCTGTGTGTTGTCTCTCATCTCTTAACCTTGAGTACTTTGATGAGTGGTCAAAAGAAAAAGGTTTTCTCAAAGATATATTGGAGATGCTAGACAATGTATTAACAATGTTTATTAATGAAGCACCTGATAGTATTGAACGTGCAAGATATTCTGCCATGCGTGAGCGTAGTGTTGGTGTAGGAGCATTAGGGTTTCATGCCTACCTGCAAAAGAAAGGAGTCCCTTTTGAATCTGCAATGGCAAAGTCCAGTAATATAAGAATATTTAAACATATTAGATCAGGTCTTGATTTAGCTAATCGTGAGCTTGGTTCTGAAAGAGGTTCTGCACCTGATGCCTTTGGTACTGGACTTAGGTGTAGTCATGTTATGGCTGTTGCACCTAATGCTTCTTCTTCTATTATCATGGGTAATACATCTCCATCTATTGAACCTTGGAGAGCCAACGCTTATAGGCAAGATACCCTCAGTGGTTCTTTTCTGAATAAGAATAAGTTTTTGGATAAACTTATAGAAAAGAAATGCCAAGACAATGAGAACCTTAACTATGATCGTATCTGGTCTTCTATTATAGCTAATGATGGTTCAGTACAACACCTAAGATGTCTAACAGATGAAGAAAAAGATTTATATAAAACAGCTATGGAGATTGACCAGAGGTGGGTCATTGAACATGCTGCTGACAGGCAAGAATATATTGACCAATCACAATCACTCAATGTATTCTTTAGGCCAGATGCAAACATAACTTATCTACATGCTGTACATTTCCTAGCATGGAAGAAAGGAGTAAAGACTATGTATTACTGTCGCTCTGAAAAGATTGGTAAGGCTGATAAGGTATCACGTAAGATTGAACGTGAGATTATCAAGGAGATTGATATTGAATCTCTTGCTTCTGGTGAAGAGTGTTTAGCGTGTGAAGGTTAATTGAAAGGATATTAATTATGGAACTTACTGCTGAGATAGCTAGAGAATTATTAACTTACAATCCTGATACTGGTAAACTTTACTGGAAAGAAAGACCAGCAAAATATTTTAAAAATCCTAAATGGCATATGAAGTCTTGGAATAATAAATTTGCTGGTAAAGAAGCACTTACAAACATTACTCGTAGAAAATCTGGACAGATAGCTAGATTAGAAGGCCATGTATTAAACAAAAGTTATTACACACATCGTATAGCGTGGTTAATGTATTATGGTGAGTGGCCTAAAAATCAAATAGACCATATAAATCAAGACCCTACAGATAATAGAATAAAAAATCTTAGGGATGTAACTAACTCTGAAAATAGTAAAAATAAAACATTACAAAAAAATAATACAACTGGTTATGTAGGGGTGTATTTTTATAAACATAAACGGTATAAAAAATATCGTGCAAGAATACGTATTAATACTATTTTAAAACATTTAGGATATTATGACACTGCTGAAGAAGCAGCAGCAGCTAGAGCAGTAGCAAATATTAATTACAACTTTCATCCTAATCATGGCAATCATAAAGTAACTACATGAGAACCAGTATGATTTATAAATGGTATTGTCATCTAAGGAGTAAAGACTATGGAATTTGTACCAGCTTCTTTTGCGCTGTGTCCAACAGCAAACATGATTTTGACCACGAAGAAGACATCCCTCGAAAGTGGATTGATAACAGAGGAGAAAGACCCTATGATGGATAAGTTAAAGCTACAAGATAAACGTAATTACTTTAAACCTTTTCATTATCCTTGGGCCTATGACCTATGGTTAAAGCATGAGCAATCACATTGGTTACATACTGAAGTACCTATGATTGAAGACATTAAAGATTGGAAGAACAACCTATCTACAGAGGAGAAGTATTTTCTTACCAACATCTTCAGGTTCTTTACGCAGTCTGACATTGATGTAGCTGGTGGGTATATAGACAACTACCTACCTAATTTTCCACAACCTGAAGTACGCATGATGCTATCAGGGTTTGCTGCTAGAGAAGCACTACACATTGCAGCTTACTCGCACCTGATAGAATCTTTGGGTATGCCTGATACTACATACAATGAGTTCTTGGAATACGATGCCATGCGTGAGAAGCATGAATACTTCATGTCTAATGTGAATAACAAGAAGATATCCTTGCCAATAAAGATTGCTGCTATCAGTGCATTTACAGAAGGACTAGCATTGTTTTCCAGCTTCATTATGCTTCTTAACTTTCCTCGACATGGTAAGATGAAGGGTATGGGGCAGATTGTTACATGGTCTATAGTAGATGAAACACAACACGCAGAAGGTATGATTAAGTTATTTAGAACCTATATCGAAGAGAACATGAAAGAATGGAATGATGAAACTAAGTCAGCTATCTATAGTATAGCAGAAATAATGGTTGACCTAGAAGATAAGTTTGTAGATCTTTCCTTCAAGATGGGTAAGGTTGAAGGACTACGTGATACTGAAGTAAAAGAATACATAAGATATATTGCAGACCGTAGGCTTATCTCTATGGGAATGAAAGGAATCTTCAAAGTTAAACGTAATCCCCTACCTTGGGTAGAGACTATGATTAATGCACCTACACATACTAACTTCTTTGAAAACCATTCCACTGACTATGCCAAGGGTGCATTGACAGGTAGCTGGTCAGAAGTATGGGCAGAAAGTGCTTGACA
>TARA_R100000700_G_C3179599_1_pt1 | contig 23024 bp, 9 predicted proteins | sample TARA_R100000700 | Tara Oceans TARA_R100000700 (sample SAMEA2622810) | marine metagenome | biome: marine biome (ENVO:00000447); feature: marine epipelagic mixed layer (ENVO:xxxxxxxxx); material: "saline water (ENVO:00002010), including plankton (ENVO:xxxxxxxx)" | depth 120 m | reverse complement strand
GGTGACTACACTATATAAAAAAGAAATTATGGCAGTAAATGTAGATACAGTTTATCAAAGAGTATTAAGTATTCTTAACAAAGAACAAAGAGGTTATCTAACGCCTCAAGAATTCAACTTATTGGCTAATCAAGCTCAATTAGATATATTTGAGCAATATTTTTATGATCTAAATCAGTTTATGAGAATACCAGGGAATGATACAACATATGCTGATCAAGTAGATATAACACAAGAAAAAATTGACGTATTTGAAAAATTTAGACAAGACGTAAGTATGACAAGTGGTGGTGTAGGTGCATTACCAACACATTATAGAATGGGAGAGTTATCATACAATAATGGAGGAACTTATGTTGAAGTAGAAAAAGTATCACAAAATAATTTAAATCATTATATTAATTCACCTTTACTTGAACCAAGAGTAGCTAGACCAATTTATGTGCAAACTAGTGCTACTGCAATACAAGTTTACCCAACAACAATTACATCTGGTGTAACATGTAATTTAATATCTGCGCCCGCATCGATAGAATGGGCATATACAAACGTAAATAATCATCCATTATATAACGCGAACAATAGTACTAATTTTGAACTTCATCCTTCAGAAGAGAAAAATTTAGTTATAAAAATATTAGCATTAGCTGGTGTATTAGTTAAAGATCCAAACGTATATCAAGTTGCTGCAACAGAAGAAAACAAAGATGTTCAACAAGAAAAATCATAAATAAATGGGATTATTAGGAACAACAACACAAGAATCATATTATCAGCAAAGTCAGAGTAAATGGAGTACCGCTCCAAATGGAACAGCAACTGCTTTTACTTTAACAACTAGTTACTTTCCCACATTAACCGATTTAGTAAAAACCGAAATTAGAGTATTTGTCAATGATGTTGAAATTGATACAGCTAATTATAGCTTTTCTCAACCAACTTTAACATTTACAGGTAGATCAGGAAATGAAAGTGTATTAGCGGATGGTACTGGTGGTACTACAACCAACGCTCCAATCAATGGAGCTACTTTAGTAGTTAGAGAAAGATCAAGTGCTGAAAGACATGGAAAATATCAATATGTTAGTATGGATAATATTATTAATAATTTTTTGTTTTCATATGTTGGTCAAGATAAAATAATTCCAAGAGCTAATAGAAGTGATGTAGCTTTTCATGCTCAACGTGGTTTAGCAGAATTAAGTTATGATACATTAAGAGTAGAAAAATCTCAAGAAATTGAAGTACCTGATTCATTAACTATGATTTTACCACATGATTATGTGAATTACGTAAAATTATCATGGTTAGAAACAACTACTGGTATTGAGCGTATTTTATATCCAGTAAGAGTTACAGGTAATCCAAAAGCATTATTACAAGATTCTGATTATAATTATTTATTTGATGATACAAGTGGTGAACTACTTGAGGGTGATCCTTCTGAGACTTGGAAGGGATTTAAATCTGAAACTACATCAGAAGCTACAGATGCTAAAGATACCTTAAAAGATTTAGAAGCACATAATGTTGGTGGTAGATATGGTATTGACCCGCAATACGCACAAGCTAATGGAACTTTCTTTATTGATAATGTTAGAGGTAAAATACATTTTAGTTCCAATTTAAGTAATAAAATAATAGTATTAAGATATGTAAGTGATACATTAGGTACAGATGGAGAAATGCAAATACACAAATTTGCAGAAGAAGCATTATATAAATGGATTATATATGGTTTAGTATCTACAAGATCTAATATTCCAGAGTATATTGTTAATAGATATAGAAAAGAAAGATTTGCAGCAACAAGAAAAGCTAAATTAAGATTATCAAATCTTAAAGCTGAAGAGCTTGCGCAGGTTATGCGTGGTAAATCTAAGTGGATTAAATAAAGTTTAAAAATATGCCAGAAATAAAAAATAACTTTACATCAGGTCGAATGAATAAAGATCTTGATGAAAGATTACTTCCTAAAGGTGAATATAGAGATGCATTAAACATTGATATAGCCACGTCTGAAACAGGTAATGTAGGTACTGCTCAAAACGTTTTGGGTACAGAAAGAATATCTACATTAGGTATTACTGGCCAAAAATGTATTGGTTCAATAGCTGATACAAAAAATGATAAAATTTATTGGTTTATTGCGGGTACAGCGGTTGATGCTATTGTAGAGTATAGTACTATTACAAAACAAATTAAACCAGTTTTAGTTGATGTAAAATCTACATCAGGTGGTATTTTAAATTTTCAAACAGAAGCGTTAAATAGAAAAAATGACAACCTAATTACTGGGGTTAATTTAATAGTTGATGAAGATAAAGATAATGCTGCTACAACATTTTTATTGTGGACAGATAATAAAAACGAACCTAAAAAAATAAATATAGAACGTTGTAAATCAGGTTGTGCTACCGGTGCTAGTTCGTATTCTACAATGACAAAATTATTTATTAGTGGTGTAGATAAAGGTAACATACTAGAAGAACATATTACTACAATAAAAAAATCACCACTCAACGCCCCAGACATAGCGTTGTATAAAACATCAGACGCTAGTAGAGATCAAACAAGATCCACAACAGCAACATATGTATCACAAGCAGGTGAATTAACAGAAACCAGAACAATTTCTAGTTCAGAAAGTGTAATCGAACCTAGACCAAAAGGTTATCAAATACGTAAAGCTGCTGGTATTACATTTACTGCAAATTCAAAACCTATATTTAAAGAAGGAGATAAAGTTCAATTAACAGCATCAACCACAGATACTGGTTTACAAGAAACATACTCAGCAACATTACAAATAGTTTCTACGACAAATACTGGTAGTGGAGATACACTTGGTGAAACCGCTACCTCAAAAAACTATTGGTGTGATGTTATTTCGATTTCAAGTAATTTAACCTTAGAATCATTAACGTGGAAAGTTGAGTTAATACAAGGAGATCCCATATATGAATTAAAATTTCCAAGATTTGGATATAGATGGAAATATGCAGATGGTGAATATTCTTGTTTTTCACCATTTTCTAAAGTTGCATTTTTACCAAATCAAGACAATGGATTTGAGTATAACCCAGTAGAAGCTCATAACTTATCTATGGTAAATACAGCAAGAACCGTTACTGTTGGTGGAGGAACAACAATACCATTTGATGTTAGACCAAAAGATGTTGTTGAGGTAGATGTATTATATAAAGAATCAAATCACACGAGTGTATATACTGTTACCACTTTAAAGACAAAAGAAGATATGGATTCTGTTGAAAGTGGTGGTGATGGATATTCAATAACATCAGAACAAGTACACGCATTGGTTCCTAGTAATCAATTATTAAGGCCTTGGGATAATGTACCAAGAATGGCTAAAGCGCAAGAGATTACAAAAAATAGAGTTATTTATGGTAATTATTTACAAAACTATAATATACCAGAAGAACCGTCTTTTGTAATAAATGTTGGTAAAACTGAAATAGAAGATAGTACAGCAACACAATCATTAAAGTCAATTAGAAATTATCAAGTTGGTATTGTGTTTTTAGATAAATTTGCTAGACAAACCCCTGTGCTGTCAAATGATTCTGGTGCTATTAAGTTAGATCAAAGTTATGCTGAAACAGCAAATAAACTAAATGTAAAAGTAAAAAACAACAGACAAGGAGATTTAGTAAAACCAGAGTGGGCAACACATTATAGGTATTTTATTAAAGAACCATCTCTTGAATATTATAATCTAGCTATGGATAGGTTTTATACACAAGAAGGTGATCATATTTGGTTATCATTTCCGTCAGCAGAAAGAAACAAAATTGATGAAGAAACATATTTAATATTAAAAAAGAAACATGACGTTGATGAAGCGCCTGAAATAACAAAAGGTAAAACTTTAAAATATAAAATACTTGATATTAAAAATGAAGCACCTAAATCAATACGTAAAAGAAAAAATTTAGTTACTACGTTAACAACTCAGTTTGGTAAAACAGAAGCTGATACAGGTAATGGATTTCCAGAAGAACTTGGTTTATATATTAATATACCTTATGCTACAATTAAAGATACGCCTGTAGAAAGTTTTTTGGATGAAAATCCTAATGAATTATATATAAGAATAGCTAAAACTGGCGGGGAAACAGAAAGGTATCAATTAACTGGTATTGAACCTATTGGTACACCAACACAAGGTACAGTTGTTGGTGCAGGTAGTACACCTAACGGTTATTGGAAATTCAATTTAAAAGTTCCATTAGGAAGTGATGTAAACATGTTAAAAACTAGCGCTGGCGTTGAAGTTGCTGGATTATCTGCTAAATTTTATAAAGAAGAAACTGAAGATTTAGAAGAATTTGATGGAAGATTTTTTGTTAAAATTAAAAGAGATAATGATTTAGATAAGAGTTTATTATCTTTTGTTCAAAATCCAACTTATGGTGTTGAACACACGTGTAGATTATTTTATATTAATTACTTAAAATCAGATGTGGGTGAAGATGATCCGAAACGAGTTGATTATCAATATAGTTTTAGACCAGCAAAACAAGAGGTGTACGCGGGTATTGGCGCTGGTAATGCTACACTATGTATTGATCATGCTGCGTTTTATAAAAATGAAAATTCTTTAGGTGAGTGGAAAGGGACAGAATTAAAATGGGAAGGTGGTAACAAATCTCAACCAAATCCAACTACAGATAAATCAGTTTGGTTTGGTAATGGAAATGTTGATAAAAACGGTATTGATGGAAAGAGAATGATTCGATTGAGATGGTTAGGTGGAAACGATGGAAGTCTTCCTAATACAACAATAGGAAGAAGTGCTTTTAAAAGTGATGGCGAGTATAATACATATTTAAAGTTATTACAAACTGGAACAAAATTTAGATTTGAAAGTGATCCAAGTGGTAGTATTCATGAAATTGTTTCTCAAAATGGTGTAGATGGTTATCCTAGAGTAGGTTATAATTACTTAAAAGACAATGGTAATCTTTCTGATAAGATTAAAAAGTATGATTCAAACCATGCTTTACAAATGATATTAACACTAAAAACAACTATAGATGGTGTTGAACAAAACAATATTGGTTGGGCGCCTATATCACCAAACGCGCCAAGGATAGATCAATATGGTACACATAATTATAGGAATACCATGGGATGGAAAATTGATAATAGTGGAGGTGCTTCTGAAACAATTGAAATAGTAAAAGAAATTTTTAATGAATTAACTTATTCTAGTAAAAGCCCTGCGATATGGGAAACTGAACCAAAAGAATCTCCAGATTTAGAGATTTATTATGAAGCTGGTAAAACATATCCTATAGCAGATTTAGGTGATGCCAATGGTGATGATATAGAATATATGAATTGCTGGTCATTTGGTAATGGGGCTGAATCAAATAGAATACGTGATGATTATAACGCTATATTTGTTGATAAAGGTCCTAAGGTTTCATCTACACTCGCGGAACAATATGCAGAAGAAAGAAGAGCTAGTGGAATGATTTACTCTGGGATATATAATTCTTCTTCTGGAGTAAATAGATTAAATCAATTTATACAAGCAGAAAAAATAACTAAAGATGTTAATCCAGAATATGGTAGTATACAAAAATTATACACAAGAGATTCTGATGTTTTAGTATTATGTGAAGATAAATGTTTAAGAGTTTACGCTAATAAAGACGCCTTGTATAATGCTGATGGCAGCACAAACTTATTATCAAGTAATAGGGTTTTAGGAACTAGTGATCCTTTTGTTGGAGATTACGGTATATCTGAAAATCCTGAATCATTTGCTAGTCATGGTTTTAGAGCATATTTTACTGATAAACGCCGAGGAGCTGTTTTAAGGTTATCTAGGGATGGTTTAACTAATATTGCATATAAAGGCATGCGAGATTGGTTTTCTGACAATCTAAGACAACCTAAGACAATTCTGGGAAGTTATGATGATAAGAAAGATAATTACAACTTAACACTAATAGGTTCATCAAATAATACTATTAGTTATACTGAACTAGTAGGTGGTTGGACAAGTTTTAAATCTTTTATACCACAAAGTGCATTAACATTAAATAATACATATTATAGTTTTTACAATGGTGATCTTTGGGAACATAATAAAAATAGTCTTAGAAATAAATTTTATGGGACAAGTTATGATTCTACAATTAAATTGATATTTAATGATACCCCATCAACAATTAAGAATTTTAAAACATTAAATTATGAAGGTACTACATCAAGATTATACAAGACTACTCAAAGGGGCTATGCAGCTGGAACAGATACGACACTTGAAAAAGAAGGGTGGTATTGTAACTCTTTCACAACTAGTGAACAAGATGGTGATGTACCTTATTTCATAAATAAAGAAGGTAAGTGGTTTGCTAATTTACATGGATCAGGAATTACAACTACAGATTTAGAAACGAAACAAGCAGCTAAAGAATTTAAAGTACAAGGTATAGGAGAATTAAGTTCATCATCTGGTCCATCAAGAGCTGGGTATCATGTTAAGATAAGTGTAGAAATGGATTCATCTGATGATACTTCTGATAATCTTTTTGCAATACCTACATCATTTACAATTGATGGTACAACGTATGATAATACTGTAAGTGATGGTTATCATGTAGCTGGTGGTGCAACTGTAAGTAAGAATGTAATTTTTACATTTGAACCAAATGATGCAAATACCGCTGGTGCTTCTGTTATGAAAGCTGCAGATTTTGCTTTTGTTAGTGAAAGTAGTTCTACGGTAACAAACGCCGTAACAGATGCTAGTGTTGCTTTTGCAAATACAACTAGCGCATACGCTGATGACAATAAAGTTACTATGACAGTACCAATATCGTTTACAATGCCAACTAACGATCAAACAATTGTTGTAAAGATAACAGGTAAAGCAAAACACATATATACTGTTTCTGGTAGATGGTACTCTATTGCTAGAAATACCTCAGTACCTACAGCCTCTAATTTACTTGGTGCTGCATATTCTGCTTCAGGTCTTGAAGGTGAAACAGTAACAATTGATTTAGATACTAGCGATGCAGGTGTTACAACAACAACATTCACAGCTGCTACAGATCACATATTTAAAGAAGGTTCACATCCTAGTGTTGATTTAAAAAATACATTGTATTTTGGTAGTAATTATAGAGTAACAGAAACACCCGCTTTAGGATCAACTGGCGATATATCTACTAAATCATTTGCAATAACATACAAAATACCTAATAGAAGTGTTGAAAACGATAGAATAGATTTTATTGCTGAAGCTGAAAATAATGAAGTAGCAGCAGGTACAAACATAACAAGTTGGAGTATTGACGTTGAATCATATGAGGAATTTGAAACAACAATAGCAACTGGTGCAACCAGTGCTACACAAACACTTGCTAGTACTGCTAATCTCAATGCGGGTATGGCTGTAACTGGAAATGGTATTCCACTAAATTCACTAGTTGTTATTAATAGCATTACAAGTAGTACAGTAGTAGTTTTATCTGAATCAATAACCACTACAGCTGGTGACACGTATACATTTGCAAAACCAAATATAATATCTAAACAAGGTGAGGATGATGTGTCGTTAAAAGTGTATGGAGAAGCTGGTGCTAAATTTAAAATATATCTTACAAAAGATTCTGATAGCACTAGTTTATTAACGGATAGTGATGGATTAACAGTAAGTAGCATAGAAGGTGAAATACCTGCTGCTGGAAGTACAAACGCATATTATGAAGAGTTACTTGATTTTCCTAAGATTGTAGATAAAGACGTGAGTGACGAATCAACATTAAAACAAACATATACATTAAAACTAGAAGAAATAACTGGAACTAGTGTTTTTATTTCTCCATTAAGTTCTCCAGAGCAAATGAGATTTATACAATACCAAGATGCTATAGTAGACGTGGAAGTTACTGAGGGATTATCAAGTGCCGCTGCAGTAACTACACTTAGCCCTACAAGTGGAAATTATGAGAAAAGATCACTACTAGAACCTAATGTCCCAGATGAGGTAACAATAAGTTCTGTTTTAACTTCAAGTTCATCTGGTAAAGATTTTAAATTCTTAGATGCTTTAGATACTGATGGAGATGGTATTAGTGAAGCTATACCTCTTAGTATTGTTGGTGGTGATGTAAGGGAGCTTGTTGGTGAAAAAATTACAACGACAGATGGTGGTATTGTTTCTTTTAATAACTTGCAAGTTGCTCTTAATAATACACCTGCTCTTGCAACAGCAACATTAACAGGCTCAATGAATATTCATAAATACGGCACAAAAGATGATTATCTTAGTATCGCGTGGGAATCACTTGTTGGTTTTGAATTAGCAGTTGGGGATGCAGTAGCAACATCTGCTGTTAATGATGGTGTTTATGAAATACCAATAACACTACCAACAGGTGCTGGAACTTTTGAAGTTTCTGTTAATGCCGCAGCAAGACCAGATAGATTTCAAATATTATTTGATTCTACAAATAAAACATCAAATAATATAAGTGACATGACTGTTGTAGCTGATTCGTTCTATATTGGTGATCATTTAAGAACAGCGGGTACATCTGATGGTCAAAGAGGACACTTTAGAACCCAAACTATTGGAGATCATACTATGAATAAATTTATGTATGTTGGGGAAGGTGGTAATGCTACTAAAGAGTCAGATGGTTCAGCAATGCCAGAATGGGATACAAACGGGACAACATCAATAACAATTTCAGATTCTGTTATTGCAGGTCCAGCTAGTAATTCACCTGATACAACTAATGCAGCTTGGAGAGATGCTTGTGATCCTGATGGAGATGGTGAAGGTATTAACCACGATGGTCAAAGTGGTTTAACAAGTTATTACTACGCTAACGCCGCTGCGTTTACATCAAATACAAAAACACATCACGATGCTGCTGATTCTTCCGCATACTTATTTGAAGATGATGGTAACGCCACATTAGAATACAGCAAACCATCTTCAACATCAACTAGGGCATACATAAGGGTTACTGCAAAAAGTGCTGCTGGATCTACTGGTTGGGATATATATGGAACTAGATTTACAGCTACATAAAATTAAGATATTATGGCAAAGATAACATTAACATTAAATTTCGCATATCCAATAAATGTATCACTACAACCTAAACCTACTAATGTCACTAGTGATAGTGCACATGTAGACGCGGGTGCTTGGGATATTATATACTTTAAAAATTCATCTGGCACTATTATAAGATTAGGTGATTGTTTAACAATAAGTAGTGATAGAAAAAGTATTACGGTATATGCGGATGATACAACTGAACAACCAGCAAATGGTAATTTTATCTTTTTCGGTAAAAATGAAGGTGTTGGTATGGCAGGTGTAACAGGTTATTACTTTGAAGTAGAAATGAAAAATGAAACAACAGATGAAGCAGAATTATTTGCTGTAAGCTCTGAATTATTTGAAAGTAGTAAATAAATAAAAAAAAGTGTAATTATAATATGTATAAAACTAAAAATTAAAAATTATGGGCAACGGAACAGGAACATTTAATCCGCAATTTAACTATTCGCCAATACAAACACCTCAAATAACAGGTGCTCAAAACTTAAAGGTTCCCACTTTTGCTGGTGGTTCTGCTAGTGGTGGTGGAATGGATGCAGCAGCAGGATTAACAGCTGGTGGTATTGGTGATATTGCCGCTGGTGTGAGTGGTATCGCAATGGGTATTATAGGTGGTGGACAAAGAAGAAGAGAACAAAGATCAGCAAATATTGAACATGCTAGAATGAAACAAAAGTATTCTCAACTTGATACTAGTAATCCATATGCTCAACTAGAAAATCCTTATGAAGATCTTACGATTAATAAACAAATGGCTGAATTTCAAGCACAACAAGAGCAACAATCTATGGCTAATACTATGCAAGCAATGCAAGGCGCGGCTGGAGGATCTGGTATTGCATCACTAGCACAAGCCATGGCAAATCAACAATCAAGAAATTTACAAAGAGCTTCAGCTGATATAGGTCAACAAGAAAGACAAAATATGATGACACAAGCACAGTTTACAGCAAGAAGAGATGAGCAGGGTGTTATGGCAGAAAGACAAATGAAAAGAGAACAAGCTGAAACTATGTATGGAATGGCACAGCAAAGAAAAGCAGCGGCAGATGAAGCAAGAAAAGCTGCAACTGAAGGTTTAATTGGTGGTATAGCGCAAACAGCTGGTGGTATTGCACAAGTAGCAGCATCAGATAGGAATTTAAAAACTGATATTAAATTTTTAAGATACTCACCAAGTGGATTAAAAATATACAGTTTTAAATATAAAGATATAAAATTTGGTAAAGGATTATTTGAAGGTGTAATGTCTGATGAAATTCCTTCTTATGCAGTAACAAAACACAAAGATGGTTATGATACTGTAGATTATACCAAAATTGACGTTAATTTTAAAGCAATATAATTATGGCAAACAGTATATTAGTAAGAGGTGCTCGTGATGTTGGTAGAGCAAAAATAACAGATCCATATAAATTTTCCGCGTGGATTAGAAGTATGTTCTATGGTTTAGATAAATTAGGAGATAGAGCATATAATATAAAAATGTCGCAAATTGCAGCAGCCTCAAAACTACGTAGTGATCAAATGAAACAAATAGAAAATACTAACAAACTCAATAGGGAGGATATGAAAAGGTATCATGAAAAATATAATGACGTTGGTATTTTACCTGCACACTTAAGCGATGTTGGTGATCAAATTGGTAGTATGTATCAAAATTTTGTTCAAGCAACAGGTACAAAATCAACAAGTAACCCTTTATCACCAGATTTTTCTATAGCAACTAATATACAAGATGGCGTTCTTAAAACATTTACAGAGTGGAAAGGTTTGTTTAATGACTACCAAGGTTTAGCTGATCAATTAAGAGAAGCAATGAATCCAGATAATGATGATTTATCAAGAGCTCACGATTGGGATAGAGCTTTGTTTTATAATATGATTTTACCAGATAATCATAGAATTCGATTTGTACAAAATGATGCTGGTAAAGAAGATATTGCTTTTATTTTTGATAACCCATATGATGAAGAAATAGCAAGTGTTTCAAAATACCGTGTTACAGATCCAGATACTAATGAAGAAGTTTATGGTATACTTTTAAGTGATTTTATTGCTGACCACGGTGGATTTTTCTTAAAGAATAAAGGTAGAGATGCTGATATAGAAGCCGATTGGAAGAAAATGGAAGGTGATGTTATTTCAGGTAAATCTAATTACATGTATTTTACAGATAAGCAAGGTATAAAACAAAAATTTACTAGAGATGAATTTATTTCAATGTATCCTTGGAGAAATACCTTTACTAAAGAAAAAACCATTACAACTGCTGATGGTACAACAATGACAGTTAATAGAAACGTAAGAACAAACCTACAAGCAATGGCGTTTGATTATGATCCTGATGGATCAGCATATGGTCAAACAACATTTGCAGAATCAGCTGAGGCAATGTTAATACAAAATTATTATATAGAGTGGTTAGCAGAGCGAGATGATTTATCTAAAGATCAAGTACTAGCTATGATGAATAGTGGAGATCAAAATTTTATGGGTAAACCATTTTGGATATTAGATGATGATTTTGCTTTTGGTGATATTGATATTCCTAATCTTTACGGAGAAAACTTTTCTGGAAATAATTTATTAGAACATGCGATGCACATTCATTACGGTGGTGGTGCATATGATGCGTTAGAAGGAGCAGCTAATAATTTTATAAATAGTGAAGCTAAAAAAGAAAGAGATAGAATCGCAAAAGGACTAAAGAATACCGGTCGTGGTGGAACTGGAGGAAAAGGAAAAGATGAAGTAATATTCGTACCAACAGAAAGTCTTGATATTATGGGTGCGGCATTTAGTAACTTTGATGATTATTCTATGGGATATAATCAAGATGCTGATCATGCAAATAGAACAACTCAATTAAAAGAATTAGAAAGAGACGTAACATATCAAGGATCAAAAAGACCTATGTACATTTTTCCAAAAACAAAAGATGGTCAAGCGGTTCATTATGAGTATGATATTTGGATTGGTATGTATGATAGATCATCAGGTGAGTATGTTCCTAGAAAATTAGGATCATCATATTCATTTGATGTTAGAAAACCTAGTACAACTAAAAAATTATGGGGATTATTATTTGATGGTAAGAAAAATATTGATACATTCCCAGATGAGGTAAAAGAATTTATTAATCAACCTGATTATAAATACAAGGTATTGAGAAGTGATGATGTCGGAAAATTAATTAAATAAAAACATGTCTACAAGATTATCAACATTACCGGATTATGAAACTATATATAATCCGCAAGACGTAATTCCAAATAATGCTAACCAATATCGTAATATAAAGGTAGCTGATCCTAATGCTAGAAAGAAGTGGAAGATTTTCAAAGACGGAGGCTTTAGCTACATGACTGAAGACAAGATTGATGAAATAACTTTTGAAGCAGCAGGTCCTAAATATAAAAACCGTGAAGATCGTGTAGAAAATTATATTAAAACTTATAATGGTGAAGAGGTAATTGTATATGAGATTACAGACCCAGAAACAGGTGATAAAAGAGATGTTGAGGTTGGAGAGTTAATAGATTTAGAAGAGCACGAAGATAACTTTAATATGATGGCAAAATTATTAGAAGATTATGATAATGCTCACGATGATATTCCATTAACCAAAAAACAAAGGGAACATAATAAATTAATAGGATTACCAACAGAACATCGCTATGGTGATGATGCGCGTGAAGGAAAAAAACACTTTAAAAAAAGAGGGATGTATTCAAGTGAGGAGATTCTAGCTATGAAAACTGGCTTTTATTATCACATAAAAGAACGTGAAGGTTCTAAAATATCACAAGAAGCAATATTTAATTCTATTACAAGCTTAGATGGTTTTAAAGTAGCATCAAATGATATAATGAAAGAGCATTATAAACGTCTAAAAAAAGTCAACTGGGATTCAGAAGAAGCTAAAGAACTAGATGCTTTGTTTACAAATAGAATGAATGAATTATTTGAGTTTTATCTTGCAAACTCAGGACAAGATCTTTTGTGGAAAAATCAAGCATTAGTTGAAGATATTGATGAATTTTTCTCAGATATGATAGTTGAAACTACAACAAGAGAAAATAGAGCAGCGGAATCATTACTTGGGATGCCACTACATAACTCTGATTTCTTAACCGGTATATGGGAATTTACCAAAATGTACCAAATGGGACATAATGGTATGAAGCTAATGTTAACTGGTAATGAAATTAAACTTAAAAAAGAAGCGATACAAAACATATGGTCTAAAATGTTCACTGGTGAAGAATTAACAAGACTTGATATATTAGGAGAAGATTTCCTTTTTAAAAATCGCTCTCTTGATATAGATGAAAATCTAAAAGAAAGATTCCAGGAAATACTAGATTTAGAATTAGAAATGCTTGAAATAATGCTTGACAATGAGGGCGTTCAACAACAACTTGAAAAAATAGGAGAGACAAACGTATTTAATGAGGAGGGTGAGTTTGATATTACTTGGGATAAAGCTCAAACTATAATAGGTAAACAAGGTGGCCAAATGTTAGGATTGATATTTACATTAGGTTATTCATCAATGGCACAACATACGTCTGAAATTTATATGAATACACTGAAAGAACAAGCTGTAGCAGATAAATATCATAGTGGAAATGTAAACAAAATAACTAACAAATCAAGAAAAGCTTTCTTTAACCTTGAGATTAAAGAACAAAATGAATACATGTTAAATGTTATAGAATCTGGTAGAGGCGCTGAGGGTAAGGCATTATTTTCTGGAGGTATTGCGACTGCTTTAGATGCTCTTATAACTAGAAAAATAACAAAATCAGCAATGAAAAGTCTTAATAATCTTTTTCAAATTGCAACAAAAGATAGTATTACGAATAATCTTAAGCGAGTTATTGCAGCTGGTGGTGAAGTTGGACAGTTAATAGGTTGGGAAGTTGGTACTGAGTGGGCTCAGGATTTAACTTTAAAATTTGGACAACAAAGTTCTTTAGGTAAAACAATGTGGCCACAATATAGTTGGTTTAATAATAAGTCGTGGATAGCTACAGCCGCTGAAGTAATAATAGCAACTCCTTTTCTTTGGGGAGCTGGTAGAGTAGGAAGTACAGTAGTAAATAATACTTGGAGACAAATAAGAAAACTTAGAAATAAAGAAGATATTGAACACGCTTTTAGTATCCAACGACAGCGAATGGATAAAGATTTAGAAAATGGTAAAATTTCTAATCAAGAATATCTACAACAACTAGATAATATCGAGGCAATGCGAATGATAGTTGAAGCAAGTCCAAAACTAAAACACTCTAAGTTTGCTAAAGTTCTTTTAGAAACTGGATCAAATGATCAAATTACTAAAATGCATGAAAGTGTTTTACAAATAGTTAAAGATACAAAATCAAGCGCAGATATTTTAGATGAATTTGAAAAACTTAAAGAAGCTTATCCCACTATTGATATAAAACAAAGTTATCTTAATATTGCTGATGTAGATATAATGAGTGATGAGTTTCAGAAAAACTTTAAAAAACTACCTGAATCAGTACAGTCTGAAATTTATGGATTAATAAAGAAAAAAGAAGCTTTAAAAAAGTCTACAGAAGAAGCACATAGTTCTTTTATAAAACTAATGATGAAAGCAGCATTTAACAAAACAGCACAAGAGCAGGTACAAGCTTTAAATGCTGAAAATTTAGATACGCCTAGTTATTTATTTAAAGACAAAAATGATTTTCAAAATCACGTAAAAAATGATGCAATTAGTAGATTAGTTGAGACTGGTATGACAAAAAGTGGTGCTACTAAAATCATTAATGAAAATATTAAAAACGGATATATTTATAGAAATCCAAAAAAAGGATCATATGAATCTAATATTAATGTAGCATATGAGGGTTTATTTCAGGTTGGTAATGTAGAAGCTACAACACCTAACGCTTTGTACGTAATTAAAGGTAATGCTTATGATCTTATTGATAAAGGAGATCTCTTTGCATTTAATGGTTTAAGTCATGGTGCGTTACATGTTAGTATGCGTAGAGCTAGTTTAGAAGAACTTAGAAAATTTAAAAAAGATTTAGAAAGTGGATTAAAAGAAGCTGCAAAAAACGATCCATTCATAGCTAAATTATTAACAATAGCACAGTTAAGTGAACAAAGATACTTTGGTAAGGGAGCACGAAGAAAATTAAATAGAAATTCAAGAAAAGGAATAGAAGAATATATAACCAACTTAGGTGATGTTGCAGCTCTTTTACAATTACAAGAAGGTAATTTTCAAACAATATCGTCATTTGACAAAATAGCTGATGGAGTAAAAAAATGGTTTGGGCTTTATAGACCTAGAACGAAATCAATAAATACAGTTGATGGTAGTAATTTTATTAATTTTCTTACAGCAGGATCACATATTAATAAACCATTACCAAAATTAGAGTTTTTAGATATGCCTTTGTTGGATAAAAAACAACTTGAAGAGTTATCTGAAGATGAAACTGCTTTCTCTGAAACATTTGAAAAGGAGTACGAAGCAAAAATAAATGAAGCGTATACACCTGATTTACAAAACTTAGAAAAAATTAATGAGTTATTTTCTGAGATAATACAAAAAGAAGCATATAGAACTAGAGCAAGTGGTATTCGTTGGGTTGATTTACCAGGTTTTGATATGCAAGAATTTGTTAAAGAAACACTGTATGGTGTAAATGAGGAGACTGGTAAAATGCGAGGTATTAGTCAATTTATATGGGGTGATAAAGCATTTGATCCAAATGTTAATGATAATTTCTTTTCATATATAAGACGTAATTTAACGAATAGAGCAATGGATGCTTTAAAAAGTGGTAAGGTAACAACACAAGTATATTTAGGTGAGTTAACACCAAAAGAACCACAACTACTTCCTGTTGAACCTGAAGGATTTGATTTTATAGAAAAGAAAACACCACCATTTAGAACTTTAATCACCGATGAAGATGCTGAGTTAATTAAAGATGAGGTAAAAAACAAAGCAAAATTAATACCAGACTTTAAAGGATTTTATACTAAAATGAAAAATCTTTATAGTTCTTACTTAAATCCAATTGTTGAAAACTTACAATACACAGAAGAACAATACAACACATATATTAATTCTAATAAATTTAAATCTAAAGTTAATCAAATTAACGAGAAAAGAAAAAAGAAATTAACTCAAAAACAAATTAATGGTTTAGCGAGAATTGATTTAAGAGAGAAATGGCTTAGAGATAAATTCTCAACAATATTTCCTAACTTACCACAAAAAGTATTAAACAAAAACTTTCAAGATCTTAAACAACCTAAGCTAGATGAGAACGGAAAACATATACGTATAGGTAATGATTGGCAGTTTGAAGCAAAAGATATTACCGCAGATGACTGGGTAAATTATTTTCTAGGAGAATATGAAGGAAAAGTTGCTGCGATAGTAGATGAATCAGGTTATAAAAAAACAAATACAACTGGTGATACAAGGTGGGATAAATTAATGAAAGAAATAGAAGTACAGTTAAGATTTGAGGGATTGGCTTCTTTATTAAATGATCCTGATGTTGTAAACAAAATTCAAACAACTCGTGATTTAGAAGAATATGAAGAGTTAAAAACTAGTGAGTTAATTGGTAGAATTGCAACATCAATAGATAAAGACACTGATGTTGTGTTTATGGAAAAATTTGGCGGCTTTAGTACAATACCAACAGATATTACTCCAGATGACGTTAATAAACAAGCTAAAGAATTAACTAGTTATCTTAATACAACTAAAGGTATTGAAAGTGCTAAGTTTCAAAAAAAATCACTAGAGTACCACCCGTTTGTAGTTAAAGCGGTTATATATGCTAACACTAAAGTCTCTGAGTTTGATGGTACTATCAACAGAAACTATGGTAAACTTGTAGAAAGAAACAAATACATTGACGCTCAACCTACAAAATCATTACGTACAAACATGAAGGCATTAAAAAATGTACAAAAAGCAAGTGTAAAAGTAATTGATAGATTGTTAGAAAGATATGGTTATGGTATAATTGATGTTTACGAAGGAACCACCGCTGAAACAAAAATAATTAAATTCTTAGAAACGTTCGGGTATATAAAAAGAGCATTGGACCCAGGCTCTAAAGAAAACCCTGGACCGTTTAGAAAAGATAGAGATAAATTAATAAATAAAATAAAAAAAGTAAAATATAAAGATGGTGTGGATCTTACTGGCATGAGATTAATGAACACTAGATTTAAATTATATAAAGATGTTCAAAAAATATTAAAATTAACAAGTAAAACTGAAAAATTAGCTAAGTTAAAAGAATTAGCACCTGAAATAGAAGAGGCAAATAGAGTTAATATTGAAGTTGCAAAGGCTCTTACGACAGATTTAATTAATTTACTTAAGGATCCAAATGGAATTACTAAAGTAGAGTTTTTAGATTTATTACAAGTTCAAAGTAATGCGGTTGGTGGTATAAAGGGATTATCTGCATTAGATTTTATAGAAATAAGAGAAGGTTCGCAAGCTGTAAACGAAGAAAATTCAAGATACGAAGATATAAAAAATAAATATATACCACAAGTAAATAAAGAAATAGATGATATACTTGCTGGACGTAATGAAAAAATTAAAGAGCTCACAATTGTAAAAAACAAGAAACGCGTTAAGGTTTCAAGAGAAGAATATTTTAATTATAGAATTAAAAAATTCATTAATGCTGATATAAAAAACTACGGTGAGCACATGGGCGCAAACTCTCTCACAATGGCTGGTATTGCCGAGGTTGCTTTTAGATCACTAGAAGATCCTAACATGGACATTCAAACGGAATTAGAAAAAATATTTTTAGTTCATACGCAATTATTAACAAGTGGTGAAATTGCTGATATATTAGATACTAATCCAGAAACTGGCTTTAAAACACTTAAGATAAACCCTGATAATATATATAGGGTGGTAAAATTACTATCAAAAGAACAACAAGAAAATATTTATGGTTATGATGGTAGGCCAATGAGTGAAGTTATAATTGATTTTCAAACAAGAATGTTAGCATTGGAACAAAAATCAAAAAGAAATAGAGCATTAAATGAAATTACTCGTGAAAAGAATTTCTATAAATCCGTACTAACAGGTAATGAAAGTGTTGAAGAGCAAATTGAAATATTTAAAGTAATAGATAAAGCAAGAAATATAGCAAATGATCCTAAGGCAAAAAGAAAAGGAATATCAATGTTTGATCTTGATTTTACATTATTAAATACTACAGAAAAAATTAAGGTTATAATGCCTGATGGCACTGAAACCAGAATAGATGGTGCTGATTTTGCGGAACAAGCAACTGATTTAATTGCAATGGGCGCTACATTTGATTTCACTGAATTTAATGATATTATCAACGCAGAAAAAGGACCATTCTTTGATATGGCTAAAGCAAGAGCTGGTAAAAAAGGATGGAATGATATATTTATTGTAACCGCAAGATCTCATGAAGCTAAAAATAATATATATAATTTCATGAGAGGTATGGGATTTGATATTAAATTAGATAATATTATCACACTACAAGATGGAACACCACAAGCAAAAGCACAGTGGTTACTTAGTAAAGCAGCTGAAGGATATAATGATTTTGGAGTATATGATGATCACAGTGGTGTAATTGACGCAGCAAATAATTTAATAAGCTGGTTAGATATCGATTCAGAAGTACAACAAGCTGGAACAAACTTTAGTGAACAAATGAACGAAGAGTTTAGACAAATATTATTTGAATCTAAAGGTGTAAATGTATTTGATAATATATCGGGTGCTCAAGCGGAAGCAAGGGGTGTAGTCGCTGATGAGTTTAGTCTTATGCCTCCATCAGCTGATGATTTCTTAGGATTATTATATCAATTTATGGGTAAAGGAAAGCAAGGAGATGCTCATAAAGAATGGTTAGTAAAAACATTAATAAGACCATATAGTAAGGCTATGAGAGATGTTGATACCGCTAAACAAACTTTAGTTGATAGCTATAGAACATTAAAAAATAAACATAAAGATGTAGTAAAGATATTAAAAAAAGATACTGGATATGGTGGTTTTACCTATGAATCAGCATTGAGAGTATTCTTGTGGGATAAAAATGGCATAGCAATTCCTGGTATATCTAAAAGAGATTTAAGAAATTTAAACGGTATTGTAACATCAGATCCAAACTTAGTTGACTTTGCAAACGAACTAGGTCAAATAACGAAATTAGATGCTGGTTATGTTCAACCAACTGAATGGTGGGTTACAGGTACTATAGGACAAGACTTTAGAAACATAGGTGATGAATATAGAAAAATGTTTTTAACAAATTGGATTAGAAATAAAGATTTAGTTTTTGATGCACAAACATTACGAGTTATACAAGCTAATTACGGTACTAATTTTAAAGATGCTTTAACAGATGTTTTATATAGAATGGAAAATGGGCGTATGAGCCCAGATAGTGGTCATAAATTTGTAAATAATTTTAATCAATTTATTAACGGTTCCATTGGAACAACGATGTTTTTAAATACAAGATCAGCTGTTTTACAAACAATATCAGCTATAAACTATGTTAATTGGAGTGATAATAATCCTATAAAAGCCGGTGCAGCATTTGCAAACCAACCACAGTTTTGGAAAGATTTTGTTTATATATTTCAATCTGACATGTTAAAACAAAGAAGAACCAATTTGGCTTTTGAAGTAACAGCAAACGAATTAGCAACAGCGGTACAAAAGAGTGGTGATAAAGCTAGAGCAGCGATACAGTATTTATTAAGAAAAGGATTTTTACCTACGCAAATGGCAGATAGTTTTGCTATAGCTTTTGGTGGTGCTAGTATGTACAGAAATAGAATAAACACATATACTAAACAAGGATTAAGTTTAAAAGAGGCTCAGAAAAAAGCTTGGTTAGATTTTCAGGAGATTACAGAAGCATCTCAACAGTCAGCAAGAGAACACATGTTGTCAGCTGAGCAAGCAAGTCCTTTAGGTAGGTTAATATTAGCTTTTGGTAATACACCAGCGCAGTATAACAGGTTGATGAAGAAATCATATTTAGACTTAGTTAACAATAGAGGTGATCATAGAACTAATATATCTAAAATAATATATTATGGTGCTGTTCAAAACTTTATGTTCTCTTCTATGCAAAATGCTTTATTCGCAATGATATTTGATCCAGATGAGGGCGAGGGTGAAGATGATAAATATTTAAGTAAAAAGATTAATACCATTAATAGTATGAGTGATACTATATTAAGAGGGTTGGGTATAAGAGGTGCTACTATATCTACACTTAAAAATATGATAATAGAGTTTGGTGAGCAAAATCAAAAAGATTGGAATTCAGATTATGCAGAGGTTATGGTTCAAGCTTTAAATATTTCTCCACCAGTTGGTATTAAAGCTAGACAAATATATGGTGCTACTCAAACATATAAATATAATAAGGATGCAATTAACGAAATGGGACCTGACATTGATAATCCAGCTTGGTTAGCTTTAGGCCAGATAACAGCAGGAACAACTAATATACCATTAGATAGGGTAATTAAAAAAGTAAACAATGTTCGAGCTGCTTTAGATGATAGAAATGAAGCTTGGCAAAGAATAGCAACTATGTTAGGTTGGAACACGTGGAACGTTGGTATACCAAATAGAAAACGCGATGCTATCAAAAATAAGAAAAAACAAAAGAAAAGTAGTGCAGTAAATGAATACGAGCAATTACTAAAAGATTTAGGAATAGATGAATAAAAATCAAACAACTAAAGAAATATTAAAGCTTGTAGAATATCAAATAGAGCAAATATTTACAGAGGTAGAAAAAATTAAAAAAGACAACAGAACTGCCCATGATGAGGTAAAAGATGACCTACGTTTTATCAAGAACAATCTCTTTGATCCAAAAGAGGGAATATGGACAGAAGTAAAAGAAAATTCAAATTTTAGAAAAGAAACTATAAAGTGGAGAAATGCTTTAGGTTTTGGTGTATTTAGTTTAATCGGAAAACATGTTTGGGATTTTATAAAAGGAACACAATGAAAAAATTATTAATGTTTATTTTTATGTTCATTAGTCTGAATGCTAATGCACAGTTTTTTAAAAAAATATTTAAATATTCAACTATATATACATCAGGTAATATATCTATGCCTTTAATAGACGATAGAAAAGAATTTTACGTAACACAAGAGGGTGAAGTAAGGGACATCACAAGAGAACCTAAATTTGATTATAGATATTCAATAGGTTGGAGAAAGCTTGCTAGATTTGATTACGAAAATAGACAAAACGCTTTTTATGATGGAGGTGAAAAACAAGTTACTTTATCAGCTGGAGTAGGAAATGTTGATAATTGGGAATGGTTGTTTAATTACGATTGGGCTAGACGTATGGGTCGTGAGTTTAATAATCAAAGATACTTCTTAAGATACTTAGGTCCTTGGTATATAATTAAAGGAGAAGTAAGAGAAGAAGGTGCAATTAATTTTAATTATTCAGCTGCTGACGTAAGGGTTAGAGCTAAATTAGGAGAAAAATTAAACTTATCTATGGGTGCGATTTATAGAACATCTGATAAGGTTTTTGGACTTAACCCTATAGAAGAGTACCTAAGACCAGATACTGTAAACTGGTGGGATCTAGCACGTGATTATGAATATTCTGATTATGGATATTGGGTGGATGGAGATCCTGATAGAGAAATTGATTGGTATTGGGAAGATGCAAATGGTAATAAAGTTGCTGATTCAGATGGTGAATTTAGAAGACATATTTACAAAGATTTAGTAAACAGATATAATGGTGAAATATTTTCTGAGATAGGTAGAATGGGTTATTTATCTGCTGTTATGGGAATTGATTTTTATCATTATACCGATAATTTTTGGTTTCATAACTACTTAAGTATAATGCCTTTTCACGGTCAAATATCAGGTAATAAAGATTTTGGATACGAACAATATTACCAACAAGATGGTGGTAAGAACTGGACAGATTATCAAGTTGGTTTAGTAATGGGATTAAAAATAAAAAAATGGTTTGGTTTGTTTGCTGAAGGTGAATATTCTAAATTATGGGATAAGAAAATTTATAACGCAAAAGTGGGATTTAATATAAACTTTAGATAATGGCAAAAGATTTAACAACTCTAGGTGAAGATACTCAAATTGGTTTAGATGTTGATGGTGACGGTAAACCAGATTTTAAAATTAATTTACGGGCAATTGGTATGGTTGTTGCTGCAATTGTAGCAGGAACTATGTTTTACTATCAAATAATGGAAGAAATACAATTAGCTAAGGAACTACCTAAAGTTGGTACAGGTACATATATAATTGACCAAGGTGATCCACAAGCATTAAACACATATCCACCAACAAGAGTTGAATTTAACATGAAGGATCAAATGAGTAGAATGACATTAGATCAACTTGTTAAGAAAGTTGAAGAAATGGAAGAAGATATAGAAGAAATTAAAATTGAATTAGCAAAAAAGAGAGACCGATGAAAATTAAAAAAGGAATTGTATTTAAAACATGCGCCGCTATTTTGGGTTTTATATTTATGATGGTTTTGAGCGCAAAATCACAAGACTTTTTACATGTTGATGATTATGATAAAAAAACAAAACAAGGTATTGTAGTAGTAGAATTTTGGGCTAGCTTTAATTCTGTAAATGAAGTTAACTTAAAAAAAATATATGATTGTAAAAAATTTAGAGTAGATATGTCACAAGATCCAAGCTTAATGACTAAACATAGTGTTATGGCTGTACCAACTGTAGTGATATATCATAACGGTAAAGAAGTAAAAAGATTTTTACCAGGATTAATGTTAAAATTAGATGTTGAAATTAAAGAAATCCA
>TARA_R100000700_G_scaffold41286_1_pt1 | contig 23466 bp, 28 predicted proteins | sample TARA_R100000700 | Tara Oceans TARA_R100000700 (sample SAMEA2622810) | marine metagenome | biome: marine biome (ENVO:00000447); feature: marine epipelagic mixed layer (ENVO:xxxxxxxxx); material: "saline water (ENVO:00002010), including plankton (ENVO:xxxxxxxx)" | depth 120 m | reverse complement strand
TAGAACTTCCATTAGATCATTTCTATGCACTACATCACTGGGCATTGTTTATTGCAAAAGAGGAATTAGATTTTTATAAATCAACATCTTTAGATTTCAAAAACCATAAACATAAAGTAGCAATAGAAGATGCATGGTCCGATATTGAATCTAAAGTTAAATACTATTCAGATGTAGATGCTGACACAAAAAATTATTTAATGTTAGAAGTAACAGAAAAAAGTTTTGGTTTACTAAGATGCGAATTTAAAACATGTACACTTAAAACTAAATGGGAACACTAATTAAATGAAATTATATACAGATAACCGTGGCACGTGGGTCGGGACTCAAGCAGATACAAAAAAGAAAAAATATGCGTTTGAGCAAGTCGATGTGCCAACAGACAAACCAAACCTACTTGAGTTTTTAAATAAGATGCAAGTACCAGGGAAACCTGGAGAAACTGTTTTACCTAAAAAGAAAGAAGAACCAGCTGCAGAAGTTCCGATCCCCAAATGGAAACAGGAATGGTTAAATAAAATGGATGCTCAAGCTTTGGAAACTAAAGCTGAAATATTAATGGAAGAGTTTCTATATGAACTTCCGTTAAATGAAATACACAACTTTGCAGCAATAGTCATATCAAGAATTTGTCACGAAACAGGAGTCCAAGATGGGCCGACAAAGAAAAAGTCTAGAAAATGAAGTAAGTAACACGCTTTTAAGTATAGACATACTTAACCACAACGAAGAAGCTTTCAAAAAGCTTTTTCTAAACCCCCAAAAAACGCATAAGGAGGAACCTTTAGATGCGGACAATAAGACCAACCCTTCTGACGAAAGAGTTATTATCCCAAGCAAAAGCTGACATACCTACTATGGTATGGGGTGCTTCTGGTATTGGTAAGTCAGAAATCATCCAACAAGTAGCTGAGGAACTTAATGCTACTTATTACGATATACGTTGTAACTTGTATGACCCTGTAGATGTACGCGGTGGTCTAAAAGTAGAACGTCAAGCAGATGGAACATACAAAACCAGATATGGTATTCCAGAAGATTGGCCTGATGCTAACAGTCAAGAAACAATCGTATTAAATCTCGAAGAGCTTAATGCTTCCCCCAAAGCCACTATGAACGCTTTTCTTCAACTAGTATTAGACAGAAGAATAGGTGCTTATAAGCTTCCAGCAAACACGGTTATATTTGCATGTGGTAACCAAGCAAAAGATCGTGCCGCAGTACAAGCCATGCCAGACCCGCTAAAAAGAAGGTTTGGTCACTTCTGTCTTGAGCCTAATATAGATGACACATCTGCTCACTTCGTAAAAATCGGAATAGATCCTTCTATTATCGCTTTCTTACGATATAGACCAGAAGCTTTGCATGACTACAGTACTGAGCAACAAGCAAACCCATCTCCCAGGGCATGGTCGTATCTTAATAAGAAACTACCTTTCTTGGCAGATGAATACTACGGTTGTGCATCTATTGTAGGTGACGGAGCAGCCGGAGAATTCATAGCTTTCAGACAGATTTATAAAGAACTGCCTGATATTTCTATGATTATAGCAAATCCTTCAACTTCAAGAGTGCCAGAAAAGCAAAACTTATTATATGCAGTTAGTGCAGCTTTAGCTTCACGTGCAGATAAAAATAACTTTAGGGCAATCTCAAAGTACGCAAAGCGCTTGCCTGCAGAGTTTCAAGTGCTTCTTATGAAAGACGCAGTAGGCGGTAACTCTGATATTGCAGATACTCCAGAGTTTGAACAGTGGATCAACGACAACGCAGATGTGTTGTTATAAATAAATCAACCTAACGAGGACCAAAGAATGGCTTCAATAAGAATGAGTAATCAATTACGGGAACAAATGTATGCTGAAGCACGTAGCAATTTTGAAATTACAAACAAAACCCCAGTTTTTGATAACGAAACAACTATTACGATAGAAAGTATAATTCGTAACTCAAAGATGCAACTTAGCCTAAAAGAAGTATACGATAAAACACATTCTAGTGGTTTATCTACAGTAAACTCTTTTGGTTTAGACAGTAGCTCAAAGTACAGAATGATCAACATTAAAGAGTACGACGAGATATGGTTACAAGGCGAAGTATTAGAAACAAACGGAAATGGTCCAACAACTGGTAAGACTACTACACATAAAGTAGCAATAACCTTACCTTTAAAACGACCATTTTATGTTTGTGAAACAGGTAGCTATTACGATAATAATTCTCAAACATGTAATCTTCAAGATATGGAACAAGAAGAAGTAGATATGCTACAACCTCTTCTTCAAAACCATTATGAGCGATTAACAGCTTATCAAAACAAAAGAACAGAGTACGAGCGCCAGATAAAAGAGCTTCTCTGGAAAGCAAGTACTTTAAAAAAAGTGCTTGATGTATGGCCTGCAGCTGAACAATTAGTGCCTCACGAAATAATTCAGCGTATGCATGAAAAAATAACAAGAGCTACAAGTGCTAAGAGACTGCAAGAAGATATTTCTTTCGATACTCAATTAGTAAATAACGTAGCGTTAAAAGCTAAGTTACAGAAAGGAGCATAAACATGGAAGCAAGTCAACGCCTGGTGAAAACCCGCGCTGATCTTATTATGGTTGAGCCATTTTGGGGGATGTTAGCCCTCAAATTGGCCATCCGTATGGATAATGAGCGCTGTGACACTGCAGCTACTGACGGCAGCCATTTGTTTTATAACGAAAAATTTATAAACAAATTAAGTCCGTCAGAAACCAAAGGTCTAGTAGCACACGAAGTTAGTCATGTGATGTTAAAACATACAACACGTAGGGGAGAAAGAGACCCATTATTATGGAATATATCTTGTGATATTCCTATAAATGAAATGCTAAAAGAAGCAGGGTTTATTCTCCCGGAAGGTGGTGTTTTTGATTTTAACAAAGAATTTGTTGGCTTAAATGCAGAACAAATTTACGCAAGACTGTTAGAGAAAAAAGAAGAAGGTAAATTAGGTCCTTATTCTGAACCTGCACCATGGGGTGAAGTATGGGACTCAACCACTAACAAAGATCCGGACGCCCCTTCTGCCGGACAACTTGAAGCTGATTGGGAGATCAATACAGCACAAGCAGCAGAAATAGCAAAACAAGCAGGTAAACTGCCAGCAGATTTGGCTCGCTTCTTAGAGGGTATGTTAAGACCAGTAGTAAATTGGTTAGATATTCTTTGGGTATTTGCTACTCAATTATCTCGAGACGAGTTTTCATGGCGTAGACCAAATAGAGCTTATATCTCAGAAGATGAATACTTTCCTTCTTTGTACAATGAAACAATAGGTAACTTTGTACTAGCTATGGATTCAAGTGGATCAACAATGTCAGTAGTAGATCAATTTATGAGTGAATTCAGAGCTATAAAAGAAACAATTAATCCTGACAAATTAATTATTATCCATTGTGATACAGCCGTTCATAAAGTCTTTACGCTCGATAAAGAAGACGAACTTGAAAAAGAACATTTCACAATGAATGGTGGAGGAGGTACTAGTTTTTCTCCTGTATTTGAATATGTAAAGGAACACTATAATAATGACATAGAAGGATTGGTATATTTAACAGATCTGGAATGTACTGATTTTGGTCCTGAGCCACCATATCCTGTAGTATGGGTTTCAAGTGAAATGGGTACAGTGCCTTGGGGAGAAATCGGACATATATTCAAAGAGAAATAGCCATGAAAATTTGTTCAGAATGTAAAAAAGAATGTTCAGAACTAGTACAAGAAGAGCAAGAGCATTTCGAAATACGCGGTACCAATGTGCTGCATACTTTTAGATATGTAATCAGCGATTGTTGCCATGAACAAATATGGGAAAGCGCTGAAGATTTACCAGAAAGTACTTTTACAGAGTTAAATTTAGCCATAGAAGAAGCAACCTATCTAGCAGAAGTATATAACAAACCACATTCTATACTTTCTGCTGGCGGTGATTTACTGTATGTAGTAGATTATGATGACCTTCATACTAATAAGTATAGAAATTATAAGTTGTTAGAATCTATACAGCCTTAAAAGGACTTCACTATGGCCGAAATAGAAAATAAACAAAGCTGGAACGATGCAGTAAATAAATATATAGATATACATATAGTACATATAACCCCCCATGACTGGTTATTACTTAAACAAGGTAATTACAGAGCAGCCAGACATGGAAAAGGTGAAATAAGAGATATATGGTTTTCTGTATTCGATTTAACTGAAGCTGAAGGTATAAACCACGTAAGAGATTTCGATAATTTAATAGAAAAAGGTTTTAGTTTTGCTTTTGTATCTCTAATACAAGTATGCATGACTAGGAAAATATATGGAATTCATTTCCATGACATGTGTTTACCCATAGACGGGTTAGATTATTTTCTATCTGAATGGGTAGAAACAGATGAAAAAGGAATTTTCATACAGGATTATGACGAATAAACAAGTAATACTCGACTTTGAAACATATTTTGATCCTCAATATAGCCTAACCAAACTAACAACAACCCAATATGTAAGAGACCCTCGTTTCAAAATATGGGGTGTTGGTATAAAACATGTAGAGATAAATGACTACATGGGGATTTTAGAAGAAGAAACAGAATGGTATGGCGAATATGAAGTTGAAGAAGCTATTAAATCTATTGCTTGGGAAAAAACAGCTTTAGTATGCCATAACACTCTTTTCGACGGTTATATACTGACCCAACATTTTGGTAAAAAACCTGCTTATTATTACGATACAGCCGCACAATCACGCGGACTATTCCCTGGCCAGTCTGCGCGTCTTGCAGATGTAGCTGAACGATTATTTCCTAATGATTCAACTATGCGAAAAGGTGAAGAATTAGTAAATGCAAAAGGAATATATGATCTATCTCCAGATTTAGAAGACCAAATTGCAGGATATTGCATACAAGACGTAGATCTTACTTATGAAATATTCTGTAAAATGGAAATGCCACAGTCTGAATATGACTTAATTAACCTTACAACACGTATGTTTTGTGAGCCAATACTAACCGTAGACCGTGAACAACTAATCGCTTATAAAGAAAAAGAAGCAGAAAAATCCGAAGCAACCATTGCGTTTTGTGGCGTTGACCGCAAAATACTAGCCAGTAACCAACAGTTTTCCACTCTTTTAGAAGAAATGGGTATAGCTGTTCCCACCAAGAAAAGCCCCAGAACCGGTAAAAAAATTCCAGCATTTGGTAAAAATGATGCGGCTTTCAAGCAATTACAAGCTAGATACCCAGAACACAAAGGCTTGTGGGACGCACGAATTGCTACCAAATCACGTATTGCAATAACCAGAGCACAACGTTTTATAGATGCAATACATGACGACGGGACCATCAGTGTTCCACTGCGGTATTATGCTGCACATACTGGTCGATTTGGCGGTACTGAAAAAATAAACATGCAAAACCTCCCAAGAGGATCAGAACTAAGAAGCGTACTTATGGCCCCTAAAGGAAAGCTTCTTTACGTTGCAGATTTATCAAACATTGAAGCACGAATGCTTGCATGGCTTGCCGGAGAAGAAAAACTATTAGAACAATTTAGGCAAGGCGATGACATATATAGCAATTTTGCTAGTGAAATATATGGAAGACATATCGATAAAGAAAAAAATCCAACCGAACGATTTGTAGGAAAAACTGCAATATTAGGACTAGGTTATGGAATGGGGAATAAGAAATTTGCAGCAACAATATCATCAGGAGCCATGGGGCCAGCTATGGATTTTTCTGATGAAGAAGCAGTAAATGTCGTAAACACCTACCGTACTACATTTTCAAGAATCCCTTTATTTTGGAAAAAAGCAGAAGACCTTTTATTACAAAGCCTTAACTCACTTTCTATAGGAAATACATACGGACCATTAACCGTGGGTGACAAATCATTAATCCTCCCTAATGGTATGGCATTAAAGTACCATAATTTAGAAGTTTCTCCCGATGGGTTTTTGTTCCAGTCTGGAAAACAATATGTCAATACCTATGGAGGTAAAATTACTGAAAATATTATCCAAGCACTTGCAAGAATTATAATCACCGACAGTATGTTAAGGCTTGACAAAAAATATAAAGTTGTTTTGACCGTACACGATGAAATAATAATCGTTGGCGATGACTCTGATCCTCATGCTACAATGAAAGAAATCATTGATGACATGCGCCTAGCTCCTAGTTGGGCACCGGATTTACCTCTTGATGCAGAAGGCGGGTTTGATACCAGATACTCGAAATAAATATTATGTCTCGTCTTGTACTAACACGAAAATTAGGAGAATCAGCTGTTATCCACAGCAAAAATAAAACTGTTGCAGTAATAACAGTAAATAAAATAGATCGAAATCAAGTTAGATTAACTTTCGAAGCAGATCAAGATGTGCTCATAGACAGATCTGAAGTCTATACACCATCTACAAAAAAACAAACTAGATAATTTTACCCGCTATTCAGCAAGGAGGGTCTGTATACATGACGTTAACTTTTTTGACCGCTGCAAATGGCAAATCGTTAAGTAAGCACTACAATAGAGATAAATCATTTACACCATACCCTCTAGTAAAAAAGTTCAATTCAACAGAACTATCCATCCCCAAAAAAGGGATTTTCAGCCTACAAAAAATATTAGAAGATGCTGGGAACAAGGGCCAATGCCTATTAAAAGGTTCTTTATCCCAACCATTATCAAATGAAAGTCGTGCAGGAAAAACAGACCGTACTGCTTTAACACAACTATTAGTCCTTGACATAGATGGAATTGAACTTCCTAAATTACCTATGTTTGGTAAAAAATTAGTAGCTAAAAATATAGAAGACGTAGCAGAACAGATAATAAATGAATTGCCTAACGGATTAAGAAGCACAAGTTATGTAGCCCAGGCAAGCGCATCTTTTGGTTTCAAAACAGATAAAGTATCTCTTCATATATTTATGTTTTTAAATAAACCTTATCGATCTAAAACATTAAAGAACTGGTTAGAACATTTAAATTTTATAACCCCTCTCTTTAAAGACCAAATAACTTTATCGGTTACAGGTCAATCACTTTGTTTACCTCTTGATACATCAGTAGCAGATAACACAAAAGTAATTTTTATAGCACCGCCTACTTTTGACGATAAAACTTTAGACCCCTTTAAGACAGCAAAGGAAAGAATAGTAACGGTTAAAAAGAAAAACGATTCTCTTGATTTAGAAGCACAAAGTATAGGTATAAATCCAGAAACACTTTTCCAGCAACAACAAAAGTTAAAAAACGAATTACGTAAAGAAAATAATTTAGATAAAAGAGAGGCTAAATTAACAACTGTTAATATAAGAAAACAACCAAAAGAAATACTTACCAACCCAGATAAGATGAATATAGAAATTGTAAACGAAACTTATAAACCTTTTATAAATTGCAATGTAAACGGGGGAGACAGTGGAGCTTATTACTTTACTTTAGATAACCCTAAATACATGCATAATTTTAAAGGAGAGCCGATCTGGGAGATTGAAAAAGCAGACAAAGATTTCTATTTAGATATATTTGATAAATACAAAAAAGAATTAGAAGTAGCAGAAAAACCATTACAACCTGTAGTATTACGGGATCATATGACTAAGACATATTACAACGGTTTATATGACGCTAATTTAAAGCAATTCGATAAAACTTTTCCTTTAATGCCTACAGACAAATCTCAGATAGGCGATTTTATGCAAAGCCATGGCGCTACAGCCCCTGAATTCATACCTAATGGGCAAATTGAATTTGACCCTATGGTAGCTATACCAGAAATTAACATTACAAAAATTCCTTTTTATATAAACACATTTTCAAAACCAAAATTAATGCGAAATGCACAAGACCCCGTAGAAATACTTAGTTTTGGAGAAGCTATAAAAATAAAAGATACTTGTCCAAACATACATACGCTCATAAGCCATGCATTAGGAAACGGTGTCGAAGAATTCGAGCGCTTTATTAACTGGCTGTCTTGTATATTTCAGACAAGAAAAAAGACAGGTACAGCCTGGTTATTACATGGTGTCGAAGGGACAGGTAAAGGACAAATGTACCAAAGAATATTATGGCCTTTATTTAGTCAACAATATGTACCAATGATTACTCTCCAAAACTACGAAGAGCAATATAATGGTTATCTAGCAGAAGCATTATTTTGTATTGTAGACGAATTCCAAGTAGGAGATGGAAGAGCCGGTATAATGAAAATTGTTGACAAATTAAAAAGTAATATCACAGAACCTGTAGCACAAATAAGACGTATGCGTATGGACCTTCAGATACTACCTAGTTATACCAATTATATTTTCTTAAGTAATTCTATAGACGCATTAAAACTAACTGCTGGAGACAGACGATTTAATATTGCTCCTAGACAAGAACAAAAATTAATAGAAGCAATACCAGACATCCCCAGTTTATTAAAAAATGTAAAAACCGAATTAGAAACTTTTGCAAACATACTTCACACGTTTAACTGGGAAGAAAGATTTATTGAAGTTACTATTGATAATGCTGCAAAAGAACAAATGCGGCTTGTTAGTATGTCTGTTATAGAAGAATTCTTCGATGCAATTAAACGAGGAGACTTAACACATTTTGTAGAACTTCTTGATATAAATGTAACTGACATTCAATTTGCAGGAAAAATACAAACCGCACAGAAAATAGTTAAAGGTTGGATCGCAGACGCAAAGAAATACAAATTAAGCCACGTTAAAATGGAAGAAATAAGACTCGTATTCCATGTACAAACAGAACAACAACCTCAAATCAACCAACAAGATTTTAAAAAGAGAGCAAAGCGTCAAAACATAGATACAATAAAAAGACGCGCACCAGGAGCAGGCTCTCATGCATCTCCAATCTGGGGAGTGCCTATAGAATGGAATATATCTCAAACAGATTTAGATGAAATAGTCAAAGATAGATTGTCAGAAGACGACCAACAGAAATTAGCTGTTATATAAATTATAAGCTATACTCGATGCTTTCCTAAGACAAGGAAAGTCTTTGTGATACAACTAACAGCTGAAGTTAGGCCGGACGTAGATGTAATTTTTAAAACAGAAGTTGATTTAGGACAAGTAAGAACATGGTCTTATTCAGCTTTAAAAGTTTTTGAAGAGTGTCCATACCGAACTTATATTTCCCGTGTTAAAAAAATAACTGAACCTACTAACCCAGCAGCAAAACGTGGCTCAGATATACACCAACAAGCTGAAGATTATGTAAAAGGAACACTAGAAGAATTTCCTAATACATTAAAAAAATTTAAAAAAGAATTTGAAACCCTAAGAGAATTATTTGCTGAAGCAAAAGTAGAACTAGAAGGTGAATGGGGATTCAGTATAGATTGGAAACCAGTAGCTTGGGTAGAGCCAAGAACATGGGCAAGAATAAAACTTGACGCATTAGTACATGAAGATGAAACAAGTGCGCGAGTAATAGACTACAAAACCGGTAAAAAATTCGGGAATGAAATTGCTCATTCTCAACAATGCCTTCTTTATGCAATAGGTACTTTTTTTAGATACCCTAATTTAGAGTTTGTTCAAACTGAATTATGGTATTTGGATAAAGGAGAAACGACAATTAAACAATACACCCGCGCAGAAGCTATGCATTTTGCTCCAGGATTTCATACACGTGCCATAAAAATGACTACATGTGTGGACTTTGAACCAAAACCGAGTAAAAATGCATGTAAATGGTGTTCGTATAAGCAAGGCGATGAACCAGAATGTAAGTGGGGTGTATAGGAGACCCTCCCCTTGCCCCACTTAATGTGGGGCTTTTTTTAAATAGGATATTTAAAATGGATTTATTAGCTAGGATTTGTTTCATAATATTATGTTTTTGTGTATGGTTTATGCTATTCCCGTTATATTTTATAGCGAGTTTAGTATTAGGCATTTTTGCTCTGGCAGCATTTTTTACATCAAGCCTAATGCAAAGATGCAAAAATGATTAATGTATTACTTAAGCTATTTGGACTACTACAACTTATTCTTTTAATCAAATATATGGTGGATGAAGAGAATAAGGAGGAGGAAAAAAATGGGGAAAAGGATGCAACTGACAGATAAAATCCTTACGGAAATTACAGAAAATGTAAGTCCCCATGAATTCGGTGGAATGGAAGTTCCTGTTGAAATGGCTAAAGAAATATTAGAGCATAGAGAACGTTGGGAAGCTCTTAAGAATTATGTAAAAGTTGAACAACGTAGATTAGATACTCTAATAAAAAAGCCTACCAGAGATTCAAAAAACCATATAGATAATAGAACTCTAAATGATTTTAATAGTAAAAAATATAATTGGCATACTTTACCTCCACACTTAGTAAGAATGGGAATGATGGAATTGCAAGAATGGCGTGAACTTAATGACGAAGGATAAAACCTACGAAGGTTGGTTCTGGTGCCACGAAAGAAAATCATATTTTAGATGGGAAGAATTTATTTCCTACTTTAAAAGCAAAGAGAAAGCTGCTGAGTCGGATGCAGCGCGGTCCTGATGAGTACCCTCATATACTCCTTGTAAAACTCCTTGCAAGTTAAAATTCTAAGTCAGGAAAAATCCGATTAGTCCAAAGTGTTTGGTAAACATATGTAGTGTGACCTAACCCCATCACTGGACGAAGCGGGGTTGTTTTTCTTTATAAAACTGTTAATATTATAAAGCTTTAAATCAATGAATGATGAAAAAATGAGTAATGAATTATGCATGAAGCATTTGAACACCAAGCTGTCACCACTCGGTTTATCCTTAATCATCCAAGAGCTTTAATTACTTCTGACCCAGGAACTGGGAAAACAAGAAGTGTATTAGACGCTTATTCCAAAAGATGCGCCCATAGAATGCTGGTATTAGCACCTCTTTCTATATTAGAAGCATCGTGGGGAGATGATATAGAAAAATTTACACCTCATCTATCTTATGCAGTCGCTTATGCTAAAAATAGAGAAAAAGCTTTTATGAGCGATGTAGATATAGTTATTACTAACCATGACGCTGTTAAATGGGTAGAAAAACATAAAACATTGCTTAGACCATTTGCAACTATATGCATAGATGAATTTACAGCTTTCAAAAATAAAGACAGTCAACGCAGTAAAGCATTACTAAAAATAGCAGATTGCTTTGATTATCGTATCGCAATGTCAGGTACACCTAACAGCAATACAATCCTTGACATATGGCATCCAACACTAATCGTGGACGACGGAGAACGGCTCGGTAAACGTTTTTATGGATTCAGATCAAGTGTATGTACACCACGATTTAATGGTTTTGCTAACGAATGGGTAGATAAAGCAGAAGCTCAGGAAATAGTTGCAGCTGCTTTAATGGATATAAATATAAGATACGAGTTAAAAGATTGTATTGACATGCCAGAACAATCTGTACGGCAAATGCTAGTTACGCTTCCAAAATCTATACAAAATCAATATAACGATCTTGCAAATGACTCTGTTTTATATACAGGCAAAGCTACTATAAATGCAGTACATGCCGGTGCCAGGGTAAAGAAGCTTCTTCAATTATGTACAGGTGCAGTATATGATGAAGATGGTGTACCTCAAGGCATTCATCAAGAACGTTATGACCTTGTAATGCAACTGGTTATGCAACGAAAACATTCTCTAGTTGCTTTTAACTGGAAACATGAACGAGACGCTTTAGTAGAATTATCAGAACAAAATAACATTAAGTATGGTGTTATAGATGGTTCTACTCCTGCACCAAAACGTAAAGAAATTGTAGATCGTCTACAAGCTGGTCAGCTGCAAGTAGTTTTTGCACATCCACAATCTGCAGGACATGGATTAACGATGACAACAGCTACAACTATTATATGGGCTTCTCCTACTTATAATGCCGAACATTATCAGCAATTTAACCGTAGGATTTATAGAGCAGGACAAACCCAGAAAACAGAAATTATTCAAATTGCAGCTAAATATACATGGGAAGTTGATGTATATGAAAAACTGGAAACAAAACTAGGAAGAATGGAAGAACTCCTTACCATATTAAATGAATTGCATGAAGCGAGGACAAATAATGGATAAAGAAACAATAGACCATCTTATCAAAGAAAAAGTTGATATAAAAAGTAAGATGGGTAAATGTAATGAGTATTTAAAAGAACTAAGAGAAGCCGAACGATCTATAGATAATAGGCTACTCCAAAAGATGGATTCCGAAGGACAACTCCGAGCAGCAAATGATGTCGCTTCCGTATCCATACGAGAAGACTTAGTACCAGAAACTGAAGATTGGGATGAAGTTTACGCCCATATTGCAGCAACTGGTAACTGGTCTTTACTTCATAGGCGTATATCTTCAGCTGCATTCAAAGAAATTATTGAATCAGGAGAAGAAGTCCCGGGTTTAAAACCTAGGATGTTACGTAAAATCAACTTTAGATCAAACTAGGAAACGATGAACTATGAGTAACACTGCGTTAGCAACAAAAGGTGATGAAGTACCTGCCCATATACTCAAATCTGAAGCTTACACTTCTGGTGTAGGACGAGGAAACGAGGAAGTAGGACAAAACCTCACCATCCCACGTGTGAAACAACTTCAAAAGATGTCAAACGAAGTTGATAAGCACCACAACGACTATGTAGAAGGAGCCGAACCAGGCGACTTCTTTAATAGTCTTACAGGTGAAAATTACGGTTCTGAACTATACGTAATCAGTTTGAAGTTTAAAACTGAACATGTCGTATGGCGAGATCGTACTGTAGGTGGCGGATATGGTGGTGCTTTTCAAAGTGCCGAAGCTGCTAATAAATTTATAGCAGAACAAGAGAAGTCAGAAGAATGGGCCTGCGAAGAAACACATAGCCATGTGCTTCTTATAAAAGACCCAGAAACTGGTGATCTTACCAGAACGCCCGTAATAATGGATTTTTCAAGATCCAAATTACGTGTATCAAAAGCCTGGAATTCCCAAATTGGGATGAAAGGTGGAGATCGTTTTGCAGGATTATGGAAACTTTATCCAGTTTCTACTGCAAATAGAGCCGGTGAGCAATTCCTTAACTTAGGGATTGATTTTCACGGATGGTGTATAAAAGAAGACTATGAAGCTGCAGAAGCTTTGTTCAAAGGTTTTAACGACTAAATAGTCTTTAACCATGGGTCATGGATGAACGAACACGGTTTTATAAAAGCTGTACATCGTTATCTTCCATCTGAAATATACAGATGGAAGATCCATGATACTTTCACCGGTGGGGTTCCAGATGCTTATTACTGTGGCCCTGCCGGACCTCTTTTTGCAGAATACAAATATATAACTCTGCCAAAAAAAGCTAATACAATCATAAAGTTAAACATAAGTCCCCTACAATTAGAATTCCTGAGTAAAATGGTCAAGTATAGACAAAACGCTATTGTTATAGTTGGTTTTATTTTAAATAACAAAACATCAGGAATTATTCTTAAAGATAAAGAATGGGAACAAAAACTAGATAAAAATTATTATCTAGCTAATGCAAAACCAACTAAAGAAATAACCAAAGGAATTGAACAATATGTCTTCACATGATCCTGTAAATCATCCAAAACATTACAATACAGGCTCTATAGAATGCATAGAAGCTATAGAAGCAAGCATGTCCCCCCTGGAATTTAAAGGGTATCTTAAAGGAAACGTTTTAAAATACTTATGGCGCTATAACTATAAAGAAAAACCCCGAGAAGACATCCAAAAATGTTTATGGTATCTTGAAAGACTAGATAAGGTACTGGAAAAGGAGTTACCGTGCCAGAAGAAAGATACATCTGTTCAGAGTGCGGAATAAGTAAACCAGCCAAAGATTTTCCCCATCGAAAAAGAAATATATTTACTTTCTGTAAAGCCTGTAAATTACGAAAACGCAATTTAATAATAAGTAAAGAACCTAGGGAATACCTTAAAGTAATTATCGGGCAATTAAAAACACCACGTACAGCCGAAGGATTTGAATTTACTATAACTATAGACGACTTAGTAAATATATGGAATAAACAAGAAGGGCGGTGTGCAATATCAGGTTTATTTATGACTCATCATAAAGACGGAATGGGGATAAAGGAATTAAATGCAAGTATTGACAGACTAGTACCGGAAAAAGGTTATATAAAAACTAATATTCAATTAGTCTGCCATAGAATAAATACCATGAGACACACACTACCTTTACATGATTTTTATTGGTGGGTAAAAACAATCCATGCACATAACAAATTTAAAACAATTATAGAAAAAAATCCTCCTGACTTAACAGATAAAGCTTTAAAATTCTGCTATTTAGTAGCTAATGGAAGTAAAAAAAGTGATGCTTATCGTGAAGCATATGACACAAATAACATGTCAAAAGAATCTATATCTACTGAAGCTTATAGACTTTCTAAAAACCCGAAAATAATTAAACAAATAAAAGAATTAAGCTCTTCTAGTACGTAGCTTCCCACGGTTTGCTTTCCTAGAAACAACTACAACATTAGATTTAGCATTGTTTTTAGGATTCCCATCTATATGATGAATATCTTTTGTACTGCCCTTCTTAACTTTCCCTGATGCTAATGCACGACGTCTTGCGGTGTTCCTTCCTGCTCTTCTTTTCTTTTGCTTCTTTTTACTATGAAACTCCGCATACTCTTTTTTATAATTTCTAGCCATTACTCACTCCAACTAATCGCATCAATATCAGATTTAGAAGATGCAGCGTTTACCTGGACCCGTAACGTCTGCGCTTTTTTATGTGCGGTATTAACATGGTGTGCCAGTGCTTTACCAAGTTCTATTATCTGTGCAGCATTTAGCGATACCGTGTTATTGTTTGCTAATGTCCAATCCATAGTAACTGAAGAATCCTGAGTCGCTAATAACATGGCATTCTGAATACGTTGTTGCGCGACCTCATTAGAATCAAAAGTATTACTGTCGTAAGTAAAGCCTCCATATTCTTGTGTATCACGCGACTGCTTAATTTCCCGCCATTTACTTTCCTTGGATAACGCTAAACCAAACCCCCAATTCTTAGACGAAAAATCAAACACATAATCCTCTCTAGGCTGCTCTGGGTATTCTTTAATCTCTTTAGTACTGACATCAACATAATGCCTTTCAAAATCCACATCAACGTCGGTAAGAATATAATCCTTCCCTGATGCTTCTGCATCTATCTTTACACTTACTTCATCACCCGATCTAACCGTAGTGATCCGTCCATCTGCCTCATATATTGCTGCTGTTGTCATCGCTTCGCCGCTATTGCTGAAAGAAAATATTTTGAAAGAGTTCGACAACCACTACTCACGCTAGATTGCGCCCAGAGTTGTACAGTAATAGAAGTACCAGCACTACCACTAGCAATATCCTGATACCCAGATACAACAGCAGAACCACCAAAACTACTGGCAAATGACTGACCGATATTTACACCATTATAACCGCCACCGCTATAGACTCTTCGAACTTCTACGTTTACTGTCTGTGCTGTTGTCGTGTCTCCTAAAACTGCAACGCCACCAATCATTATGACACCTGTTGGTGCCTTACCAGAGTCGTAAGTTATCGTCAACGTATTACCAACTTGTTGGTATGAATTAGTAAGTGTTAAAGATGAAGATCCACTAGCACCTTGAGATACAGTGACTGCGTTACCAGCTATTTCCAATGTACCGACAGTAGCATCCTTAATCTTTGTACCTTCGATTTCATTAGAAGTCAAAATAGTAGTACCATCTGAAGCTTTTATGGTTAATGAGCCATCTAATGTAGCGCTTGTAGCTTTCATACTAGTGCAATGTAATTCACCAGTACTGTCTACAGAAAAATTACCACTGCGTGTTGTTGGATTACTAACTACCCATGTTCGAGGATCACTTGCATAAACAGCCCAATTACTATGAGTACCACTCCCGCTAGTTTTTGTAACATTTACTGTAATAGTCGAAGTACTTATACCACTTGTAATTCTACCTTCCATAAAATTATCATAAGAACTTCCCGAACCTGATTTAACAATCCTTACTGTATGTCCTGTTTGATAACCAATAGAGTTTGCAGCAGCTGCAAGGACAAGTGTTTTACTTCCTGTACCAATTGTTAAAGAAGTACTAGAAGTTGTATCTTTCTTGTTCAATGTCCCCATATTTATTTCTTGCCCAAAAATACGGGGGGAGGACATATAATTAGCAGCACGAATATAATCAGCAGCAATGTAACCAGCCGTTAGGTCTTTAATAATAGCTTTCGACATAAATGCTTGTTGGATATAAACACCTTCGGGAACGTTAATACCCGTATCAGGATCTGTATATGCAGTAGTGTAAGCAAAGGGAACATTGGTACCTGCCGGGCTTGCGTTTAATGCTTGGCCATGATTAGCCCCATTTACAATTGCAAATTTATCAGCAGCAACAATAAAAGCGGAAGTTGGTGTACCATTATTAACTTCAGTAGCTAACCCAAAACCTGCAACATGTTGCCCTCCTCCAGAAGTAGCCGTTGCTATTTTTACCGTATATTGCTGATCGTACATCGCAATTGTAGTATTACTACCCTGCCCAGGCATCGTACTCAGTAAACTATTAGCAAGCTCACTGCTCTCTATACTCCCTGCCAAAATTTCATGTAGTTTGTTTACATCCGTAAGCGTAGAATATGGCCCTGTTCCTGTGCCGTTATTACTCCACGGGCCTTTGATTGAATCACCGTTTATATCAGTGCCTTGAGATACATGTCTGATCCAGTAATAATATGGACCTGCTCCTGACCCTACAGCATCAGTATAAAAATTACTGTTGGAGTTCCCCAAGAAAGTTGCAGTAGATTCAACATCAGTAACACTACCAGAGCCATGTCGCCAAACTTCTGTAAGTGAATGTCCTTGGTAAGAATTTCCAGGCCAGTTCCAGTTAAGAGTAATAAACGATAAACCAACCGTTACATTAAGCCCAACAGGAGCAGAAGGGGTTTCAGTAAAACTGTCGTCAGAATCAGCAACAAAGTCAACATCACTGCTATTTGGATCAAATTTTTTGTTACTTAATTCTTTAGCTAATCCGCTATCGTATAGTTCTCTAAGAGTAACTGCACGATCTCGCACATCTCCTTTACGACCTAACCGAATCTCTAAGGCTTCACCACACGCTACTAGGTAATCACGTAGTGACCTATCAATATTAGCGGGGGGTTTAGGAAGACCAGGAACTTTAGTAGGTGTAGTCGTCCGAATGTTTCGACGACCATCTGTCATGTGGCTTTAATCTCGTTAATATTCTGTGAAAGACACACTTCTTCAAGTGTTACTACACCGCTTACCTCTACTTCCCACTCTTTAGCAAGCGTAGACGGAAGACGCATAACAGGCTCTCGTAGTGTTGCGTTACTTATACTCCCTGGAGTAGATGTTATCTGAGTATAAACATTACTAGCATAACTTATTGTATAGTCAGCTAATAACGTACCGTCTGCCCATACTCTTACTTTATTCAGTGTGCCACTATTTGGGAAACTAGCCGCACTCATATGTACCCACGCCATGCTTATAGGTTTGGGTACTACATATTTTTTAGATTTCCATAATGCAGTCCGGTTAGTTGCACCACCACGATATTTTTGTATTTCATTAGCACTAGAACCAGAAATAATATATAACTCGCCATCTTGACTGTTATACCAACCACCTTTTACTGGATTATCTATTGTAATTGTTGACAATGCAGACTCCCCAGAATTTCTAGGATCAAATACCCAACCACCTTCATTGTCTCCGTCTATCCAAAAAGCTACATAAGTCCCTTCGTGTTTAAAAGCTTTAATGGCAGTCGGATAATAATCACTGTTCCATTGTGCTGGAGATATTACTCTATTAGTAACAACTTCTCCTTGAGAACCTGATATTGCACATAATCCATCCTGACCTGCATACAAAAGATAATCTCCCATATCTACTACGCTATATTTATTAACGCAAGCTTGTGCAAGATCGATCTGTATAGCAGTCATAACAGAAGGTTCAACACCTGTAACAAAATAAGGTTTACCGTTTGTTAAACATACAACCCCATTACTTGTGCTACCAATTGCTACAATATCTTCTTCTATAGTAATTCTATAAGCTACGGGCCATGCGTGTGGCATATAAGCTTCACTAAAACATAACCGTTTACCAGTAAACCCTGCAAAAACTCCGTTAGCTACAGGAATAAGACCTTGTAACGGTCCATCTGGATATGTACTTGAATCATCATTAGGAGGTTCTATCCATGTCTCGGATGGAAGTACTTCGCCCAACGCTGCGGCAGAAACCTGATCCGTTACTGAAGAGGTTGTTGCGTAGGCTATCTCTTTTACAAATTGAAACTGGGTATTAGTAGAACCTGTATTAGAGCGATATATACGCTTTAATGCACCCGAACCAAAATTCTGTCCAGAACCACCATAGTTTGGAATGTTCGTAAAAGTAGCAGTTTGTGTTGATGGTGTAAAAGTAGCCGCAGTAGTAGCAGGACTTGGAGGACCTTCTTCGCCATACGCACTTACAAATGTATATACCCATGATGCATCTTCTGGCGATACATCATTATCTTGTGTACCACTAATTGTCACACTTGGGGCTGCAGCTGGTGCAGGAATACCAAGCCGATAAGATGAAGTAGGCCACGGCCCCCCATTGCTGTTTTTAATTACTGAAGCTACACTCATCTTCGGATAAGTCTCGCCTGTCCAATATAAACGCCCTAATGAATCACCTGGAATTGGGCCTTCTACTACTTTTATATAATCATTATTCCATTGTAACCAATAGTTATTACCGTCTGTATGCGTATAAAGATATATAGAATGTTTTGATCCATCAGCTAATCCGGTTGATGTACCAAAATTAGATGTAAGTGTCAGATCAACCTTAATAGGAACAATTGATCCTGATTCAAAGTCTATGTTTTGGGCAGACTGACCGAACTGATCAGCTAAAAGTCTTGGCGCAACAGCAGGAGAAAGGCCGCTAAATTTATCTCTTCTAAAATACGTCATATTAGTTACTCAATAATAAAGTGACAATTAGTCCGGCCATACCACAAATAATTGTCATACCAAGAACAAATACATTTTTTCCAATAGTTGTTAGCTGTTCGTCTATTTTATCAAGACGATTAAATATTGTCTTAGAACGTTCTTCACACATAGCTTCGTGTGCAGTGATTCGATTTATTGCATCCCAGTAACGGCTGTCAGTTGGTTCCATATCCATATTTAATCTCTAAAAACGGTATTTTGTGACACTATTACCGGTTTACAATAAGCTGTAATTTTAGCTTCATTATCTTCCAATCTATCTGCAAAATATCTACACCTATTTATATCACGGAAATGCATGTTTTGGGTATTAACTTCCTCACCCTCTATAATAACCATCAAAATAAAGGCCATTACCCTCACTTTGCAAAAGTCGTAAGTAGGTTATAAAAACCGTAAACTATCCCTCCGCATATCATTAATCCTATAATAATAACAAACCCATCAAGGATTTGCCGCTGTCTCCTACGCTGTGCGTATACTGCTTTTTCTCGATTTGCCTTAATTGTTTTTCGCATCTGTATCATTTCTCTAAACGTATCGATACCGTAACGAATTACAATTAAGTCTCTAATTTCTTTTTCTTGTTCCTCTAGCTTCTTTTTCACAATTATTGCGTTAAGAGCTTCTTGTTCTACTGATCCTTTGTCTAAGAGTTTTCTAAATAAAGGTGGCTTTTGACTTTCTTTTTCTGCTTCTTTAATGTCGGCTGCGTATCCATACCATCTTCCAAGATGTTGGGCAACATCCTCGATTTCTCGACCTTTAGCAATGAGCGTTTGAACGCCTTTAAACGCTGTCGATGCCATTGATAAGGCAGTAAGCGGGTCCACCTAAGATTTAACTCCCATACCATGAATATCTAATTTGGGCAAACTGGTAAAGTTGAAGTGCTGCTGCCTACGCTTATTACCCCACTACCTTGATTTCCAACGCAATTAACACCAGCCACCCATGTGGTTACACCAGCATTGAGCCTACTAAGAATGTCGTCTAACTCTGTTGAATAATCAGGTATAGTTATTCCACCGAGAGCGTCCATAATTTCTTTGAAGTTATTGCTGTAATCAGGCCAATTAAGATTATTTAAAGCGTCCAGTACAGCTGCATTATCACCGCCACCAGAACCGCCGTTAATACTAGCCAGACCTAATCCTAACCCAAGTTCTACGCTTTGCGCTCCAGCTTCATTTACAGCGTCAAACCCACCAAGGCCAAGATCCAACATGTTATCGTTGTTATTACCAAGTAGCTCATATAAAGCAGTTGTTTTGTTTCCTTCTTGGTTGATTCTAGCTAAATTAGACTGCATCGCATATCTAGCTGTAGATTTTTGAGCATCACTAGAGATCCACATGGCTCCCAAGGAACCGACAACTGGGAGAACTGCTTTCGACCATTCAAGTGCAGCCGATTGTTGAGGGATTATTTGCGTGTTAGGTGTCTGCATGAGAGCCAAGGCCATCACTGCTGATCCTGCCGCAGACGAATCTGAACTAGCCGCTATCTTTGACAATGCATCTGCTTTGGCTTGTTGCGCCTGTGCTTGTGCTATTGCTACCTTTTCAACAGCTTGGTAATACTCCATACCTGCTGTCTGACACCCTGTTATAAATACAATTAATAGTAATCCTAAAAATTTCATTGGTTAATCCTCTTTAGGCCAATCTTGTCCTGCCATGACTGTTGCCAATGCGTCTACATCTGATGCATTAGCTATTGCTGTTTCTAGTCTTGCACACTCTGTTATAACTGCTGCACGATAGGTAGCTGTTGCAGATGGTATTGCTACATCACGTTCTGCTTTGCGTATTACCATCCAATCTGTTTTGGCTAATAGCTTGTTTGCTGTGTCTTTGACTTGAGCAGTCATTACAGTTTTTAAACCTTGGTTAACAAGCTTTTCACTTGAATCCACCATTTTCTTTTTGTCTTCGTCCCAAACTTGGACATATAGCTGATTACCGTCAGCATCTTTAGCGTCTTCATCGTTTAGACGTTTAGCAGTATTTGTATATTTCTGTGTGGGAACTCCATCTACTAATTCAACATTACCTTGAGTAACAAAATAATACTTCTGGTCTTTACGTTCACCCTGCACAATATCCATAACGCTTTCAGCAGTTTTAAAATCTTCATTAGCTATGCCGCCAGCAAACGAGGTTGTTGGAAATAGCTGTTTAAGCCTTCCTGTTTTTTCTATTTTGTTGTCTTTAACTATTGCGTACATGTGTTACCTCGCATTTGCGTATTTAAAACTTTGACCAAAGGCCATATAGAAATAAGTGTTAGCTGAATTTATGCCGCCATTTGTTGCTCTGATTTTAAAACCGTTTGATAAAAAATCCACACCACCACTACTACCTATACTGCTTTCAGCAGAAGAAGCATTAGGATACATAACTTCAGTAGTTAAGTTAGTAGTATCTCTTGTAGAGTCTAGCATCCACCACCACTCACCAGACCCATCAATGTACTTAAAAACTATCCAAGACGGGGTAAAGCCTGTATGTATAAACGGCCCATTTGTTGAATTGTTCGATTCATACAAGCCAAACTTACTAAAGCCTTCAACTTCATGCCATGCATAACAAATAAAATTTTCTCCATCCTTGTTTAGTTGATCGGCATTTCCTAAATAAATATAGGTAGAATCTGGATCGGTTGTCCCTACATAATAACTACCATAAAGTCCATTATCGGCATTTAGGAATAATGCATAATCATTAAAAGTAGTAGCTTCACTTGTAACAATCCATGAATCGGTGTCATCTAAATTTTTAATAATCACTAAATCTGGAGCTTTACTTAATCCATGATTTAATTTTGTATGTTCACCGTTTGAAATTTCATCATTCGAGCCTGTGTATTTTATAATGCTAAAGCCAGCATCCGTGTTCACTGAACGTGAACTTGCATTTATTCTACTTGTTCCTGAACCTGATTCTGTAACGTCTGTTGTAGAACTGCCGCCAGCTTTCCAACTCCAAGCTACATAAGTTGTAGTGTTGACATTAAATCGATTGGCACTGTCTGCCCCAATGGTAAACCCATCAGAATTAAAAGAGGTAATTCCAGCTGAATCTGTAACTTCTGCATCGCTATTATTTGTATCAACATGTTTTGTTGAACCCCTAACCACATCTTGAACACGATGGTCATCAGTGGTACTTCTGGTTTTTGTCCAAAGCATATCAGGCTGATGATCCAGACCTGTTACAGATCGTGTACTTCCAGTTCCTGTAAATGTAGCAATATCAAAATACTCTGTAGATTTTTTAATTGTTACCGAAGGTAGGTTTTTTGAGGTTAAAGCTTTAAACGAAGACGGTGGTGCATAGTAGAAATTTCCTATTCCTCCACCATCTGCATTGCCTTGAGCCGTTACCAATCCATTGAATGTTCCATTCTGCCCAAAGTTTGCATCAAATTGTGAACCTGAGTTACCGTATGTTATAAATTTCCAATCATCAGTTGCAGTAAAAGTATCTGCTGGATTTGTACCATTTACAGGATTGCCACTATTAGCAAATGTTCCATTTACGCTGACATATACTTTTCCATTATCACAATCAATAGCCCAGCCTAAAATATCTCCATTGCTGAATGAACTTGCGTAACTCTCAAAAGCACTTCCATTATACCATTGTCCGTCATATCTAATTTGCAAAGCTGTAAAACCACTATATGATCCAGCCGTACCTGTATAGCCTTTTGAAAGAAGGCCCGCATAATAAGCGTCTACAACAGTCAATCTATGTTCAAAATACCATTTACCTGTATGTGGGATAGCAAATGTATTACCTGTATCTGAATTTCCACTAGAGTTTACAAACTTTAAATTACCTTGACTTAATACTGTACTGCCGTTATCTAAAGAATTCCAAGTACAAAAATTATTAGTTGGCGTATCAAGCATGACATCTGCATTTGCTAAATTATTTGCTGTATAATTATTTCCGTTACCAGAGCTATCTGTACCAATAGCTCCTGATGCAAACTTTAAATAAAAACCATTAGTACCGTAAGTTAAGCCTGACGGCTCCTTAGGAATCCACTGTCCTGTAACGGCATCGGTTTCACCAAATGATGAAGGTGTTAATTGTGAACCATCAATAACCTGAGTTTCCGCGAAATATCCACCAAAATAATAAGCAGTTGATCTGTTTATAGCCCCAAACCTATGTTCTTGATTTTTGTTCCAAGGCAATTCAGTATTTTGAGATGGATTATTTTTTACTGCAAAAGAAGTTTCTTCTACACCATTTATATAAATTCTAATTCTATTATCGGCACTACCATCTGCTATGGTTGTATCAACAGCAACAACCAAGTGC
>TARA_R100000700_G_scaffold856_4_pt1 | contig 24066 bp, 27 predicted proteins | sample TARA_R100000700 | Tara Oceans TARA_R100000700 (sample SAMEA2622810) | marine metagenome | biome: marine biome (ENVO:00000447); feature: marine epipelagic mixed layer (ENVO:xxxxxxxxx); material: "saline water (ENVO:00002010), including plankton (ENVO:xxxxxxxx)" | depth 120 m | reverse complement strand
ATTTACTTTAGTTCAGGAAGCATTGTTTCGATCTTCAATTAAAGACTTAAATAAGTTTGCAAAAATAGTAAACACAATATCATTTAAAGAACATTGTTTAAACATATATAATGATTCAGAAGAACATAGAGAAGAAATGCTACGTGCTTTCTCTATTTCTAATCTACAAAATAAGTTTAAACAAACTGGTAGAAAGACTGATATTATTCAATATGCTGTAGATAATAAACTAGACTTTCCATTTAAAGATGTTTTTAATTCAACAGAACATGAATGGAAAGATTTGCAGGTAAAATCAGCTTATTTGAGTAAAGAAGAAATATATAGTAAAGACAAATAAAAGCCTAAAAAAAGGGGAACAGAAATTCAGTTTTTGATAAAACACAACTGCAAAACTGCAATAGGGTTTACTCTGAACCTTTGTTCCCCTTTTTAAATATTTAAGCCGTTACAATTACTGTTTTGGATTTAACGGTAACTGGTTTTTCACCCCATTCTAATAGTACGTAACAAAGAGTAGCACATATATTATTGTTATAGTCATAGACAACAGGAAAAGCCATATAATGAGAACCTACAATAAATTTCATGGATTCTAAAATTGCAGGCAAATTGTATGTTATTTTTCGAATTTCTTTTAAAGATTTATCGTTAATAATTTCATCTACGGGATGTTTTTCAAATATATACCATTTCCCTACAGACAAATAATCGTTATAGTAAACATCTGGATCTAAACCAAGTTTATCAGCAACAGTTTTATGCCCTTCTGCTCTTGAAATAACTCGCTCCATCGGTTTCATTGAAAAAATATTTTTAATTTGGACATCGGTTTCCATATCTGCATCAATTTCATCAAATTTTCTTTTTTGCACAGGATTTTCAAGGGTTTGTTTTAATAAATAAATTTCTTTTTCCTGTCTTTCTATTTTTTCTTGTTGCAATTTGAGTACATACTCAGCATCCATTGAAAAATTATTATCTCTTTCATAGATATTCCCCATTTTTAACTCTCCTTCTGTGATTTTGAGTTGGTTATTTATTTTGATTTCATTTTTATAAATGGTAAAAATCTTATTAATAGACTTTTTTCGGATATTTGATCCGTTTTTCCAATTATAAAGAGTTTTTCGAGATACTCCAGACTTTTTAGAAATAGTCGAAATAGGAATATCAGTTTCATTAAGCCAAGACAACACAACGTCTTGCTTTATTTCTTTATTACTCATGCTTTGTCCTTACCAATTGACACAAATTACACAAATTTAGCTTTATTTACATAAATTTTTTACATATTTACCTATTTTTTGCGTAAATATCCATTTTTATATTACCCGTTTTTGTATAGTTTTAAATATTTAATTGTAATAAATGTGAACTTAACGTAACTTAAAAGGAGTTTAAATGCAGTTACAACACCTAATAAACCACGAAACTAAAAGAAGTTTAATCGATTTTATAAATACATTAAGAATTGATTATAAAACAAATATAGATAAACAGCGTTCCCTCATAAAAGGTAAAGATTTTGCCAATGAAATAATCAAAATTCGTTTTATGAAATTGCGTGAATTAAACCAGTATATTTCTAAAATTGTAAACGATTCAGATTATAAAGCTTCTAAGAAAATCAAAAATCCATATATGTTTAACAAATTTGTAGATAAGTGTGTAATAAATAAACACAGTTTTTATCAATATGCCCTACATCGCAAATATTTATTAAACTCATAATAATGAGTTAGGCTCTTGGTACTTACACACGCTTCCTTACCCCTTCCACTATCGAATCTAAGAGCCTACTCTTATCTACATCAAATAATGATAGATCATAAAAAATGCCCTCTTTGTAATGCTCCTACTGTCATAAGAGAAATGCCTGAACATTCAAAAGATGAAATTTTTCATCCTTATGAAATTGTACTTACTTGCACAGGTATACACAAAGGGAAACAACTAGATATAGCAGATTGGTATGACCAAGAAAACAGCAAAAAGGATTACAATGAAAACATTGGAATTAGAAAAACTTCAAAAAGACTGGCAAAAGATGTTTGAACATATAGATGAAATTATTGGATTAGCTAAACAAGTCAATAAAGATGCAGTTGAACTCATTTATGACGCTTCTATTATTGAAGAAGCAGTTCGAAGCACGCAAAAACTTGATTATTTGCTTGAACAAGCAAAAGAAATATCTCAAAACAAAAATCAAACTGAATTAAAACTGTGAGTTATTCTTTAAATGATGACATAATGGATGATATTGCAGAGACCGCTTTTGATGAATTGTATGAATTAAGTAAAGATAAAACATTAACAAAAAAAGACCTAATAATCGCATTAATGGAGGATTATAATATTGATGAGTTCATAGCAATTCAAGTATACGATGCTTGGGATCTCGAGAAAAATAGAAACAGAAATATTAAAATGGCTGAAGGCTTAAAAGAGCCTCATCCAGCGCATAAAAACAGATTAAAAACACTAGAAACCTTTGTAAAGGAAATTCTATGAATCAAAATCAAATGATACTTCATTGTGGAGGCCGAGTAGCAAGTTATGAAGAAATTTGCTCTGTACCTCTTCCTGAAGAAACTGATACATATATACCGGTCTCTTTTGGAGACATCATAAAAGATACACGATTAATGGCAGATAACTTTGCTAATCAAAATGGATTTGAATTTAAAGATGGGCAATATGCACTTGCCGCTAAAGACCAAAGAATGTTTGCTATTTTGCAATACATTGGTGACAATGAAAATATGGGATGGGCAATTGGTATACGATCCTCATATGACAAAAGTATGTCTAATGGCTTGGCGTTTGGATCCAAGTTGTTTGTATGTGACAATCTTTCATTTAAAGGAAAGGTAACTGTCATGAGAAAACATACCAGAAATGTAAAAGAAGATTTGCAAAAAGAAATATTGCATCTCTTATTTACAGAGTCTAACAACTTTCATGATATTGTAAAAGATCGTGAAAAGATGATCAATATTCCAATGAATGATGATAAAGCTTATGAATTCTTTGGCAGAATGTTAGGATACCGCATTATTACACCAAGGCAGGTAACAAAAGCTTTAAATCATTGGAGAAATGCTCCTTACGAGGAATTTAAAGAAAGAAATATGTGGAGTGTATATAACTCTTGTACAGAAAGTTTAAAAAGTACACCCCCTCAAAAAGTGCTTGAAAGCCATATCAAACTGCATCAAGCAGCAATAGCGTAAACTTCAAGGCTGGATGATACTCACAACTACACAACTATATATTGTTACCTAATATATATATCATCCAGCCTTCTTTTCAAAGGATTGTAAATGGAAAATAACAACTCATATAATATATTAAGAAATGAACCATATAAAGGTGACTTAGATAAAAAAGGAAGATTTAGTTATATCCCCTGGGCAAACATTTGGGATAAAACAAAGAAAAACTTTCCCTATGTTAATCATAAGGTAAGAATGTTTACTGTGCAAATGGGAAACAACACTTTAGAACTTCCTTATTGCGTTTTACCAGACCATACTGCATTGGTTATTGTAGATATTTCAGTAACAGATCATGAAGGTGATGAGCATGAATGTACAATGGAGCTTGCAGTTAGAGACCAAAGAAACAATGCAATTTCCAATCCAGATAGTGTTCAAGTAGCAAATACTATTCGTAGATGCCTTGCAAAAGGACTTTCTACATTGACTGGATACGGAATTGAATTATGGGCTGGTGAAGATATTGCAGACTTAGATTATACAAAACCTACTCATTTAGACGGCTCTCCTATTGTGCCAGGAAATGCAACAGCTAACCAATCAATTAAACTTGATGAATTAATGAGAAACAGGAATATAGCTAAAGATGTTAAACAAAAACTTACAGATATAAAAAGTAACGGGTGGAATATTAGTGAAAATCATGCACAGATTTTAATTAATGATGTTTCAGAAGGAATTCGAAACGCTAAAAGCCCAACCAGAACAGAAATTACAAAAGCTAAAAAACTTATTAAAGAAATTGACCCCGATAACAAACATCCAAAAAGAAAAGATTGGGATGCGTTTCTTGAGAACACAACTATAACAAGTGGAAAACTAAAAGCTTTTGTTGTCAGTCTAAACAACAAATACAAAGAAGGAGAACAATAATGGGATTTAACGCAACTGTTAAACCAAACTACGACTACCCTGAGGGAGTTTATGTTGATAGGGTACAAGTAACCTCAATAGAAAACGTTTTAAAAGATGATGATCAATTTGGAAACGATATTAATATTAAAATTGTTGGCACCACACCTGATAATCCAAACAATCAATACGATACCGTTATTTATCTTGGTGGTAAACACGCAAAAGGGACAAACGGAATGGCAATAGGTTGGGGTTCTAAATATTCAAAACCACCTGTTGATAATTATGGTTCCAGAAGTATTGCGATTTTCTTGCAAACACTTGGACACAACCTTAGCGAAAATACATTAAATGAAGACTCTTCTTTTCTTAGTGAAGAATGTGTTCGTGACTGCATTGGCAGAAGCATATACATACTCCAATACGAAACTACAGAAGATAATCAAAACGGAAATCCTAAAAGAAGAACTTGGTGGAATTTTGCTAGTGAATCTGAAGGAAAAAAGAAATTGTATGAATTATGGAACAAGTCAAATAAACCTAAAATGTATCGTGCAAAACCAGATGAGAAACTTGCAAATATATTTGCCGATAAACCAATTGAAGGTGTAACTGAAATACCGGAGGTATAATGAAAATGCCACAAATAGCACACAATACAACGATTAATAAAGAAGCCCTTAATAGCGAAGAACTTATTTGCAGATATCTATCTCATGCAGTTCCTCATGGATCTATTATTGGATCTCATCATATTCAATTGGATTTACCAAGATGGATTGAGCAGCAATATGGACAAATGTTTAATCCAGATACATTGATGAGAAAATTCAGAGGGATTAAAAATACAAAGCAATTTATGCTGAGAAATGCAGGAGTTACTTTGGAAGAAGTGAATCAAGGAAGCAGAGAAAAGAATTGGAAAGTTCTGAACAATTTGTAGAAATAGCTTCTGGTCATATTACCAATAGAGGTCGGGCAGATAAGATATCAAATCTGCCTAACCTTATTGGTAAACAAAACGACAAACACGAACTCTATCATAGTTGGTATGGATTTGATAAAGATCTTGATCGACACCTTGATGGTGTTAATAGGATTGGTACATATAAAGGTGTGTATTACGTAAATCAGATTATTTTGGATTTAGATTTAAAAAATCTATCTGAAAAAGAACTATTAGAAACAGTTCGTTTCTTTGTTAAAACAGAATTAATTGAAGATTTAGGAATAAAAGAAAATCATATTCAAGTCTGGTATAGTGGAACTGGATTTCACGTTGTGTTACCAGATTTATTTGGTTTTACCCCCTCTGTAAGTCTTCCTCTTTCTGTAAAAAGTACATTAATGGATGTGTTTCCTGATTGCGATAAAATCTATGATGGTGCAAGACTTATAAGGGCTCCATACAGCTACAATAAAAAATCGGGTTTATACAAAACACCGATCAGTTTACAAGAACTCTTTGCTTCGACTATGGATGATATTAAAAGAAAAGCTTCTACAATTCCTGACGAAATAAACCTTACTTATTTTCAATTTCATAAGACTGAACCTTATTTAAGAAAATATTTAAAGCTTTATACTGCAAAGATGTTAGAAAAAACTTCTGTTAAACGATCTACTTTTGATATTGATCCCACTACTGTTGTTACCTGCATGCAAAGTGTTCTTTCCAAACCACCTGTTCACGGTGAACGAAATGAATCAATGATGAGATTAGCCGCATGGTTAAGAAGATCAGGAGTTCCTTATAATGTTGTCCAGGATACTTTAGAAAAATGGTCAGGAAATCACGAAGAAGCAAAGACGACTACTGATAGTGAATTTGAAAAAGGATATAATTATTGGTGCAACGATCATATTATGCACAAATATTGCGATCCTAAATGTATTCATTATAAACGTAAAGATTATTCCATGGCAGTTGAAAATATGAAGACACTAGCTGAGAAATATAAAAAGTTTCTGAGTACAGGTATTTCTAAAAGTGCTTTCAACTTTAAAGATCTTTATGACTGGAACTTAGACTATTGGGTAATGCCCGGAGAATTAGTGATTTTATTAGGAGATACAGGAATGGGTAAATCTACTTATTTATCCAATTTAGCTGTAATGCTGAAGAGTCATAAAATACTATATGTGTCTATGGAAAACACATGGCATTTAACCTATAAGCGATTTACTCAAATTGCTCAACAATACACGCAAAAAGAAACCAATAGATATCACAACGAATTAGATGATTTAACAAATCTTTACTCTTCGTTTGATCACATTAATGCAGTTCATATAAGACCAGAAATAAACAAACTGCAAGAAGAAGTAGCAAAAACAAATCCAGATATATTAATGATAGATCCTACGAATAAAATTCATGTTAAAAACATCCATAATGAATTTGATCGTATGAATGAAATTATAACCAAATTAAAAGATATTGCCGTTAATCAAGAATGTGTAGTCATTGCAGTTCATCATGTAAATAAAGAATCAGCAAAAACAGGAGTAGTTGATATTAATTCCGCAAAAGGTTCTAGTACAGTTATTCAAGAAGCTGACAAAGTATGGACAATTAATGGAACACGAGTATATGGCACAAGAACTCTTGATAGTGGTAAGAATCGAGATGGAAAAGGAATCAGATTGAATTTTGAATTTGACAAAGAAAGAATGATTTTTAAACAAGTACCTCAAACATCTGAAGCGTTTGCTAAAGTATCATGAAATATTTTATTCAACTTTCAACGGTTAATGAAAAACAAGGAGTAGGTTTGCGTTTAGTTCTTCTTTCTTTAATAAATATGTTTGTAGGAATACATACAACTAACGGGGATCACTTAAACATTGGCATAGGTTGTGGTCCAATGGAGATGAGTCTCACATTACATAGATGGAATAGGTGGTTACCTTGAGCCATCCAAGTAAAGTCAAAGGCAATGCTTTTGAACGTGAACTTGTAAAAACCGCACAGGGCTGGGGTTTCTCAGCCCAACGTGCGTGGGGATCAAATGGTCAATCATTAGGACTGCACGAAGAAGTTGATTTAAAAATTGAAGAATACACCGTTCAGGCAAAACGCAGAAAAACATTACCTCAATACCTAAAGTGTGAACATACAGATATAGTTGCATTTAGAGAAGATCGTGGAAATACATATGCTCTAATGCCTATGGATAAATTTTTAACACTTTTGAAAATGATAAAAGGATAAATATAAATGTCGATACAAATTATTAAAAAAGAAGTAACAGAAATTGTTCATTTAGTATCTGTTGGATTTAAAATAAAAGATTTGGAAAAAATAACAGATTCTTTATACAAAACAGATCCTTCAGATCCTCTTTTACTTGAAATTAATTCAATTATAAAAGATGCAAAAGAACAAATAAAAAATGATAATTCTTTTTCAGAAAACGAATATATAAAGTCTAATAATCCAAATTGTGCAACTGGAGAATGTGATTAAAAATTATGGGAAATAGTTGTTGTAAGTTACCAGATCCTTTCGGTTGTTGGTTGATATCATTGGCTTACACAGCGAATTAACGCCTACGCTATTTCCCTAAAATTGAGGTTCTATATTGAATAAAAATATTTTAATAACAGTATGTTATGAGAATAAAGATTTCAACAAATGGTTGGCTGCCTTAGAACCTCAAAGATTTGGAAATCCATGGGCGGATTTTCATTGGAGAGAAACCTGCGGAGAAAGACAATAAGCAACATTCTACAGTGAGCTGACCTCTTTCTCCAAGGGTTTTAACGATTAAAACAAGGAAAAAAAAATGACACCTTTTTATCTTTACGAAATAGCAATAACTGGAATTTTTGACGATTTAATACATATGGTATTTGATGTAGTGTTGTATTACATGATTACAAGATTATATCTAATGCCCCTAATTGAAAGAAAAATAAATAATGGCTGATGTTTTTGATTCAGTTGAACCAGAAGAATATTGGAGAAATGAATTGAGCAAACTAACTGGTGTAATTATGGAATCAGAACTGGTAATTGGAAAACTGGTAATTGCGCTTAATAACATTAAAAAAGATATACAAAAAGCAGAACGATGGGAACCACATGATTATGGTTTAGAAACTATCGTAACTGAAATAGATCAGGTATTAAATGAAAACCAATTAAACGATTTATGAGTTTTATGGTATTAGAAATACCTCAAGTTCTTCTTTATTTCTTAATGGGAGGATTAGGATTTTGTTTCTTTTCCTGGGGAATATTCGGAATTATGTTGATCATAATTAGTAAGGGAAAAAATTAGTCGAAAGCGGTAAGGAAGCCAATATGGAGAAAATCATATGGTTTCCAAAAAAGATTCCGAACGTTATAACAACCTAAGAATAGCAAGAACTTTAGACTTACTTCATTATTTCGGTAATGAATGGGTAGATCTAAAATCTGTTAAAATAGAAAAATTAATTAAAGACTGGAGAGGCAGAACAGATATTGGTTTTCAACCATATCTTTGCCTTTCCTGTAATGAATATTGGTCACTTAGTCTGAATTGGAAGAAAGAAAAAATTACAGATTATTTGCCAAAATCAACATTTAATAACATTCGCTGTGATAAAAAAACTTGTGAGAAATGCAATAAACAATGAAAAAAGTAACACTAAACGTAGCAACTGATAGAACAAAAGAACTTATAATGCTTTTATCTGATTTAGAAGCTTGTGATAGAGACAGATTATCAACTGATGGTAAACGTTATTTAGACGGTATATGGAGGTTATTAGGACAACCTACTTATGAAGAAATAGAAGCAAATAAAGAAAAATCATTACCTTATCTTACAGAGGAAGAGTAATAATGATAATACAAAAAACAAAAATAAAAAAATTGTTTAATGATGAGGGAGTTCAAGTAAATCAAGAAACCTTAGATTTAATCAATAGAGAAATTCTTTTCAAAGTAAAAAATATGGCTTTACGGTGCAAAAACGGAAACATTAAACGATTAACCCCTGATTTGTTTGGATATGCTTTAGGTAACTACAATACATAAAAAATCAATGAGACTTGCCGCAAAAAGCACAAAACAAAAGTATTACAATAAATTAAAATTTTGTAATTCTTGTAATTACGTATGGGAAGTATCAATAATCAAAAAAAATGGGAGCATTTGTAGGTATAACAATATGCCTACATTTGGTCTCCCTAGAAAAACTTGTAGAATATGTAATGAGAAAAAAATATAACTTTATTTTTATTTCTACACCAGATGGAAATTTGATAAAAGCATTTTATAACTTTAAAAATAAAACTATCCAATCCTTTACCAGAGGAGGCGTAGCAAAATTACGAGAATGGGGATGGTTAATTGAGAAAAGAAATAAACAATAAATGAATCATAAAATTATTGAATTAATCCAAAAAAGATTGGAAATAGGAAAACGTGAATATGGCGGTGAAGTCAATATTGATGATGGGCGAAATTGGGAACAAGAAGCTTTAGAAGAAATGCTTGATGCAATTGTCTATTTATCAGCTCGTTTAATTCAATTAAAAAATAAAGGTGAATCAAATATGGTTGAAAATAAAATAATCGAAAATTATGAAAAATTAGTTACAAATCGCTTAATGAATGAAAAACATAAATTATTAAAAGAATTAACTAAAACTCCTTTATCGGCACATACTAGCGTTTTTACTGAAATAGTTGGTCAGATAGATGGAATAAATATAGCTATTACAGCTATGGGTGTAACAAGGTTAAATAAAGATTCTCTTGCTATAAAAGGATAAATATATGGCTGGTTATATAGATATAATAGAGCAATATGAAAAAGAAATTATTGCAAAAAAAGACAGAATAAATAAATTAGAAATAGTTATGCAAAAAATCCTAAATAAAACAACAAGTAATAAAATAAAAAATTGGATTACTGCATTGTTTCCTGCAAATGAAACACGAACATAGCTGCTTAATTACACTCGAACCAATAAAATGTATTCAATGTAATAACATTTGCGAAGAAAACCATATTACAATAAATAATAAACCGTATTGTTATTATAAAGAATACGGAGGTGACGTATACGGTTGTGGTAACATTTTTCTTCTAAAAAACTCTGAAAACCTTAAAACGGACAAATCCGGCAATTTAATTACAAAGAGTTTTACTATAGATTAAAGAAAAAAATCTTCTACATCTGTATTTAAAAAAGGGGCATAGTGATCTTCTGTTATGCTAACTGCACTATGCCCTAATAATTTACTTACTTTAAATAATGGAATCTGTTGTTCAGTAATTAGCTTATAACCAAATGTAAAACGTAAATCTTCAAACTTTACATTGTCTATATTTAAGTTTTGTGTGTTTTTATAAAAGTTTCTAAAAATCTGTTGTTTGGTATAATTCCACATTCCTTCTTTTTGTTCCAGGATCATTCTGGCTTGCTTGTTTAGACGAACATATCTGATTTTTTTATCTTTTTCTACTTGAAAATGCAAAGGATAAAAATTGTAACTTTTTAAACCAATAAGCTCTTCTATTCTACATCCTGTATAATAAGCAAAGTTCACAAATAATCTAAAATCTTCATCTTTACTACTCTTTAGAATCAAATTTATTTCTGCATTATTTAATATTCTTTTCCTTTTTTTAACATTGTGTAAATGAATGTATTTAGGTTGTAATGTTTTATAACGGTGTTTTAATCCCCAATTAATACATCTATTTACTGTTTTTTTAACTACAACTGCCCAGTTTTTACCATCAGGTATACCATGTACTAAAAATTCTTTTAATGCTTTTTCTGTAGTTTTTCGATATACAGGTGACCAATCGTGATCGTGAGTTAAATATTTAGATACAAGCATTATAAAAGTAATTTCTTCAAAACCGTTTTTATCTTTATTGGGATTTTTTATGGTTTGTTTCGCTTGATATTCTAAAGCAGTATGTAATTTATTTGCAATAGACTCATCTTCTGTGTGAGTCATTAAAGTAACTGATTTTCCTTTAATTTGTTTTTGAAAATAAATGCTTCCAAGGTGATTTCGGTAAAGGTTCTTTTTTAACATATTTTTCCTATATCTGTTTTTAAAATTCTATATCAGGTATTTGCATCACTAATAAAGGAGCGTAATGCCTTTCTGTTATTCTAAGTGTATCTCCAAGCAGTTTGCTTAATTCATGTATGGTTCCTCCCTTTCTTAAATAATTTAAACCAAAAGTTCTTCTTAAATCGTGAAATCGGGCATCTTTAATCTCAAGTCTTCTGGCTTGTGCTTTAAATTCTTTAGTAATCTTATCTTCAGAATATGGATAATAATCAAAAAAAGGTTCTGCATTTTTAAATAGCTTAACCATTCTTTTACCACCTTTTCCCCTTACCCACATAAACCCTTCTTGTTTTTCAAGTATATTAATCAGCTCTGATCTTCTTGCTCCTGTATAATATGCAAAATTAATAAAGTTTCTAAAAGTTAGATCTAAGCTTAATGTTTTTAATTTGATCAACTCTTTTTCACTATAAACCCTAGTTCTACCTTTAGGTTCCTGTATCTTATAAGTCTTATAATTGCATTGATAGGTTTTATTACAAAAGTTGTAAAAAGCATTTATATGTCTTTTATAACTCATTTCTGTAGCAAAAGTTATATTGTCAAACTTGTCTTCTCTGGGTAGGATTTTATTTAATATATAAAAATAGGTTCTTCTGGTAGATAGTTTTTTTGTATTTAAAAAAAGATCAATTCGTTTTTGTAATTCAGGAGGTTGTTTTCTATCATCGTATTTTCCAGTAACAAGTTGACTGTAAATTTCCCGATGTATTTTCTTTTCTCTTAGCTTGGCTTCTCTTTTATCTGTGGTTTTTAAAGATCGTATTATTTTTCTGTTTTCATACGATATTGATGTATACCACCATTTGCCATTTTTGTACATTTATGCCCCATAAAAGCTACATAACGGCTACTTCACGGGGTTTCCCCCACTGCCCCCTCAAGACAGCGTGTCTACCAGTTCCACCACTTCGGCATCGACGAGAAAGCTTTATAAAGTAGCCAAATTTCACCTTAAAAAAGCTACACAGCGGCTACTTAAGCTTACGGGATGCGAAAATAAGTCTTTAAGTTGCAAAAGCATAGTGTAACTTTTTTTTAGTTTAATCATTCTACGTACAAAATATACAAAACATACATATCAGAAAAATAGTTGATATTTTAAACTTTATAAAACAGAAAGAAAGGTAGTTAAAAATCTTCTCTTATATAATATCCTTCATCATATACAGATCGTGGTCCAGGCTTTCTATATACTTTTTTGGCAGTACCTTTAAACTCTAATGGTTTTAATAAAGCTTCTGCAAGACTTCTTTGTAAAAAAACAGGAGCTTCTGATAAATTAGATTTAACATCTTTTAAATAACTTAATAAAGATCTATTACGTGCAAAATCCCAATTATCATAATAATCTTCTTTATATACACCACCAAGATCCTTACTTCCTTTCATTTTTCTTTTTACATCATAATTTCCAAATAATGAATGTAAACCTTCAGAATCTACTTCTCTAAAATAATCATCTGGATTTTTATAATGATAGTATTTTTTGCCATCTTCCATATGAGTCCCAAATTTATTCCAAATTTCATCTATAGGATTGTTTTTTACAAAATTATTAACAGTATACGCATATTGTTTTTTATCGCCATATATCTTTGTTCCATCACCCATTACCTTTACTACTGGAGGGTTTTGTAGCCAAAATTTATTAGTCTGATATCTATGATATCCAGATGGGTCTAGTGCTTGACTGTATTTAAAATTTGGTTTACCTAATCCCAGTTTTGTTCTCCATGCAAACAACCTATCTTCTCCAAAAACTTGAGGTGCCCATTGTGGTATGTCATCTATAACAGATTCTTTGAAAACTTTTGGGTTAATTAATGCTCTTTTTATACCCCCCATTTTATTTTCGTATTTAAAAGGAGGAACATTATTTGCTATTAATCTACTTATTGGTGTACCACCACTTACTGCATATCTCGCACCTTTTAAAGCCATATAAGGATCTGCACCAAATGATAAAGTTTCTCCAAACTTAGATTCAGGAGTTATAGATTCATAATTACCACTTGGAAGTAGTCCAAATACAGTATCATCTGTTCCACGATATAATCCTTTTAATACTCCCCCAATACCTGTATCTGGAATTTTTCGACTAATTAAATCAATTAAATTAGGTTTAGCAGTAGACATTTCTCCATAATAAGGATCATTACCTTTGTCTAAAACTATCTCAACTCTACTAGAAGAGGGTTCTTCTACATTAAATCCTTTAAATCTATTCTGCGACATTTTCTTCTTCCTTACGTGCTTTCTTCATTTTTTGAGCTAAGCGATGAATAGGTATTCCTGTCATTTCTTCTAACCACATTTCAGGTACTTCATATGTTCTATACATACTTCTTGCCAACCTACCAAAAGGCGCTAATGTCCAAGCTTGATAATTAAGAAATGGTTCCCAGTCATTATTAATAATTGCTTTTGTAGGTGCTAATACAAGCCGTAAAGATGGGCCTGTAACGGTAGATAATGGTGCGAGTGCAGGATGAGGCCATTGGTTAAAAAAAGCACGTTCTCGTTGTTTTTCATCACCAAATAACCAATCTGCAGTATCTTGCATATAGGACATGGGTGGTGGCAATGCAGAATCAAAAATAGAAGAAACAAATATATTTGCCAATGCAAAAGCGAACATATCCAGCATCAAAACTCTTTGTAATCTTTTCCCAGGAATTGTATTTATATCAAACCCATAGGTTGCCGCTTTTTGGTATGCCAATCTTCTAAACCGAATTGAATTCCATGCAAAAGGCATAAAACGAGTTAATATTTTTCCTGTTGTAGTTCGAGAAAATGCTGGTCTTGCAGATGAATGATATAAAAACTGTGTTGCTTTAACCCCTTCAGTTGCCATTCTAAGCAAATATGGATTATCGTATTTTAAATTAGGAACAATGTCTTTCAGTATTTCGTAATTGGCTAAATAATGAGATAAAAAAGAATCTCTTCTTAACATACGTTCTGATTTTCTCATAAACCAAGCTCCACCATCGACAAACGCTTTGTTTAATCCATGTTTTTTTGCTATATCCATTAGAGATTGATCTGGCATATTATAATCTTTTTTAACTTCGCTTACAAAGTCTGATAAAAAGTTTTTTACCTTTTTGCCTCGAAACCCTCTTTCTAAAGATGCTTCAGACACAATAAACGATTCCAAAGCTCCAGATTCTTCAGCGAATCTATTCAGCCACATATTTACATTATCAGGGGTGATTTCTGTACCATCTTTTAATTTGCCACCTTTAAAAATATTGTATAAAAAAGCTTTGTCTTTTGTTCTGGTAAAATGCCGTAATCCATTATTAGAAATAGTATTTACATTACCTCCTAACAAGTTACCTATAGCTGTTTTAGGGTGAGATAATAAAGAGATTAAAGACCACTTTGCTTCAAAAGCACCAATGTTTTTTGCTACTTGCATTAAAACTATTTTTCTGGCTTCAGGATCTTTTGGAAGATTATCCACTAAAGGTAGTTTAGGATTGGCTTTTCCACCTAGTTTAGTAGCAACACGTTCTAAAAACTTAGCAACTTGGTCATCACTTAAATGAAAATATGCAGTCTTTCTAATTTCTTTTAATCGTTTATCTTTTCTCAGAATATCTTTTGCGTGTTTGTATTCATATAACTCTTCAGAAGTTGCTTTATCTGGTCTTTTTTCTATTCGTTCTATAAACTGTTTAGTGCGTGCTAATTGATCTTTATTTAAACCGATAACATCAGAAGAAAAAGAAGATGAGTATCCCATTACATCTCGTGCATACATCTTCATAAAGTTTTCCCAATCTTCTCTATCTTCTTTTGTATAAAGAACATTGTTTTTAGAAAACCTATTTATTGTATCGTGAGCAATTAAAGAAGTTAAATTTTTATAAAAAGATGCAATCCATTGTCCTGAGTATTTTTCAGCTACTTCAAATTCTAAACTAAACCCAGGCATTGGCGTTTCTCCTCGTTCACGACCACTTCCAGGGCGATTGTTAAAGCCTACTTTTTCTAAAGAATTTCTTTCTGTTTTATTATTGTTTAACCACCGGATAGCGTGTTCTCCAGCTCCACCATCTTCAGAGGATCTTGATAAAAACGCTTTTTCAAATGCTACTTCCTGTAATATAAGAATACGGTCTGCAAATTGTTCAGGTGTTAACACACCTTTTAATAATTCTGATACGCTGTCTTGTATATTTTTTGAAGTAATCCATCTTTTCTTAATGTTGTACTTATCTGTAGACTCAACATTGCCATTAATTAAATCACGAGCATACCGCAACGCTTCATTTTTCAAAAGATACATTTGTTGATCGATATGTTTTTTCACCTGATCTCTTCCTTTTTTGCTAGACCTATGATCCATCTGAGGCCAATAGAACTCTTCTACCTTTCCAATTCCTACATATCGTAAAGGATTGTATTCACCATCTTCTCTTCGTAAGGCTCGATTTCTTTCCCGAAATTTTTTAGCTTCTATTGAATCTCGACCTATATTTTCTTTTTTAGCCAGACGTTGTTCTAAAATAATTTCATATTGAATTCGATTTAATAAATCTACTGATAATGAAGTATTATTAATCAATCGTTCTACTATTCGTTGTTTACCAAAGGCGGCTGGTTTAAACAATTTATTTTGAATTCTTTCTATTTTTAATCTTCCACTTGGCGTGAACTCTACCAATTCGTCAATTACACCATACCTATTTTCTTTATCAATTCGATCCCATAATGATTCGCCAGTCTTTTTATCAATAGCAACTACCCATTTTTTATAAGTACTATCAAAAAAGTTTTTATGTTTTTCTGAAATCCAATCCATTACTTGGGCTCCAGTTTTTTCAAAAGTTTTTCCTTCTTCTGTAATCTTGTATATTTTATTTTTTAACTCTTCGTAAAAGGGTCTGTTTTCTTCCCATAACTCATTATAAAATTTTCTACGACTTGTTTTTTCTGCTATATCCCCCATTGTTCCCACAGATTCTCTTTCTGCAAGCCGTTTGGAAATAGCTGCACGATGAAGTTTGCTAAATTCAGTAGTTCCATCTTCTAAATTTAAAATTTGCTCTCTCCAACCATAATACCTTTGTATATATTCTTGATTGTATTCTTTATCAATATTTTCAAAACCATATAATTGAGTAAAAGATTCACTTAAATAATTAAAAGTACTATACGGTAATCGAATATCTAAAAATCCAACTTTTCCTTTTTCATATTCTAAAGGTATAGTTCTTTTATATAACTGAGTTGCATCATACCGAAGTTGTTTTTCGCCTACTCTTTCCGGAAATAAATAATAATACATTTTTTTTACTCCCGGCTCTTTAGCCGTAGAAACTTTTATTCTTCGAATGTATTCCTGAAAGTTTCTTAAATCCATATAAGTAGCTTCTGAAATATTTTTTGCTTTTCCAAAAGCTTCAGTTTGGTAATTGGCAAACAGTTCTTCAATTCTAAAAGAAAACCCTTCTGGCATTGTGCGAAAGTCTTGTATTAGTTTATCTAAAACTCTAGGTATATCTTCGGGTATTTTATCTTTAGGAATGTTTTCAATAGGCTTGTTTTGAAAAATATTATCAAACAAGCGTTCCAATACAATTTTTGCCTCTTGAGTTTTTTGAGATCCTGTAATGCCTTCTGTAGGTTTTATTTGCTCAGGAATCATTTGTTGTCCTGAAAATTCTTTCATTTTATTTAATACAGGACTGGAATAAACAACATTTACCATTTTGGCAAAACTTTGCATAAACTCTTTTTTTAAACGTTCAGGAACTTCTTTAGTTTCAAAGGCAAAACGGGTAAAGCTAGTCTTATTGTAAAACTTGCTCCAATCTGCAATGGTTTTTTCACCAAAATCAATAAATGCCTTATTGGCTTTTTCTGAAGGTTTTGCTTTTTCTTTTTCAATATTTCTTTTTGCTAAAGATAATGTAGCTTGACTTGATCTGGCTTGAGGATAAATAGAACCCATCATATACCAATGGAAATAATCCAAAGCTTCTTGTCTACTTACTCCTAAAGCATCTGCATCTTTTGCTATTTCTCTTTTAATCTCTTTAATACTTTTATTTACATCGTCCATAGCAAATTTTTGAGGTTCAAATGTTTTTCGTATCCCCTGTATTCTATCACGCCATTTTAATTTTGGAATAACTGCTCTTTCTGCCAATGTATATAAAAAGTCAAATGCCTGTTGTTCTGTTCCCCCTTTATCAATAATCTGATCTGCAATTGATTTACCTCTTTTTCCAAGGGTAATTGCACTATATAAATCGATCATATCATTTATTAACAATTTCGCTTCTGTTATAGGATCGTGAGGAGTAATTAAACCATCTTTTTTAGCTTGATCAAACAATCGCTGATACCGTGGGTCTAAATTGGAATTTCTTTGCAAACCCTGTACCCGAAGATTGTTAATACTTATTTGATCTATAGGTCGATTGTTTTGCAATTCTGAATCAATTAAATCTTGAATTCTTAACTCCAATTCTTTACGATCTGTTTTCATATAGAAAGGAGTAATAGAAAACTTTTTTCTACCAAAATAGTTTCTAATATCAGGAGATTTCCATTGTTCATTATATTGTTTAATTAAATTTCTAAACTTTTTATTTCCACGAATATATCGTTGGTTAATTGCACTACCTGACATTTGGTTGGCTAAATAAAACAAGGAATTCATGCGATATTCTGTAGAAGAAGCACTTTCAACCGCATCTTGTACTTCTTTAGCATTCCATTGTTTTCCTGTTTGCCAGTTTTTTCCATACAATTTACTGTTTACATTTACAAGGTCTCCATAAGAGGTATTGATCAAATCTTTGTATTTAAAATCTATTTTTTTGCCTTTATTATTCTTGGCTTTAATAGATGTAAATGCACTTTTTAATAACACCTCTCTCATATCTAATGAGGGCATCATTTCCCAGTAATTTGAACTATCTGCTGTTCTACTAGAAGCTTCCCATGCCATTCTTCGAAACCCTCTAATTGAATCCAATTGGTTTTCATTGGTAATAAGCTCTACGGTTCCGTATTTATTTCCTTTATTATTTATTAAATCAAGGTTTACTTTCCCTTGTTTATTGCTAATAATATCTGCAGTTACAAAGTTTAATACAGTTTTTGCATTAACAATTGCACCCATTCCCTCTTTTCCATTGTACGATGAAATTCCAGATTTACGTAATGCAAAAGGCATTATTTGAGATAATTTGCTTTTCATAAATTCAGGGGCTTCTGTAGTTCCAAAATCAGAGTTTAATTCTTTAGCTTTGTTTTCATACATTACCCATTCGTTTTTAATCTTTACAGCAAGCTCGTTTGCATTTTTCTTAATATCTTTTTTGAATTCTTTAGGCAATCCCTGATATAGAAAAACTTTGTCTCCATCTACATCCATTCCATCTAAATAAAAATGATCTTTAGGATGCAAATAAGCTCCATAATCTTTTTTTCCACTACTGTTTTCTATAAATCCATCAAAACGCAGTATTCTAGTTCCACTCACAGCAGGAGAAGGAACTCTCATTACTGCAATTTCTAACATTTCTTCTATGTTATTTAATGTTTTTTGAATCGTTTTTTTATTGGCTTTTATCTTCGTAGAATCATATCTTTTTTTAACCGATTGATACTCAGCCCACAAATCTCCTAAAGTTTGATTTTTACCCCATTTTACGGGCATACCAGCCATATCTATTCCCAGTTTAAACGTTCCGTTTTTAACGGCTCCGTCTCTAACTTTGGTTACAGGATCATTACCCGCTCCCCAGACTTCTCCAGAATATTTCCATTCAGGATAAAGGTATTTATTTTTTCGATACCGCAAAACCATTGCATTGTATAGTTCTGGTTCAATCATTGTCACAATAGGGTCATAATTAGAATATTTAGACCATCGTTGTAATCGATTAACGTAATCTTCTAATTCAATTAAATGTTGCTCATCTCCAAACGCATCTGCACTTTCTTTAAATGCAGTTTGTTTGGTCATTCGCATTAACAATCGTTTAAATAAAGGATGAGAAGGATTATTAACAAGATATACAAATTCAGCATCTCCTATGTCTCGAATACGAAACTTTTCAGGAATGGGAGTATTTGGATCGTTGGCTAAATCTCGAACTAATTGATTCGCTTCTTTAACGCCTTTAATATTTGGCTGAAACGCTGTTTCCATAAGCGAATTAAAACCTTTTTCACTTATTTGTAATTCATTAAGCAATACATGAAATTGTTTTTTAATCGTAAAGTTACCTTTGGAAGCTTTGGAGTTTTCAGCTACTCCGTAATCAATTCTTAAATCTTCAAGTTTAATTGTTAAAACTTCAGGGTTTTCAATGGTTTTACTGTCATCTCCTAATTTTTTAAATTCATATTTTGTTGTACCATCTTTATTTTTTGAAGAAAGCCCGTGATATACTGTAGAGTTTTTAGGAAAAGCTTTGGCTGCACTCAACATTGCAATTCCTCTATTTGGTTTTTTTAAAGCTACATCATATTCTTTTTGAGACGGATGAAAACCACCTTTAAATAAAAACAATTCTCCGTCTATATAAGCAGAAATAGTAGGTTTTAACCTAGATGTTTCTGGAGAAAAGCCATTTGCACGTAATAATTCATTGTAAAGTTCTGTAGGCAATACACCATATCCGTCAATTTCACTTAAATAAGGCTTTTCTTTACTTGCTGTTTTGCCGTCTTTTGTAGTTTTATAAGTTTCAATGGGGATTCCTTTAGAATGTGTTTTGTGATTTCCCCTGGGTTCATCATCGACCAACACAAATTCTATTTCTTTGTATTTTTTAATAATGTCTTGAGGAATTCCTTTACTGGCAATAATTGTTTCTCTTTTTACCCGATCAGGAGCATTTTTAAATTGTAATTTTGGTTCATACAAAAAATTGGACATAATTTGTTTTTGCCAAATGTTTCTTGCTTGATTGTTTTTAGGATCTCCCCCACCGAATTCTTTTATCCAGTTTGTATAATCTTCAGCTAAAAACAAACGTGCCATTGGATCTTCTTTTTGCAGTCTTTTAAGAAACCGACCATAGCCTTTTTTGGTTATTAATCCGTTACTATCTAAAGGAAGATTTGGATGATATGGATATATCCGTTCAACTCCTTTATCTTTTTTGGGAATTTTTGCATATTTGTTTTCTTTATCTAATTGAATTGACAAATTAAGCCAGTCATTAGATTTCATAACTTCAACAAATTTCTTTTGATCTTTATTATATGTTTTTCCATATAGATCTACAACATTATCTCCAACTTGAGTCGTTTTCAGTTCTTGAATTTTATAATTTGGAGAAAAGGCTTTAAAACCAAGATCATCAGAAGTTTTATCTTTAGTAGATAATTCTTTTATTTTTTTACCTTGCTTTAATAATTTATTAATAGGCATTTCAAATATAACATCTGGGTTTTTTACACCAATCTGCTCTAGATTAAACTTTTGAAAAAGACCGTAATTTTCAAACTGTTCCTTTGTTAATACATCTTCTATTCTTTTATAACCATCTTCTAGAGCAGCTAAGTAATTTTTTCTAAAATTTTCAGTCATTTGACCCGCAACGTCTTCTACCTCAAATATTTTATATCTTTTCCCGGCTATTTCCCATATATCATTTAATAAAGGTCTATCTTCACCGGAAACTCCCCATAAGGATTTCATTTTATTTTCAAATTCTTGTTGCTCGGGTGTTAATTTTTTTTGTTTAATTTTTCTAACGTTTAAATTTCTAAAATATATATTATCTGCACTTAAAGATTTGTTATCTGCTATTCTTTTCCCGCTTATATCATGAGTTGAGCTAACTACTAAACGATTTCCAAAACGATCAAAATGAACCTGTGTATGCAATTCTTCTTTTATCATCCGATTGTAAACAGATCTCATTTGCCTTTTGGTTTGTGGAGTGGCTATATATTCAGGATATGTATTATTTAACTCATTGAAAAAAGTTTCATACGATTCTTTTGTTTTTACAGATTTATTAAAAACAGATATAATATCATCCAGTATTTCTGCTCTTGCTTTGGGTTCTTTTTTAGAATAGGCTTCAGTACTTTCGATTTCTATTAGTACATTGCGAATATGATTAGGGGCATCTAATTCCAGTTGATCTTCTACGGGTCTGTCTAAATTTTGAAGATCTCTTGCTTCTTTAGCTCCCATAGTAGTGTCTTTTTCGCCAGTAATTACATCATAAATAACATTAATATTGCCTTTTTTTATTTCTGCTTGTTGTTCTTTGGTTAGTTTATTTAAAACATCTTTTGATCGTTCACCAATAGGAGCTTTAGAACCATTAATACGATCTGTTATTTCAGAAGCAATGTTTCCAATTTGTATTCTTTGAAATTCAGCATCTACATCATTCATTGCCCGAACTTTTGCTAAATTTTCTTCTTCTTGAGATAATTTATCTTGTTTACGCTCTCTTAATAGTTCTTGTTCACGATCTTTAAATCTGGATTGTTTAAATCCTTCTAAATATCGATGTTGCATTAATAGAGATGCCGCAGTTGGATCTTGATAGTTCAGACCTAATTCTAATTGTTGAGGATTATAAAAACTAAATCTCTCTCCTATAGAATTATTCCAATAATTTTTAACGTGTTCTTGGGATACAGGATGTAATTCTTTGAATTCCAGAGTTTCAAGCATTTCTCTTTCTTTTAAATGATGCCGTTTTCCATAAACATCATTTTCTGGATTGTAAAAAGAATCAATGTATTTTTTAGCTGATTTTATTTTTGCACTTGGATGCTTGTATCCAAAAAAACCACCTAATAAATACTCGTATAATTGAACAGAGGTAGGGGCATCTTGAGCAGTAGCAAGACCGCCTTGTAAGGCAGCACCAAGTCCGCCTCTTACTACTTTATTCCAAATAAAATCTTCTGCCCCACTTCGAACACTTGGATTTGGATGTTTTAACATATTACCAAGATTTGTAAAATTTCCAATAGTACCAAATGCTCCACCAAAGATAGCACCATGGACATAAGAATTCATTATTTCATCTTTTCCACCCCACACACTGCTGATTGCAGAAGCTACTCCTAGTTCTTGAGCTGACTTTGCAATATCAGCATACACATTTCCCTTTTTTACATATTGATCTACATTTATTCCGGCTTTGGTTAAGCCTTTATAAATAGGAGTATTTATTTTATCCGCTAAATAAAAAGGAACCGATTTTGTTTGCGCTAAAAATTTTGCAGAAGTTTTTAAAGCTTCCGCTCCTGCTTTTTTTCCTAAAAACCCTAGTGGACCTGCAAGAATAGCTGGGGCAAATCCAATGAGATGCCCCATGCTGTGAGCAATTTGTCCAAATTCTGTTTTTGGATCTTCTGCCCATCCTAAGGTAGTAAAACCTTCACTAACACCTGATACAAATTGATTAAGTAGGCTTTCTTGCTTGTCTTCCTCAACACTTACATTTCGGGTAAAAGGAACGTCAAAGTCTTTAGACGCTTTTTCTATTTCGTCTACAAGATCATCATCAAACAAATAAGGATTTTGATTGTAAACAGAAATATATCTCTGTAATTCATATGGATTCATTCAAATTAATATTGAATTCTGGTTGGATTAACAAGTCTTTGAAATTGTTCTTCACGAGTTTTAGGAAGATTTGTTTCATACTCTTTAAGTTGTGCTTTACGTGCATTAATTAACGAATTTATACGAGTTATTTTTTCGTTTAGTTCAGAAACATTCAAATTTGGATTTGCTTGCAAAATGGTAGTATATGCGTTTAACCTCCCAATAGCCATTTCTGTATCTTCTAAAACATTTTTGTTAAAAAGCTTATCGTTGTTTAACAGTTGCTCTAAAAAATTATCAATTAATCGTACTCCTTTGTTTGAATCATCTAAAGAACGAAAATTATTTGTTCCCGCTTGTTTAATTAAATTATAAATTTTTTGACCACCTGCACTATCATCATTTACAAGGGGGTTTAAAATATCTTTAGGAGAAGCTCCATAACTATCTGTGTTTACTCCAGTTGTTTCTTCAAATACTCTTTTAGCGTTTCCTAATGGAATCACAGATTGTAGTCTATTTTGGTTATCTATTTCAGCATTAGTTTTTACGTCTTGTTGTTGTTGAAATTTTTCTAAAGCTTTTTCCAATGCTATTTGGCTTGCTATATTGCTCGATGTTACATATCTATTATTTTCAATATCTACCGTTGCTCCAGTTGGCGCATTGGGATTTTTAATTCTATTTCCGTTTTTATCTATTATGGTAGGGGGAATAAAATTATTATCTGAATCAAAAACATTGCCTCCGTATTCAAGTATAAGAGTTTTTCTTAATTTATCTTGTTCGTTTTCAAGAACATTGGTTTTGTAGGTATAGTCGGCATCAAGTCTTGCTTTTTGATTTTCAAGACTTGCCTGTCTAAAATCAGCAGTAGCTTTTTCTTGTTGCATTTGGCGTTCTGTTTGCAAAGTTCTCCAATTTTGATCACCTTCGAGAGTTGTCTTTCTAAAATCAGCAGTAGCTTGTTCTCGTTTAAAATCAAGATTTGCTTGTTGCTTTCTATACTCTTGATCATTACTTATTTTTATTTTTTGAAGCTGTAAAGTCTGATTGCGATAATTATTCAAGTTTTTATTATTTTTTTCGTCTTGTTTCATTCGAGCAATAGCAGAAATTGTTTCTGTAATATTTGCTTGTGAACCCCACGTTGGTTGTACAAATGCTTGAGTCATAGATGGTGGTCTTATTCCGTTTGCCATAATTCTAACCTCCTTACTGTGTTATTGGATTTGGGATTTGGCCTATATTCATTAGATCTATATTTT
>TARA_R100000700_G_scaffold15611_1_pt1 | contig 25375 bp, 37 predicted proteins | sample TARA_R100000700 | Tara Oceans TARA_R100000700 (sample SAMEA2622810) | marine metagenome | biome: marine biome (ENVO:00000447); feature: marine epipelagic mixed layer (ENVO:xxxxxxxxx); material: "saline water (ENVO:00002010), including plankton (ENVO:xxxxxxxx)" | depth 120 m | reverse complement strand
TTGCCGGACATATCGGTATAGGTGACCTTGGTGCCTTGACGTGCTGCTGCCTCGATCAGCTTCCTGACTGGCAGGCTTTCGATATCGGCCTCAACGCCTTCACGGGTTGCTGCAGCGTAATCTGGCGGCTTCGGGGGATCTGCACTGTAGAGTCCCATAGTCTAAAATTCCTCCTTCATAAAAAACTCTCTTATTTTTAAGCTCACGTTTTCCAAATACTCCCTCCCTCCAACCAAGTAGGCCACCATAAGGCCCACCTCGGTGAGAGTGTCCCGAATGACAAGCGAATAGATCCGCTTGGTTCCTCCGGAAGGTTCCCAACTATTAGCATCCTTCCAAGCGTTTAGGCTGACTAAATGCAACGGAAGGAGGTGCGTCCTGTTCTCGGCAAAAAAAGGATTGTCGGGCAACTCCACTAAAAGCAGATGAGCCAGATCGTAAGTGTCCGATTCTTTCCACTTGTCCTTTTCATCCAGAAGGTCATCAATCAGTCTGGCAGCCTTGCAGATAATATTCAGGTACAGGTGGGCCTCTCGGTTTCTCCCTGCACACAGTTTCACTGCCTCAGCAACCTTCTCCTCGTAGGTCATTGGTCTGCCTCCATTGTGTCCATAAATGCCCCTGAGTGAATACTTCTGAGGCTGACGTACTTGCTGCTCCCAGTGTCTCCCGTGCTCTGCTCAATGCGAAATTGCAGCTCCCTGAAAGGATCATACTGAGTCAGGCTATACCTGAACCTTCTGACCTTGGTGCCAGACAGCGTAAAAGGAAGCACCGGCCCCGTAGGTGTTCCTGTTAAAGGGTCTGCTGTTAACGTCACCGACCCGACTCCTGTTTCAAGATCGGTAACCAACCTGTCAGCATCGTCGCCGTCCAGAATCGGAATAATGTCCACCTTGGCATTGCTTCGATCAAATTCCCACTCGCAAAACTCAGGGCTTTTTGGGCTTAGCTGATCCCCGAAGGTCATGCCCCTCGTTACGGCCTTCCAAGCCGTGTCCCTGTAGTTGCTGCCGTCAAAATTGTCCTGATAATCGGTGGCCACTGCATTCTGTGGCGAAACGTAATCCCTGAACTCCATCGGGTTGCCCACCTTGTCCAGCGTCAGGAGCTTCTCCGCATAGCCTCCAAAGGCTGCAATGCAGAAATCCACCGGCTTAATGTTGTAATCCGGATTTCCCTGCCAGTAACCGATCCAGCTATTAGTGTCTGCCGAGTAGACCAGTACACAGTTGTTCTCTATGCTCGAAAGAATCGGGACACTGATCAGCAGTAAACCGTTCCAGAAAGTCGCCGTTGCCTTTTGTGCTGCTGCACTCCAGTTAATCGAGTCAATCAAGTCTTGAATTGGATAGCTAATTACTCCGGACTGCTCGGCCACCATCTCCTCGGCCATCGTTCTCTTGAGGCTCCTGACGCCATCAGAAGCCAAGAAAATCAAGTCTTCACCTACTTGGGCAACAGCCCTGTGGCTGACTGCACCGGAACGATTTGATACTTGCCTGATCTTAAAGGTGGAAGTGGCATTACCGGCTGATGCTGCTGCTGCTGTCAGAGGGTTGGTATCCACCAAGTAAATACTGTTTTCACAGAACACGACCACATTAAAGCCAACCCAGCTATACATCCCGGTCACTGTCTCGGCTCCTGTCCCAACCTTGAACGGGTTAATCGTGACGCCCCCCATAGTGAACAGGGTGGACCCGACATCTGCCTCCTCGCCATCGGTTACTGCTGAGCCGGAGAGTGTGCCGTAAATCTTTGTGTCTCCCTCCTCTGCTGCTGCACTTAGTAGAAAGCTGCCCCCACTGTCGAAGGTAATTGTCTGGCCACTGCTTAATCCTATAGAAAGGGCAACGACTGTCATGCCGCTGGAAGTGTAATCTCCTGTGCCGTACCCTCCCCCGTTGTTGATCTTAACCTTTGCCGCAAGGTTTGGCAGAATTGTGCTTACAAAGATCTGGTTGCCGCTTGGGTCATAAGCGAACACTCTTCCAGAGTTGGCGATTAAATACTTTGAATTGGCCGGGTAAGTTGTATCGGTTGAATCAGTCTTGACCCAAGCCCCTCCGGAATACTTTAGCTCAAAAATCTTGGTCGTTGTCGTGTCGCTACTCCAGTACATTTTATCGGCTACCTGACACATATAGGCGGGATTAGATGCTGAACTGAGCTTACTGGCTGCTGCCGGGATAGATGTCACTGTGCCGTCTGATTCAATCTCGTAAAGAGAGCTGTTGACGGCAGCAATCACTCTTTCTCTTGAGTCGGAATCAAAGAAGTGAATCGCTTGGACGTTGGTGCTACTCGTGTCTCCCAACAGATTAGAGAAACGGTGGAAACCTCTCCGGGTCTTTAACACCCCGGAGATCTCCGGGCTCATATCCTTGATTAGCTCGGCCTGTGAGTCGTTTAGAAGGTTCTCCCGAAAGTTGGAGACTTGGCCCCCAATGAAGGACGCCTGCCGGTCATACAGAAGTATGTCGTCAATCGAATCATTGAAGTAGACCGGCATAGTTAAAATCCAAAATCATTTCTATTGTATCCGGCCGTGTAGGCATCCGGCACGATCCGCATAATCTTTGCCGTCTGGTTTGTTTCTGCGTCCCTTGCAACAGCCAGAAGCCTGTCGCCTTCTGCTGTCTCAAGCTGAGCCTTACCGTATTGCCTCGCTCTTTTAAGCATATCAGCCGTTCCGTACTTGATCAGTGCATTGTCGATGCCGCTAATCATTGGGCCGTCTGTGTCGGCTATCATCGGCCGGATCTTTTGTTTGCCCAGCACAACCAACTGGACCGGACCGGTTGAATCGTATTCCGGCCGGCGATACAGCTTGACCCTCTGGAACTCCGCCCGAGTCTCCCAGCCGTACCAATAAAACTTTTCTGTGCTGGTCGAGTTTCTCACCGTCACCGTGTCGGCTGTAGTCTCCTTGGTCAGTGACGTGATCACAGAATAATACTCAAAGCTGGCATTGGCCGAGGGACTGGCTGCAAGGGTCAAAGTCTCCTTGTAAATCCTTGTTGGATCTCCCCACAGCTTCCCGACTATCTCGACCTTCTTCCCTGCATCAGCCGAATCGGCCAAATCAAAATACAGGCTACCGTTAAGAAGATCAAAATTGATACCCACAGAAGAAATAGGAGAAAAAGAGGAAGCAGTGCCAGACTCCGTAAGAGCACTCGGATCACACATATACTGCGTAATGATATCCTCCGGCCTAAGTTCCTGATCGTCTGCCGTGATAGCCAAGACCTGCTGAATTGATTGCGGAAGCGTGAGCTCATCGTTGTAGCCTGTTGCGTATGCCTTTGCCGTTGCCCCTGATCCGCCTCCACCTGTAAAAGTTACTGTAGGATTATCAGTGTAGCCGCTTCCTGTCTTGGTCAGGAGGATCTCCCCCACCGTGTCGTTGTTAAAAGTCTTTGCCGTGGCTGTAGGGGCTACATAGCCGGCTCCTCCTGCTGAAAAGCTAATCGTAGGGGCCGAGGTATAACCGGATCCGCCGCCTGTGACCTCTATGTGGGTCACTCCCCCGTAGGGCTGCATCGTGACCCTTTCGACAATCAGGCTCTCACGCCACAGGGCAGAGTCATATATCAGTTGATGATGTTGCCGAATATACTCCTTGCACCTAGCCAGACTTGTCGAATCGGTTTTGCCAACCAGATTGCAAATATAAGTGGCTAATTCTGAAAGTGTCATTTAGGTTCCAAATACCACAATTCTAAGAAGCATCGGAGTCACCACTGCAGTACTTTGAGCGGCGTAACATTTCACCGTAAAACCGGAAGTGGTAGGCGTTACGCTTGTCGTTTCAATCCTTAAGCCTTGTGATACGGTTGAGCCGTCTCCGTAATTGCCTTCTCCAGTCACAAAATAGTTTGTTGAAGGCATAGCTGTGGAAAAAACAAAGGGTATAACTCCCTGACTTGTCACTTCCGGAACCAGAACCAAACGGCTGCCGTTTGTCCAAGTTGTTGGGGTAGTAGATCCGGATACTGTGAACTGGTTGCCAGTTACGTTTGTGCCTCCTACGTTTGTAAAGTTATCACCGGATTTGTACTCGATGATCTTGTACTTTTTGCCGATTGTTATTGTTCCAGAGGTAACTTCTGCCCCAAAATTAAAAGAAGAATCTAGTGAGGTGACTCCGGTAGCAGTGTTAAATGCCAAAGTCGTGCTAATGTTAGCCCAAGCCTTTGCAAATAGTGGAGAGTTGATTGCTTCTTTTGGAGACAAGGCCAACTCTGTGTAATGAGAGCTGTCAAACGGGTTTGTCAGCTCTGTTCCGGTGGCAATCTTGACAACTCCAGTGGTGCCAGTTGTTGCCGGCATACTCTGGACAAGTTTCTTTGGAGAAACCTGCTTGAGTGAAGCAACAGTGGGAGACACGCCATCAGCATCATAAATTAAAAGCCTGTCATTATCATCGTGTACGTCTGTGGCTGCCGCCACAGTTGCCCAGTCTGAAATTGCCGTTGTGTGTAGCCTTAGTTTTGTTGCGGTGTTGTTCGTTGCATCTGCATCACTGCCGTCCACCATTTTAAACTGGCTTGCTGTCAGTGCGTTAATGCTGTTGCTGGTTCCCATCAGGATCTTGCTGCTCCCGTTTGTTGAGCCGCCAATCATCGCAAGGTCTGAGGGGTCTGCTGAGCTGTTGGTAGCGTTTACCTTTACCGTCTGGCTCCCCATATTGTTCAGCTTGGTATTGTCAACAGCATTGTCCCGTATTGTCCCGGTAGTCACCGGCTGAGGGGCTGAGGTGCTGATCTTGTCAGCCGTTACCGCATTGGTTCCCAATTCAGTCGAACCTATCGAGCCGGCCGTGACGGTGGCGTTGTCCACAAGATTATTCAGATTGGCAGCCGTAACAGTGTCGCCAGTCGTGAAAGTCGATCCCTTGGTTAGATAGGTTCCCATAATATCAAGCTGGTTTTTTGACTACCCTCTTTTTTGCAGCAGGAGCCGGCTTAACCGCCGCCTCAACGGCTGCCTCGGCTGCTGTCTGGCTCTTGGCTACCCCGTGACGCAGGAACAGCCCGATAAGGCTCGTAAGGATGACCTGAGCCCCCTCTGCAACGGAAAGCTCCGAGGTGAAGATCCCGGCCAAGCCTCCCAAGGCTCCAAGCAAACAGGTCCAAGTCGTTTTGCTTTTTAGCATTGCTTCAGTCCTCCTTTGGTTTGTGTTCAGACTTGGAAACAGAGCCCGGTTTCAATTCCAGCTTGGCCTTATCCTTGCCGGCTGAAAGCGTGACGCTTGGAAAAGGAAGATCCACAGCAAGATACGGTATCTTGAAGTTTACCCCCTCGGGGCTGATGCCGGCATCCGGCAAGACTCCAGCCTTGGCTCCCAAGCAGATGCTCGGTAAGGGCCAAACAATTTTCTGCCCGAAGACAGTCAGGTTTGGCTTGGGCTTCCAGCCTCCACCAAACAGGTCACCGGCTTCGGCTGTTACCGTGAACAGCAAAGCCCCCAACAATATGATCAGTTTCTTTTTCATTTCTTCCCCTTATACAAATCTGTGCATTTTTTCATGACATACAGCAACGACACGAGCGAGATAAACACCTTCAGCAACATATCGATCTGCAACAAAAAGCTGCCTAATCCCGTCACGGAAGCAATGCCCACCTTAATATCATCGGCCCAGCTCATCATCTCTCTCTGTTTAACGGCATCAGCCTTGGGTATGCGACCGGAACAGCTTGGGGGGTGTTGGTCTTTGATCCAAAAACGCCCCCAGTGTCTTGTTCAGGTGTTGCCGGATAATACTCCGCTTCAAATCCTGTTAGTGAGATGTCGATCTCCTTGACGTTTTTGCACCCAGATCCGGCCCAAATCGCAAAGGCAGATAAAACAGCAACAATCAAAATCCTCTTATTCATCCACCTTCCGAGGATTGATTTTCTTGGAGGAGATCCCCATACACTTGTACAAGGATGCAACCTCTGAACGTAGTTGAGCGATTTCCTTTGCAAGTTTATTGGTCTCCCTGTCGTGTCCGTTCAGCCTGTCAATCAACTTTACTATAATCTCGTAAAGGCCCTTGACCTCGGCCGATAGATCCCTGAGAACATAAAAAACGATCTTGTACCCGAATAAACCGGCAGCCGCCGCTGCGACAACCGGAAACCCGAGGGTCTGAATCAGGTTGACCGTATCCGCTCCCAATCATCCCGTCCTATCCCGATTACTCGGCTTTCTTCTTTTCAGCCTCAACGTCTTTCAACGCTGCATCGACTTTTTTCTTCTCGGCCGCTGTCAACTCTTTCGCAGGTGCAGCCTCGACAACCGTCTTATCCCGTTCCAAGCCGAGTTGCTGGAGAGCAAGATCACTGATGTAGGTGGCGTCGTCTACGTCGCTACCCCAGTTTTTCCACGATTCACCGGAAACAGAAAGTAGTGTCGAGACTATCGGGTTGCTACCCCACACCTCGTTACCTTCGCTGTCCGTATATTTTCCCCAACCGACTACGCTGAACTGCATAGAAAACTCTGCCGCACTATTCAACGAGATAGCTACTTTCGAGACATTAAGCCCCGCCTCTGGATTCGGTTTTGTATTTACCTCAATCATCTTTCCAAAATTATTCTGCTGTATCCTTCCAAGCGACTTTCTCAACAACCGTTTCGGGTCGCACCGTCACGGTTTCGCCATCTCGTTCCTCCGTTATTGCTGCGTTCTTGCAACCGCCAGAAACCCAAGCTTCAAAAGATTCAAGCGGTGTTTTGCCTTCCAGTTGCGGCACATCCGCGCTGGGATATTGCTTGCGTAATATCTGCGTCTTAATCAAATCCTCGTTCGCATCAAACCACTCTTGCGGGTCAGCGTCTTTTGGAATGTCTCCGTGCCAAGTTTTTGTGCCATCGTAATCAATCGAAAAGAAAACCGTTTGGCGTTCCTCGTTCTCGCGTGTGCTGTTAATTGTTATTGCCATTGTTCTATCGAAGTTGAACTGCCGTTGGGATAAACCAAACTTGCAAAGTTCCGGTGGCTCCGCCTGTCGCGCCGAAGTTGTAACCAACATCGCCATTCGTGTCGCAACGAGTTGTGCCGTTACCGTAGACCAGCGTGCCGTTGGTTGTGCCGGTAACAGTCGAGCCAAAACGTTTGTAAATGTCACCCGTCCAAGCGGGAGAGGCTTGGTATCCATAGGCGGCAAAAGCCACACCACTGCCAGACGCGCTGTCACCTTGAATCGTGGTTGCGCGGATTGTTTGGCAACCTTTAGGCAGCTTGCCATTCGATTCCGCTTCCACATTCATCACGCCCGTTCCGGTGGGATAATAAGTGGTGCTGAAGTTGTTCATCGTGATGTTCGACTCCAAGTTAATCCACTCCCCGCTCGGTGCGGAATAATTGCCTTCGCCTATCGCGCTTCCGAAAACAAGCGTCGGCTGAGAGATGTAAAAATCTCCAGACGATTGCGCTCCAATAATTTGGACAAAGAAATAAGTTGGCGATGCGCTAATTGTGGCAGTTTTTTCAATCCACTCCCAACCGCCGCCGCCCGTGTGCTTATCTGACTGATTACTACTACCGTCATAGATGTCAAAATAAACGTGGTTAGCTGTCGAGGTTTTAAACCACGCGCCAAATGTCACTTTTCGCCCCGCAAATCGGTCTAGCCAATCAGCATTCTGGCGAATGCCGGTCAACGGCCACGCTACATAGTCGTTTGCGGCAGTTACCGCACACCGCATCGCATAGAAGCTGCCGTCTTTAGTGTTAGTGCCAGAGTGTTCGCGGTATAAATCCAGTGTGCTGTCCTTATACCAACCATCCGGCCCTTTGGCGTCAGCGGCAACGCATCCCGGCGTGACTTCTGTTAGCGTGAAATTCTTCAACTCAACATTGCCACCGGTGTTGTTGCTTGCCTTGATATAGACCGCCGTTGCCGCACCAGTAGCTTCAAATACCCAAGAATTAGTCACAAATCCCGAAGTCGAGTTAAAGGTCGGACTACTGCCGTTGTGACTACCGTTGAAATACCAATGGAAATACAACGGCTCATTCGATGCAGTCCCGTTTTTTACGTCAACCGATAATTTATAAAGCTTGCCTACCGTGAGTGCTGAAACAGTTTTTTCTATGCTCCCGTTTGTTGCGCTCGTATCAAACTCATAGTGGTCTGTGTCAAATACAAGCGTTGCATTGGAAGCAGTCCAGCCAGACGTTCCGTCGGATGCCATTGTGTCAGATGCAACCGTTGAGACATCCTCCAACGTCCCATTCGACCAAACTGACAAGCCGGAATTTGTGAGCAGGTTGGACTTTAGAACGCCGCCAGTTTCGACGACTTTTGCAATCTCTGTTACACCGGTGTCTTCGTAAATAGTTAAATGAGTTGTCCCACCCCCCGAGCCACCAGCGCGACCACTTCCTATTTTGAAAAATCGACCTGTTTGGTCGTCGTTGCTGTCAAAATTGATTGCGCCCGCTTGTATGAAGTCAATTGACTCGGCAATATCGTCAAGCTGCAACGTTCCGGCGTTTATCCTTAAGCCGTTTCCAGCAATAATTTGACCGTCAGCAGGTGTGGCCGCAGTCGTGCCAACGCTTAAAGATTTCGTGTTTAACTGCTCAATCGGCGTGACCTGCGTGACGCCACTAGAAGCCGTTCCTGTGACGTTGTTCGTCGAACGATCTCTCACTTTGTCCGACTGCGTCATATTTGAGAAAGCTAAATCAAGATCCGCGACAACTCCTATGCGAGTGATCGACAAATTTGCTATTGCGTAAGACGCAGCAGCAGTATTTTCAAAAACAAGCACCCCCGTTGTTGTCGCACCTGTATAAGTGATATCATAAGTGTGAGTGCCGGTTGTCAACGTGCCTAGCCCGACAATTTCCTGAAGCGGAGTGCCGATATTTAGGTCTTCAGCAAACGAAACTTTCGGTGCCTGACTGCTGTTGGCGATGTAGAACGTCACCCGATAATCTTTGCCTTTAACCAGTGCAATCTCATCGGCAGTACCGGCTGAGGAGGCAACCGCGCCGATCTGAATAGCGGTAAATCCGGTTGCGCTTGCGCTTGTAAAGCTCGTGTACGGATTGGTGGTACCGTTAGCGCATGACATTACGTTTAGATCCGTTTCAGATCCGTACTGATTGGAAAATTTTACAGTCGCATTCTCGTAAGAATCTTTTATTTCTGCCTCGCTCAAGGTTCGATTCCAAAATCTGGCTCTGTATATAGTGCCGTTGAAAAACTCACCACTGCCAGCGTTGTGCGAACCGATTTTTGCGTCTGTGCAACTGTCAATTTGTGATGCGCCAGAAAACGTGTGTGTGCCGATAGAATTGCCATCAACATAAACGGTAGCAACTAAATCGTTTGCCGTGACCACCAGATGGTGAGGCTTTAAGTCATCCAGCTTAAACCCAGCGAAAGCAGCAGACCAAGCGGTGTTAAACTTGATTTTTAAATCACCGGCATTGTTGGCGATAATAAACCTACCTGCACTCCACGGACCGAAATCAACGATATACTGCTCACCGCTCGTCGGCCACTCGTTAGCTTGGACAATAAACTCGAAACTGTTTTTAGTGCCAACATCGGGAACGGTTGCAATGTCGATATTTCCCGCAACCCCATCGAAATGAAGTCCCTGACCGTCTGTCGAGTTGACGAGTTCGCGAATGATCTCACCGCCGCTGGTCGTGCGGTTGTAGCTGTATGTTGCTATTCCCATAGGTTAGTTCCCCATCCTACCGCTGTAGGCTACGTTCACCTTGCCGGTACCGGAAGCTGTGCAAAAACTCAGCCCCTTGGTGTAGCCTGCAAACGTCATTACTCCACCAGTGCCGTCCTCGTCTGCACTTCCGGCTGCAAGGATTCCTGTGTAGTTACCTGTTGCTGTGGTGCATTTGGTGGATCCACTGGCATCCCCGTCTTTTGTCAGCCTGTAAAAGACCGGAACAGTCCCGACATTCTGCATAACCAGAAAAGCGGGACTCATCGAGGTTTGAATTGTCGAGTCTGTTACTGAGCCTGTCGGTACAGACAACTCTATATTTGTAGTTTCCCCAAAATTGTGGAGAACGTCATTCTGTGCGCTCACTGCTTACCTCCTCTTTTTGGGCGTCAGCCCAAACTTCTTTCCGCCGGCTGCTTTTCGAGGCCCTGAGGCCATCGCCCTGCGTCCGGCTTTTGAAACCTTGTTCTTCAAGTTTTTCCTTGCTCCTCGCCTTGCGCCGAGAGACTCGTCCTGCCGTGCCTTATACCCTTGTCTTTTTGCTGCCATAATATTTTATAAATCCCAAACTTTTTTCATCTGCCGCTTTGTGTAGCGGCTTTTCCACCCTTTCGGGCTCATTTCGGCAGACCTGCAAGCCTGCCGGACCTGTTGCTTTGGAGTTGGCGGTTTATTCCTCCCTCCAAACGTAAACGAAGAAGGCACGTCCACTTTGCTCCAACTACCTTCGCCGTCCGTAAAATTGTCGAGAACGGGGGAGGCCAGAAGAAACTCCCTGACCTCACCCGTCTCGTCATTCCTGTAATCTAATAAAGGCATCAAGTCACATCGTAGAGAGCAATCCAGTACTGACTATCTGCCACCTTAACCAGCAAACCCTTCTCTGTCCCAGAAGGGGCCGCACCCCCTCCGGTTATGTCTGCCGTTGTGATGTTTTTATCCCCGTCCGTAGTCGATCCGTATGTCCCTACAAACTCAATAAACGGAGTAGCTGAATTAGGCGTGCTCCCGTCACCGATTGGGGCCGTAATCGTTACTGGCCGAGTATTGCTGTTGCTACCGTCCGTTTTGTACGGACGGCCCTCTAGTGTGTTGCCAATTTTTTCGTTAGCCATAATTTTATAATCCTCCTGCTGCGTCGATCTCGACCATTTCAGCCATCAGCTCGTCACGACTTGGGCCTTCCTCCACGACTTCCTCCTCGACAACTTCCTCCTCCGGATATGCCGGCTGTCCGTTGACAGTCTCCATCGTGATCTCAGCCATATCGCCGTCCATTCCTTCAACAGTTCCCTCAATAGTGAAAGAAACCGCATCGCCCTCAGAGGGTGAAATCATTTCCCCCTCTTCGTTGGCCATCATTAAAGAGGCCATTGGTATCATTACGCTTGGCATAAGTCATAAGCTGGGAGGGGAATTACCCCCTCCCAGTGTTTAATCTTAGCTGTAGTTTGTACCGCTGTAGACCTGAGCCAAAAACTTCGGCTGAAGAATCTTCTGGCCGTAGTAGGTCTTGAATCCAACAGTAGTGAGCTGTGCGAGCGGATCATTCTTATCCGGCCCCTGTGCAATCTGCATCTTCGGTGCATAAGGCGACTGAGAAGCGAGATCCACAGTGCCATAAGCCTGATCACCAAAAACAAAGGTGGAGTAAACCGCACCCGAACCGTTATAGGTGACACGCTTCGCAGCAACAGAACCCTCTTCTGTCCGGTAGGCATTGGTTGTCTCAATGCAGCGAATGCCTGCATAACGACCAACTTCACCCTTCATAATCGCCTCAGGATCACCATAGTGACGTGAACTGATCCAATCAGAATCATTCTGAAGATCACGCAACACCCGAGGATCCGCAACGGCCGTATAATAGCCGTTTGTGGTTGGGGCATTGTTCACCTTCAAGGCCGTGGCCGTGTCCAGCAACTCCAGACCGCTCATCACTTGGGCAGAGGTGGGGGCTGCACTGTAATATCCTGCAGCACCAGCAAAACGTTCGATCTTGTTGGCCGTGATTGTCGTTCCGCCAGTGATAGAAGTATCATCGCCCAGCGTGTAGGCAATCTTGGTGTCCAAGTGCAAAGCTGCATCCTGACCGTTGACCGTGGTGGCCTGCTCCATGTGGTTAAAGAGCTCCTGAGCTGTCAGAAGATCAGAAATTCCGATCACCTGACCGTATTGGCTCAAGGTCACATCCACATACTCAAGAGTCATTTCCTTATAGGCTGACTTGCCCCAAGCTGTCGGTGTTCCAGAGCTATCCCAACCGTCGCCCTCTGCGAGATCCTTGATGTCGGTTGTTGCCGGCTCTACATAACGGAAAAACCTAACTGAGTTTTTCCCCGCTTTTTCTGGTAACGCCTGCCTCTTGGCAAACTGATCCAGAACGAGATTCTGCACGATCTGTTTCAGCAGTTCCTTGCTGAAATAAGCCTGCAGTGAATTTGTAATACCTACCGAACTTGTGTCGGAAATACCTGCCATTTTTCTATCCTTTTAATTTTTTAATGATTGAGCACCAAGCCCCGCGAATCCGCATCTTTCACCATCCGGAGCAGTTCATTACGCTGCTTGTCTGATGAGAGGTCATTGAAAGACTCAAGTCTTCCACTTTGGTCCACGGTGCTCCCGTTCAGTTGTGTTTTTTCCCTTTCCTCCTTCAGCTCATCCTTGAGCTTGGAGTTTTCCGTTTCCAAGTCGTCCACACGCTTTGCCTTGATAAACGCCTTTGCGGCTTCCACCGCATCGTTGATACCTTCCGGGTAGGTTGCCAAAATCTTCTTTCGATCCAACAGTTCAGAAGTGTATTTGTACAACTCGGAGTCTTGATCCTTCAGTTCAGGATTATCCTTTACCTGCTGGCTCAAGTTTGCCTCCCACTGCTCCATTACTGTCCTTTGCGCTTGAAGGACTTTCTGCTGTTCAATCGTTTCCCGTGCTGTCTTTGCCTTTTGCTCGGCTAACTCGGCAAGATCATCACGACCTTCCTCCCTGTATTCCTGAGCAATCTTCTCATAGTCTTCAGGGGGGAACTGTGAAGCTTCTTTCCGCTGCTGAATTTCACTAAAAGCATCGTTTTTCTTGGCTTCAAAGTCGGCTTTTTGCTTTTCAAGCTCAGCCCGTTCCTCCTTCACCCGTTCCTTCTCTGCATTTACCTCTTTCCAGCTCTTATTAGCCCTCTCTTGGCTTTTCTTTGCACGAGAGTATTTCGACTTCGGTTTTTCCTCAGAAGGCTCCACAGCGTCCTTTTCAGGCTCCCGTGGGGCTTCCTTGGCTTTGTCTTCGACTTTATCAGTCTGCTCAACAGGCTCCTCTGCTGCGTTTTCAGAGGGTGGGGTGCTCGCAGTCTCAGGCGCGGGGGCATCACCGTCCAAGACGGCCAACTGCCCGATTAGCTCTTCGCGACTGATATCAACCTCGCCAGCTTTTACTGTTCCGGTTTCAGACATAAATTTTAATTTCTGTTAGGGCTCAGCATCCAAGCCAAGTCATCTGTGGCCCCGTCAACTTCCGGCGTTTTCTCCGGTTGCCTCACCATAAGGCCGTCGATTGAGGCCAGAGCCCCCTTAAACCCGGCAGCCCATCCTGCTTCGTAAGCCAGATTTTTACTGCCGGACGAGATTAGCTTTTCCATCTGGTGCAAATGCAAACTAAGAAGCGAACTATTTAACTTCTGCCCCGCCGGGGAGCTGAAGAAAAGAAGCAGGGCTTCCGTATCTGCATCATCCCACTCCTGCGGCTGCGGGTATCCGTTGATCCTGCTGAATGCCCGGAGCGTTCTCCACTTCTGTAGTAGTCGCTTCACCATTTAATTCCGCTGCCTGTTGTTGTTCATTGGCTGCCTGAGCTGCCTGCTCAAAAAATTCGTTTAGATCCTTCTCGATCTGTGTGCCGGCCTTGGAGTCCTTCGTCTTCAACTGGGTAACGTGCTCAGCCAAGTGCTGTTGCAACATCTGGCCCTCCATCGGTTGAGGAGCTGCACCCTCGGCGGCCCTGAGCTGGATATACTTCATTACCGTCTCGATATGCACCAGATCATCGTCAGACGGCTTCACCACAGCCGGGAAGCCGAGCCGGAGAATCGTGATCTCATCAGCCTGATCTTCAGCCTGTGTTGAGGCCGCCTCTTGTGGCTCCTGAAAGAGTCGCTTGACCAAGGTGGCGTCATCAGCCTCCAAGACACTCTTTCGGAGCTGTGCCTGATCAATGAAGGCATCCCCGTTAAACATCTCCAGCCGCATCATTGCCTTTTGGAAGAGGTACTGTTTGTTTACGCCATCAGCGGAGCCGGTTGGCATAATCGCATAGTTTTGGCTAAGGGCCTCCTGTGGGACTTGCTGGGCAGTGTCCAGATACCAGTAATTAAGGTCTGTCTTGTCGTACTGCTGGAGAAGGCTCCAGCTCATCCGGTACAGCTTGCCCAGACCTATCCTGAAGATTCGCATACGCAGATCCGTACTCTGCTCGTACAGGCTGCTGACGGCCTGCACTTCTGTTGCCGTCCTGCGTTCCGGAAAGGCAAGCGTCTGGCTTAACCCAAAGTCCGGCGTGCTGATCCTTTGCTGGGCAATCTCCCGCATCAGGTTCATTTGCTGGTCAAAGCTAATCGGGGGAGCCTGCTGAGGTACCGGCTGAATGTCATACGGCAGGATTTGTCCCGGCGTAATTCGCAGGTTGCCGGCATTGGGAATCTCTCTGGCTGTCCTGTACAAAGGACGATTGTATAGGGTCATACAATCGTTCTTTTCATTAAGCAGCTTGCACAATTCAGACTCAAATATTGCCACCTGCTCCACCACTCCCCGGCTGCTGTAATAACCCGGATCCTTGATCTCATACGGGAAGGCGACAAAGGGGGGCTTGCCGTGATTGTAGGGAATCGCCATTACCGGCCTCAGATCCAGATCCGGCTGTGTGGGGCTGAACGTGCAGATCCGCCACTCTCCGCTCTCTTCGCATCTATAATAAACCTCCCAGACAATAATCTTGCCCTCAGTGTCGAAGGTTAAGCCTTCCCTCTCATACTTAATCTCCCTTGTCGTCAGGTCACCCGTGTCCTCGTCCAGTGTGCCGATAATCTGCTCCAGCACTTTCGGGTCCTGATTGAGTGTCTTGTTCCTCCTGTAAGCCTCCACCGAGTAGGTGCTGATCTGGCAGATCCGATCCGCCGTCTCCAGATTGCGGGTGTAGGGTGGAACAACAAAATGCTGCGGATCCACAGAGTAATACTCAAGGCAGCCCTTTGAGTGATTCCAAATCACCTTTAAGATTCCCGTGCCACTCACCAGAGTGCTGTCTATTGCACTCAACACTTCAGTCTCCAGATTGCTCTTCTGCTTTACCCTGTGATCAAACCACTGGGCCGCCGCACTGGTAAGCTCGGCCACCTGTGGATTGCTCGGGATAAAGCTGGCAATCAGGTCAGTTGCAAACAACTGCTGAAAGTAGTGGGGCTTGAGCTTCTCAATGATCGAGTCACTCAGCGGAAAGTGCGCGTCTGATGCAGTCGGCCAAGGCTTGCTTTTACGCCTCAGGCCGTGGTGCCTCATCTCATAAAACATCCTCTGGCGAGTATCCCAGAGACTCCTGTCAGCCAAGTCCTGCAGGACTGAAGCGTTTAATCTTTCACGTTGCATTTAAACTTAAGTGCGCCAATCGTCAGCCTCGTCGTTGTCATCCTCCTCCTCTTCCGCAAGGGCTCCAACGCTCTCAAGGGCCAAGTAGTTGGCGTGCATATAGAGGGTTCCAACTATCGCCGGCATATTCATGTCGAACTCGCCTCGATATCTCTTGATCAATGCCTCCAAGTCAGACCCGAAAGCATCGGCCTGATCCTGTAGGGTCATATAGGCCATAAAAAAGCCGCCTTCCCCGAAGGAAAGGCGACTCCACAGATATGTTGCAACTACAGAAAAGAACTATTTAGGCCCCAGACGCAGCAGCAGCCCCAGCTTCTACCCGGAAATCAGGTGTTGCACAACATTGATCCTCCACGATTTGAGCCACTTGATTCTCCAGATTCTCCAGTGTGCCGTCATTGTTCAGCCAATAATCAAAATCCTCATAATAATCCAGCAGGTTCTCGGAGCTGTGGGGGTCTTCCAGCCCCGTCTCCCTCTTTACCCTGATCATTATGCCGCCAAACGACTTCACCAGATTCGCCTCGTTGGGATATCTCACGTCCGTAATGACCAACACCTCCGGATCCCGTATCGAGCTCATCTTTCGCTGCATTCGATCCAGCCAATAATTCTCTCCTTCATAATGTCGCCTGAAGTCGGCCCCCCACCATTGCAATATCGGCCTAAATCTCTCCTTGTTTTCCTCTATGTGGGCAAGAGATTTGCCTGTTGCCTTGGCCACTTCCTCCTTTATGTCGTCACCAAAGGCTGCCCTTGCGATAAAGAATTTACCTCGATAAGCGATGTCCTTCCTTATGAGCTGATAAACCGTATCCTTCCCGCTTCGTTTCTTACCAGAAATTCCAATAATCACTTTTTACCGCCTTTCTCCAGCTCAAACTCCAGATCAATAATCACCCCCAGTGTGTCCTCAACAAAACGCCGACCTTCTGGGCTGCTGTGAACCGCATCGCTAAAGCCTTTAGGATTCCCCTCCACCAGTGTCTTGGTGTTGTCCAGCCTTACCGGGGTCTTGCATCCACTGGTCAAGACGCTTGCGCTTAGAAGAACGCCGATCCACAGCCTCCTTCTCCAATTTTGTTTCTTCAACTTCCTTTGCATAACCAAAAGCTGCCTTTAAAATCTCCAATAATGTCCGTATCAATCCAATCATTCGACGCTAATCCCCATCTGTGTGCGGATACTATTCTCCCCGGAAAGCTCTGCCAAGCCCTCGGCAAAGATATCATCCAGTGTCGCCTGTCTCGGCCCTTCCTCCCTTAAGAAACTTGAGCTGTAACTCACCGCCATTACAAAGGCATCAGCCCTGTCCGGACTGCTGAAGCCTCTGGCCCTGCATTCCGCCTTGCTCTCAAGATTCAACTTGCCGGTCTTGGTCGTGCTGACCCTCCTGTTGGTTAACTGTGCGTGTAGAATCTCATCGTCCGGCACAATGATATCCGCCTTTTCAATCTGCCTTGCCGCTGTAAACCACATTTCAGCACTCCTGTTTGCAAACCTGTCCGGCTCAAAGGCCCTGCTGCCCAGATTGATCAGGTGCATCGGCCAACCCATCTCCTCCAACTGTTGAGCCATCGGCAACCCCAATCCCCCCGCATCACAAAAAATCTGCTGAGGCTTTAACCCGGCTCTTTCAAACTCCAGTGCAAAACGGCCACAAGCGGCCATTGTGTTCTTATCCCGCCAGCTCAACAGCTTGGTGATGCGGTTGCCTTCCCTGATGCACAAGACATTCTCATCACTGCCGGCTGCAAAGTCGCAGGCCGCCACAACCTCGCCCTTCTCCTTTCGGGGAGGATTCTCAACACAGTGCATCAAACTGTCCCAAGGTATCACCACACTCTCCCCGCTCTCCTCCATAAACTCCCCCCGGATCATGCTGGCAATCAGGGGGTGACTGGCTCCCCACTTCTCTATCTGGTTCTCAATCCACTGGGCCTCTATGTGGGGGCAATCATAGGCTGTCACCGTATGCAGGTCCCACATATCGGCCTCCTTGGTGAAACACTTGTAAAACTGACCCTTGCAACCGCCGGGACTACTCATCACCAGAATCCGATTCGGCTGACATCGTTCCAAGGCCATAAAGATCTCGTCTTTCACTGTCTTGGCCTCATCAATTATCATCAGGAGATTATCCGCATGCCACCCCTCAAACCTGCCCGGGTCATCCGTACTAAATCCTATTACCCTGCTGCCGTTGGGAGTGCTCAGCTCTGTCTGGTTGATCTGAATCCCCAAGCCTCCCACCTTCCGCGCCAGACTCCTGATCGTTGGCCACATCTGTTCCTTCACCTGCCGGTAGACTCCGCTGGTCGTGACGCAAACGCTGTTAGGATAAATCAAGGCGTGCCACAGTGCCGCCGGGGCCGCACACATCGCCGTCTTGCCGCTACCGTTGGCCGCCTTTAGGGCAATCCTTGTCCTCGGCCGGCTCAGGTTTCTCAGGACCTTCTTCTGCCAAGGATACAGCTTTAGCCCGAAGATCTTCCTAGAAAAAGCGTCACAGTCCGATTGCGATCCTTTCCGCTCCCTCGATCCCGATATAACAGTTGTCCCTGTAGATCCTGCCGCCGTCTGTTGATTTGTCACTTTGTTCATACGCTTCCCTCAATACATTCAACTTCTCCCCCTTCTCACTCACTATCATCTGGGCCACCAGACAGTCGTCCAGCAACGTCAACAACATTGTCGGTAACTTGAACAAGTACGCAAATGCCTGCCCCGCCAGAATCTTGTCAGCCGGGATCATCAGCTCCCCCTTCCTCGGGCCAACCAGCTCATCCCAGTCAAACCTACGCCACTTCACCTCCACCGCCTTCACCAAGGCATTCCCCTCAACCAGAACCCCGTCCAGCCGGCTCATCAGAGCCCCGCTCTTGTTCCAGTAATAAAACCGGCCCTGACTCACCCCGTGGCGAATGTAGGCCGTTACCGCTTCGGTCTCCCTGCGTGCCGCCTCCTCCCTCAATTCCGTCGGCACGCCTTGAGGTAAACCAAAGAGTAACTGTTTCATCTAAGCAACCTCAGCCTTTCCCTCAATCGCTCCGCCATCTTCGGGTTGCCAACACGGTTGCCCTCTATCGCCGTCCTGATCATCCCCTTGTCCGGCTTGGGCTGCGTCAGCAACTCAGTCGCCTTCTCCAGCCAGTAATACCTCGCATCCAGCTCCTTCTCCTTGTCTCGCCTCATATAGCCCTCCTGTGGGTAACTCTTATAAAAATCACTCGGCAGGCTCAGGTACCACTCAGGGACCTCCCTGCCTCCAAACCTCTCACACAACTCCTCTATCACTCCCACTCTTCAAACTCCCACTGGCACCCTGCTCCCCCCAGACAAAGAGCCACCTCCAGCCGCCAGTCCACCAAGTGCTCCCCAATCGCCTCCCGCAAGTCCTCGTGAATCACCGGGCTAAACTCCACCACAGCCTCCACTCCTCTCCTCACTATAGCCTCCCCCCTGTAACTCACTCCCCCAAACTCAAACCAAATCAGAAACCTGTGATCAGCATGAATCGGTAACCAAGGTTGATCATTCATTGTCCTTCACCGGACTCATCCCGGCCTCACCGCACTTCAGGCAGGTGTAGTTTACATAGCTCTTCCCGTCAGCCTGCCAGCTCCCAGTAATCTCAGCCTCCTCCACCCCGATCCAACTGGAGCAGGTAAGGCAATACAGCTCTCCCCCTGTAGGTGCTGTTGTTGGGGGGGAGTCCAGAGAAGGGTCCAGTGTGCGAGGGTTAGATTGGGGGTGGGGGCTGGGATCTCCCCCCTCCCCCTTCTGGGGGCTGGTGGGGTCTGTCTGCTCAGGGGGAGTAATTGGGGCAATTGTTCCCCCTTCAGCATCAGGGTCCGAGCCCTCAGCCGTACCCAAAGCCGTACTTTGACTGCTGACCTGCTCGTTTTCCTCAGTAATATCGATTATACCGTCTGATTGGTAATCAGATGAGGAGTCAAGCTCCCTACGCTGCTGCTGCATCTCCAGCAGTTGCTCCGGCGAGACTGTCGAGCTGAAGCTCATCGTCTGCATCTCAACTTTCTTACTTGTGGAATAATCCTTACTAAAACGAGATTGTAAGGTTTTCAAAGCTAAATGACCGTCTCCTCCAATGATCTGCTCGTTGATCGTGATGTGGCAAAGGTTTGCGTACTGACTTTCTGCGTGTGCGACAGCTTCGGAAAAGTCAGAGAATCTTTTCTTCCAATCGTACAACGTATCAAGGTTGACCCCAGCACCAGCAGCAGCTCTCTCCAGTGGCAGACCAGCAGCTACAAATCTCAGCAAGGACTCGACTGTTTCCGGCGTATAATCGCTTGGTCTCCCCATCTTCACCTTACCTCTTGCAATGTCCCTGCTGAGCGTCATGCAGCTCTTTGGCAGGTGGATTGTCTCTAGGTGCTGAGCTCTCTCGATCCGCTCCTTCTCGCTCATATCTGCCACGGCAACGTCTGTCAGCTTGACGTTACGAGGCAGCCTCTTCTTCTTTGCTGTTTTCTTCTTCTTTGCTGTCATTATTCTAAAGTCGCCCAACTGGCTCGGTTTATTGAATGATATACTCCAATTGAATTTTTACCGCCACCCAGAGGATAGTGGACTTGAGGGCCGAGCCTGTTGAGCTGTTAAATTCCTCTCGGCACATCCCTTTGCCCGGTCTGATACCGAGAGAGGCAGCGTCCCAGCATCGTGCTGGTCTCTTTGTTTGCTCTGCCCAAAGCTGTAGCATCCTTTCCTGAGCCCTGAAGGCACCTCTAAGCCTCTTTTATTCCTCCTGAGTGTCATCACAGTGCTCACAGTACAAAAAGCCCCTAGAGGCCTGCCTCCTCCCTTAGTCTCCTAAACTCAGCCACCAGTCTCTTCCTCTCTTCATCGCTGACAGACTTCCTGTTTGGTCTCTTGGGCCGGCTGAGTATGCTGGTAGGATCTGGTTGAGGCTTGGGATCCACAATGCCGGCGGCCTTCTGCTTCAAGTTGCTGATAGCATCCTTGAGCTGTCTGTACTCTGCCCTATGTTCCGGCCTGATGATATTCTGGCCGCTGACGCAGTAGATCCCAGCCTCTTCCAGCTCCTTAAGTCTGGAGGCAAGAAGCTCTGTCTGTCGCTCATACGTCCAGATCTCTTTGGAACTTCTTTCGACTACCTTTACATTTATCCTATTATTATCAACTGTATCTGTCATTAGCTATAATATCCTACTGTTATCTATTGTTATCTACTTAAGGGGGTATATATATATCTAATATTATCTATTATTACTCTATAGATATCTATTATTACTCTACTGTATAGATATATATATCTATTATTATCTACTATATTACGAAATAAATGCACTTAAAGGCCTGTCCCTTAGGTAATTACCGATCCAAGTTTATAGTTTTTTTGTTTCTGGCTGATCATCTTGAAGCAGAACCTGTCGAACTCCTTGGCCTGTAGCTTGTAGGCGGGATAGAGCTCTGTGAGCAGTTCAAACTGCTTGATACCGTTGCTGACTGCACCGTGATCACGATTCAACACCCTGCCAATTGCCTTCAGGCTCATCCCCTTGTTTCTCAGGAGGTAGCAGCATACGAATCTTGGCCAACAGATGTCCTGACGCTTGCAGGTGCCAACGATGCTGTCCGAAGGTAGCCCCCAGAAGGCTGTAGCCGCCTCGATGAGGTCATAAGCCTCGTGAAGAGCCGGCGGAGGAACAGGTGGCCAGCTCTTGCTGCCTACAGGACTTTCCAAAGAATCAGATAGTCCCTCGGCTGTCCCTTCAGCTTCCTCTGCTCCCTTGTGACGCAGTACTTTCTCCCCTGTGCCTCGAAATCCTTCACCATATTTTCGATTATCCACGCCTCGCTTGTTGTCAGGCAAGGGTGGCTGAATTGAATTGCGTTTTCTGGTGGCTTTTCGAGGATTATCATTCTTCTTTTTAGGTTTCATACTGTGTCCTTAACACTGTGCCATCGGCCTCAACCGGCAGGGGCCGGTAGCCCCGTACATCCTGCCAGACACGACAGAGCCGTTGGAATATCCTCCAGCCGGCTTGGATCTCCTTGGTGGACCAAATCTTTTCGACACAAGGCGAAGGTTCGTTGCTGTTGATCACAAGGCTCATACACTGGGGAACAGGCTTGAAACACTTGCGATAGGCTGCGAGCTGGTAGACCCAGCTCTCGTAAAAATTCACCTTACCCTTCTTCACGTTCTGGGTCTTGAAATCGATGATCGTGACAGGTCTGGCTTCATTGCGTAAAACACAGAGCAGATCCACTGTCCCGCCGTAACCGTACTTCGGGTTGACGACAATCATCTCGGCCTTTTTGGTCTTCCTGATACGATTCATTGACCAGCGAATAAACGGCTCTACAAACGGGAACAACTCAGGATCCTTGCTCTCGTCAAAGGTGCCGTTGTTCACGTCTTCAATCGCCTTGTGGACCTTGGTGCCAAAGTCGAGGATCCCCGTCTGCTCGTCCTTGATGATCTGGTGAATACGGCCCTTGTAATCCTGCACTGATTCCCCCTCGAAAGGGGGATTGTCGAACGAGGCTGTAATAAATTTGTCCTCCTTCCACTTGCTGAGCTGGGGCTTATCAAGCTGGCCAATAATCGAGGTAACAGAGGGCATTAGGTTCTGCTCTCTGGCGTGCCTCAGGGTGGTGTTCTTACCCCCCGGCTGTGTGTGAGCCGGGAGCCCACTGATAGTGTACCAGTGAGCTCCCGCTTGTGGCTTCTTACGCTCTGGAGTGACAATGATCATCGGTCACCCTTCCGTTGAGGCCGTGACAGCCTCGGCAATAGTGCTCTTCAGGGCTCTGTCCCTAATCCTCTCACGAGCTGCGTGAGCATCGTGCTCACCACTGGGCTCCACTGTCTCGGTAGCTGGATTGATGCTGCTGATGTTGGCCCAGACTCGACCCTGTGCATCAGGCTCATGCTTGATCCTCAGGGTGGCCTGCTTGCCCAGCAATAGGTCTTTCAGGTCAAACTCCGCCGGCATCTCGGCCGGCAGCTCGATCCCCCAGTTGTCTAGGTAATCGCGCATCTTTGCAGTCTGACCAGACTGCCCCGGCTGTGGCTTGTACAATGAGGCCGGCATATCGATGTACTGTGTGAACGGTCTCCCGTCCTCCATCTTATCCTTCAGCTCAAACACAAACTTGCAGCGTGCCTTCGCCTTGTAGGTTTTGTTTTTGCTGGGAACCAGATATCGGCCGTACTCGTCGGCCTCCAGCCCCATAGCCTTGCCCACATCGATGACGTCAACGCATACCGCACTGATCATGCCCTCAGGGGCCAGCTCATACTCTTTTTTCTTCGGTTGTGTTATTATCATTTTGTTTCTGTTTTGCTTATTACTTTCTCTCGTTATCCAGCTCTTCATCGAACTGAAATTCTTGGGGCCTTCTTACTGTGCTTTGCACTAAATCGCTTCTCCTCAAAATGTTTAAAAAGTCTTCAGCCGGGAGAACCACCACAAATCCGTGTTTTTTCTTAGTGTGTGCCACCACTGGGATCTGGCCGGCCGCCTTGTCTCTCATAGCTTGCTCCAGAGAGGCCCACAATCGGAAGTTCTCGACGTTTTTAACCTCCCAGTGGATGCTGGGAAGCTCCGGGCATTGAACGTCTCCAGAGGAGCCGTCTGGGCTCTTCCCGCTGTACTGCTGGGAGCGGTAGGCTTTGAGAAATCCAAAATCCCGAAGAAGATCTCGGAATCGCCTCTCCCCCCTCTTCCCCTTCTCTCGGCTCATCTTGCCCATTGTTCCAATGCCTTTACGGGGATCCTGACGATTTGCGGGGTGAGCTTCACGGCCTTCAACTGCTGGCTACGGATTGCCCTCCGGATAGTGTCCGGACAAACGCTGTAACGCCGTGCCGCCTCCTTGACTGATATGTGGGTTGTCATCACAGGAAGGCGAGGAGGATGACCGAGATGCCTGCCACTAGGCAGAAAGCCCAAAAGGCCCAGTGGCATATTGTTGTCCTGTGGTAATCGAACTGGCTCACAGCTTAGCCCTTTCGACCAACCTCACCAGCACCCCGGTCATCGAAGTGTCCCAGCTCTTCGCCAGTTTCCTCAGTTTCTCCCTCGTAAACAGGGGGAGCCGATAGTGTACAGATTTCCTAGTCTCCTGATTCATACAGTGCTATGCCTCCTCGGCACTAGAGGCACTGTGTCTACTGTACACACAAAAGCAAGCCCCAGATAAAAAAAAGATTTATCTTGCTTTGCGTAGACACAGGCCCCTTAGTGGGGGCTGTGTCTGCTGGCAAACTGCAGAAAAAAGAGAACAGGAAGGTTGTTCACTTTCGCTTTGAAGCGGATCTGAACGAGCTCCTTGAGGCTGCTTGCAAATACCTTGGCTCAACCAAAACCCAGCTAGTTGAGGATTGTATTCGCCTTAATCTGGACAAGGTTGTTGCGGCTGAGGAGCTCCGAAGAGCCGGGGCTGCCAAGGCGTTCAAGAAGGTACGCAGCAAGACATCGCTTTAGTAGATCCTCTTTATTTATTCCTGTCGATGCGGAAGCGTTCAGCAGGGCCTCCGCCACCTCGGCGTTAAGCAGCAACTTCATAGCGGGGGAGTGTCTACACTGTAAACGGGAAGCTCTTCAAGGACTTTCTTAATCACAATTAAGAAACAAACAGCCCCCACCTTTTCAGGCGGAGGCTGTCAAGTTTATTTATGTCTAGGTGTCCGGCTACTGCTCCTCTTTCTTCTGGAAGACCCTGCTTATTTCAAGGCTGTTTAAGGTTGGCGGCCTGTACGGGTCAACCTTGGTCACTACGCTCTTCTCTATGTAGCTCCCGCTGTCAGCGTTCACTGGGTCCGAGTCAAACCAACAGTCATCGTTGAACTTCTCAACAGCTTCCTTTTTTGAATTGGCCTCGACGTAGTAATTCTTTTCATAGACGAGGTAATCCTTGACCAGCAGGCGGTAGACTTTAGGCATTAGGCCACCTCCTCTCTCTGGATCTTGTACTTAGGTGTCTCCAGTAGGCCAACGTAATGCTGACGTGCCACCTCTGGGGTGTTCCCGAGCATCTGGGCTGCCTGCCAGACGCTTTTGGTCTGAAGGGCAACCTGACTCCCGAAATACTTCCGGAGCTCGTAGACGCCTTTCTGGCCGGTAAAGCCGACAGACCTGAGCACCTTGTTGAGCCGCCTCCAAACGAAGTCATTCCGCTCGGTCTTGGTGCCGGCCAGAATATACTCGCCATCAGGGTTGATCGAGAGCAGCAGCTCCCTGTCTCCTTCACTCTGGTAAGGCAGTTGGCGGTCTGTGTCTGTCTTGCTCAGGCGAACATCAAAACAGTCTTCAAGCAGCCACGACTTTTTAGCCTTGCCGGCCTCACTGTTGCGGAGGCCATAGGCTGCTGCCAGAATGAAGGCCCCGTGTAGCTGTGGGTCTGACTCCTTGAGAGCGTTGATCCTTAGCCAAGCATTCCGGTAACGGCCGTCAGTTGCCGGCCTGAATTTAGCACACTTCGCTTCAGTCACCTTGACCCGGTGGAAGTCGAAGCCCTCCCCCAGCTCGTAGTGGGGGAGGAGGTCCTTCTTAAAGATCGACTTGGCCTGACGTAGCAGGCTGTTGGCTGAATAAGCAGCCTTGGCCTGCTGTTCCTCGTCTCCCTTTCCGGTGCGTGTCCGGATCCAAGCCTCGGCCTGCAACTTATTTAGCTTGCTAACCGGGTCCTTTATTGTTAGTTTATTATCTCCCAAATAGGTCCTGAACGCACTGAGGTTGTTGATCACAGTGCGGTGCTTAATGTTGGCCAGTCTCTCATAGATCTGGATGATCTGGGCGATTGTCATCACCTTCTCCGGAGCCTTCTGCTCGATCTTGCTGGCCACCTCGAAATTGCCGGAGGCCTGAGCCTCCAGCCAGATCTTCACACGGTCAGCAGCCAGCAGCCGGTCAGTAGTCTCCGGGCTGTGCTTCTTTGTCTTGCCGCCGATTTCACAACGGTACTGCCAGCGGCCGGTAGGTAGCTCCTTGAGCCGCTTCGCGATTTGTTTCTTATTTGGGATTCTCATATCTGTGTT
>TARA_R100000700_G_scaffold5420_2_pt1 | contig 26031 bp, 30 predicted proteins | sample TARA_R100000700 | Tara Oceans TARA_R100000700 (sample SAMEA2622810) | marine metagenome | biome: marine biome (ENVO:00000447); feature: marine epipelagic mixed layer (ENVO:xxxxxxxxx); material: "saline water (ENVO:00002010), including plankton (ENVO:xxxxxxxx)" | depth 120 m | reverse complement strand
TGGTTGCCTAACTGTAACTGATGCTGGAGTTGTTTATCCATCATCTCAAGCTCATGCTTCTGATCTCGCTTCTCTTCAAAGTATCCTAATACTTTAGGGATAATAGATGTGCCAAAACCTAAGACACTTCCTAATAACGATAACATTTTTTACTCCTGTTTAAGTTGACAATTATAATTTGGTATGGTATTATATAGTATATACTTTAAAGGGGGTACTATGGTTAATTATATTTTTAATATTTGTGAAGAAGGTTTGTATAGTTTTTCAAATTTACTTGGAATATCATACGAAACTCTTAATGTTATTATTTTATTTCTTTTAATTATTCATACAATTGTTACTTATTATTATGTAATTTTTCTATATCGTCAGTTGTTAAATCACCAGAAAGAAGTAAAGCAACAAGTGGGCCTTCATCTTCCTTAATAGCAGCAGTAGGTAAATTAGAAAAAAAACTACGAATAGCAGATACAGCATCACTCATTGTAGTATTCTTACTATTAAAATTCCATCGTTCAGAAAGATATTTATTTCCTTTACCATCGGATTTAATATCAAATCTTCCAACAGTGTATGCTGCTCTAAGTATTGGATCGTTAAACATATCTTGAAGTACTTCAATATTACTACTTAATGGATAATATTTTTTTCTTTCTTCTGCTAATTGTTTTCGTATTTCAGGAAAATATTTTATTTTTCCTTTGTTTGGTCCAGAAGTATGTCGAACATAATCAAGTTTTTCAAAATCAAATTTAGTAGCATCACCAACTAAAGCTTTAACAGATAAACCATTTGCAAGAGGAGGGTAATCTTCATAAATAGTGTGAGTCATACCTCTTTCTTCTGCTTTTTTATAAATCATATTAACAATTTTTCTAGCTCCTAAATCTATATCTCCATCTCCAAAAGTAATATTACGAGACATAGGTAAATTAGAGTACGCTAGTAACCTAGTTGGAGCAGGAGCAACAGAAAATTTATCATTATCTGTTAAAGGTTTAGATACTTCTTTTGTTATTTTTTTTGGATCAGAAAAAGTATTTTTTGTAGACGGTAAAGCAGCTTGAGCTTCACCAGCTTGTGCTGATCTTATAGGATTAATTGTAGACAGTAAAGAACTTTCTTCAGGTTCAGTAGATTGTGGATCAGACTGCAAAGCAGCCCATGTATTTTTACCAACTATACCATCAACAACAAGACCTTGTGATTTTTGGTAAGCTTTAACCGCTGCTTCAGTCTTAGGACCAAAGATACCTCTGTCTTCTCCGACATCCATACCTAACGCATCTTGTAGCTTACCTATACTTTCTGTGTCTTTAGAACCTCTTTGTAAAACTGGGGATTGGTTTAAGGTATCAGCTCCTTCTGTACCTATTACTGTATCTGTTCCCTCTGTCCCTACTATTGTATCAGAAGAATTAAAAGAAGCGACATCAAGTTCAAAAGTAGAACTTGCTACATATTCTGTAATTTCTTCATCAGAAATTCCTTTAGGAACTTCAATAGCAAATGTCCCTAGTTCTGGATGAGTTACTTCAACTTCTTCTATACCTTGGGGAGTATTTAGTTCAGTCATTCTGTACCTTTCTTTTTACTTTAAATCCCATCTTCTGTAAGAATTTTGTTTGATCTTTTAATGTCCTAGGAGATTGATAAGGTTTAACTCTTTGAGTTATTGCTAATATTTCTTTAAGTTTATTTCGTAAATAATTTTTACGAAATTGTAATGCAGTCATAGTTTTACTTTCTTCTGTAAACCCATGAAACTTTACCATAGAATCAAAAAAAGAATCTATTGCTTTTATTCGATTTGGATCTACGTCACTAGAAGGTAAATTAATTTTAAGTTTCCCCTCATTATCTATAGTATACAAACCATTTTTTATATCTTGATCGAATTCTGTCCTTCGTATTGAAGATATACCTTCAAATAACTCCATCAATTGCTGATCGCCTGATCTTATAGATTCATTTAAAAATATACGAACAGCTTTTTTCTGCACAGAAGGCTCCATTTTTTTTATAAATTCCATAGCTCCAGGGCTGCTCATATTTTTTATAAATTCTTTTCTATTTTCTGGATCTGTGAATGTTTCACTAGTTATTATTTGTGCAGCAGTGTTTACAACTTTTGCTGCGTCATCGGAACTAATTTTTTTAGCTTTATCTACAGATATATTTTTACATAAGTTATTAGTTATTAAACCAGTACATTTTTTTACTTCTACAGGTGATTGATCATCCATACCATTTAAAAGATTTTCAAAAGATTTAATAGTTGCATCATCTGTAGCTGATAAATCTGTACCTTTTCCTGTAGCAGCCATTATATTTTTTAATTGAGAATTAAAACCCTCTATATTTTCAAGTAGTAACGATTTTACACTATCATGCATTGGGGTTTGCCCTAACATCATAATCATTCTTCCTAATTTAGATCCCATAAATCTTGCTTCAGCTACAAGTTTAGTGACATCTGTATAAGTTTTTATAACTGCATCATTTTGTAAATCTTTTTCAGATAACCCTAGTTTACCTTTGAGTGCGTTCCAAGTAGATAAAGCAGGACCAGTTACAAATGCTCGTTCTTTAACAGATAAAGGTTGAAAACTTTTACCACCTTTTAAAAGAGCATATGCTTCCAAGTTAATATTTGCAATAGCATTTCCTAATTTTTCTTTAGCTTGTGCTATTTCTTTGTTATTTCTTGAATTAGAAATTGTATATAATAAATTATGTAATTGTAAACTATATTTTCTTTCTAATATTTCTTGTGCCTTAGTAAATTCATGTATTTTATGTGCTCTAAAAACACCACTACTAGGCTCAGAACCAGATGATACACTATTACCTACTACTGCTATCCCCCCATCCATAACACGTAAAGCTTGGTAAGCTTTAACTGTTTTGTCTTTATCTAACTGACGAGTTACTGGATTTATAAATTGTATTCCAGCCTTTAAAGCGTCGTCTAAATCCTTTGCTTTTTTAGTAGTTGCAGCTTTTAATGCGGCATCTTCCCTTGCAACTCTTTCAGTTTCTACTTTCCTAAGTGGATGTGCTGTACCAAATTTTCCTTCTAAAACTGCATCAATTGCTTTTCTTGCTAATCTACCTTTATACTTTTGTCTTAACTGTTCTCTTGCAGCAGCATAACTTAAATTGCGTAATGCTTGATTACTAAGTTTATTAGTTACGTTTAATCTTTTAGCTACTTCACTATAGTCTGTTGTTTCTGTAAAACTTTGCATTAAACTAGTTATAGTTTTTTCAGCTTCGTCTTCAGCCGCATCTCTATTAGCTTCATTAGATAAAGTTAATGATTGGTTTAACGACTCAACTGTATGTGCTATCGTAGCTGCTACTGAAGTATCTACCTTTGTATTTTCTGCTTTTGGGATAGATTTAGAGAAAGATGTATCCACTTCCCCTACAGGTTTAACTCCAAATACTGTTGTATAATCTGCCATTGTTTTATCCTTTAATTATCTATCTTTCTAACATATCCAAATTTTTTAAAATACTTATATCGAATTGTAATAGGTTTCCCACCTGTTGCTTTATTTTCTATTTGAGTATTAATATCTTTTCTTTCCTCTTCATCTAAAGAACCTATCATAAATTTACGTAAATCTAAATATTTTTTCCATCCTTCAGGGGTATTTACTTTTAAAGATTCTGAAAAATTTTTAGCTAAAACATTAACAACAGTTTTTTTGTATGCACTTTCTCCTAATACAGCTTGTTCCATAGCCCTTAAATCCGATTCATTACTTGGGTCAAGACCAAGCCAACCTAAAATTGCTTCAGTAGTTGTAGTATCTCTATCAACAACTCTTCCTTGTTTATCAAATGTTTGTTTATACCTTAAAGCTAAGTAAGCTTTTGCATGAGCATCAACCCCAGAAAAAGCATCCCTTAAATGGTATGCAAATACTTCTCCTGCTGCTAGAAATTGTTCTCTAGTTAAAAAATAATCACTAGCAGGATTAAAAATTCTTATTATATCTGTTAATCCTGATAATTTTCTAATTGCTGTAAATCCAGCAGCATCTATCTTATTTAATTCATCCCAATTTCCTTCAAAAGCATTCCATACAACTCCTGCCCAACCCCCTTCTGACAATCCTAGCCCTGCTCTATGGGAAAAATTAATATCATCACCAACCGCAAGAGATAATAAAGATTCTATCCCTCCCCCTTCTATTAGATCTAATAATTCTTCTGGAGGTTTTTCTTCATACCTTTCTTCATACAGTTCTGCAAATGTATCTCTAAACCTCATTCCATACTTTGGACCAAAAGCACCACCCACTCCATACATCCCTAATTGTGCTATAATCATACGAAATTTTTGTCCACCAGTAAAATTTTTACTTCCACCAAGAAAACCTGGAAGCATCATTTCTAATGCTCTTGATTGATATGACCAAAATTGAGTAGGTATAGACATAAACCCTCTTTGCCAAGATGATCTATCTACACGATTCATATTAGCTAAGTACAATTCTGATTGAGATCTAATAATATCTATAGCTTCTTCAGTAATTTTTTTACCAGGGTTAGCTTTTTTCCAATCTAACGTAGATGCAATAGTTGATGCAATTTTATTTAATCTTTCTGATTCTATGAAAGGAGTTTTACCAAAATCTAAAACTTTTTGTGCTACAGTAGAAGCACTAAATAGTTTTTCTTCTTGTTCGAGTAAACTTCCTGATAGTAAACGCCATGATCCTGATTTTTGAAGGACATCATATATCTCTTTTATTTCATCTGGTTTTACACCTACAATTCTACCTATAGTTTTAGTCATATTTCCTAATGTTTTAGGATTTTCAGACATTAACATAAATCTCATAGGCCACATTATAGCTGCCGCTTTAGGACCATTATCTAGATTAGCACTCATCATAAGTAAAGTTGCTTGTAATTGAATAGCAAATTGTTTAGGGTTATACAACCCTAAATTACCATGAAATGCTAAAGATCTCACCATTTTAACTGGGTCAGCATTTTTTAAATTATCTATTGTTTCATATCTAGCAGGAAACCCTATTTTTTTAGATACCGAATTAAAAACATCTGCTAAATTATGTATAAACTTTTCTTTTAAAACTTCTTCGGCTTTTGTTGGAGTATTTAAAATAGCTCGATAATGTTGTATCATAGCTTCAGCTTTTCTTTTAAGTTTTGCATCTTCTTTATTTAACTTTTCTCTAAATTTTAAATTAAAAAAATGTTGGTGTGGTGTTTTATTTTGGGCATCATCTAAAATTCCATTAAAAGTTTTATAAAATTTTTCTATATGTCGAGCTTTCCATTTATCTAATGTAACCAGATGCAAAGATCTGCTTAAAGAATTAACGGCTGTTTCAAAAGGATTAATAACTGGGGCAGGATTACCATCAAAACCAAATAATCTATCCCCTCTTTTTGATCTATGGTCACCAAACCTATTTCTATTTATCATTCTTTGTATAGAGTTAGCTTCTTTAATATCATTAAGGTGAGCTTTTACACCTTCTCCTACTTTTTTAGCAACTGAAGAAAGTTCTTGCCCATCGGTAACTACTTCAAAAGGCATATTTAAATTTTTAACACCAACATATTCCACATATCTTTCTACATCATAAAGACCTCCAGTAGCTTCTAGCATTTTTTCATTTAAATTAGTAGTGGCTACTACTTTACCATTAGGATCTATACTTTGTAATGCTATTATTCTACCATCTTCCATTCTAGTTGCCCATTCAATAGCTTCTTCTTCACGCCCTACCCCATGTGTTCTAGATTTTAAAAGAATATTAGCACCCCCTGCCGTAGTTCTTAATCTACCTTGTTTAACAAAATGTGTACCAGCATATTCTATTCTTCCACCTGCTACATAAGGGACTTGATTAAATGTTAATGGTTTAACTGTTATATCATCAGATCTTCCTATAATATATTGAAAAGGAGCTAACTTTTCTGTATCTACTGTTCCTTCAAAAGAAGCAAAAATATACCCTTCTTTTTTTAATTTTTCTAATTGTTTTGTAGAAGTAATATCTACATATTTATTTGTAGATACATTATAAATAGTTTTATTAATTGGATTTTCGATTTCATCTATAATTTTAGCATCAAAATTTTTATCTATCCCTTTATCAATAGCTGCTTTATTTTTAATTTCAAGTGTTTTATAACCACTTCTTTGTTTCCTTGAATACTCTGCACTATTAAGAATTATATGGTTAGTATCTTCCATTCTTCTAATAGCATGATATGCGAGTACTTGTTTATCTGTTAAATTAAATCTATATTTTAATTCAGAAGGACTAAACCATTTTTCAAAAGTTCTACCATACTCTAGTACTTCACCTAAAACAGCAGTTTCTTTTACGTTAAGAGCATTAATTACTTTAATAAGTTTTCTACCAAGATGAGTTACATTTTCTTGTATCCCTAATACTTTATGTCCTGCAAGTCTAGAAGAAGTATCAATATAATTAGTAGGAGAACCTAAAAGTATTCTTGCTCCATTAGAAGTTTGAATATCTTTATAAGGGACTATAAAACCTGATGGATTTTTATCAAATATATCAACAGCTTTTTTTAATTTTATGAAATGTGTATTATTTTCTTCTATAGTAGTTACTGTAGCACCATCTAATTTTAAAAGTTTGATATGTTTCTTTGCTGTTTTTACATCTTTAAATCCTTCTCCTACTTCATTACCATAATACATAATATAGTTAATTCCATCCATTCCTTCCTTAATATCATCATCAACATACCTTAAAATATCTACATGTTGCATCCCAGTTTCAGTCATTTCTTCTATTACTCTAACACGCATTAAATCTTTTAATTCTTCAACATCATCAAAAACTTTAACTTGGTCAATTGATGCTAAATCTTCTGCAATTTTTTCTATTCTTTGAAGTTTTGTTTCTAATCTTCCAGAGATACCTACAGTATCCCCGATACTTCCTAAAGGATTTAAAGATGTTGTACCAGTTAACTCAGCCGCTTCATGAGCTATATCTGTATCTTTAGCTTGTTCTCCTTTTCGTATAGCTTCTCCAGTAGCTACTACTTGATCTACAGCAGAAGATCTATTTCCAGCGTGTACACCAGCAATTGTAATTTTTCCTTCAATTAAATTATTAGCTATATTCCTAGCAGTTTCATTAGCTTTAAGTTCAGTAGAAGTTACTGTAGTTGTAGTTGTTTTAGGTTTACCATTAACTGTAGTTTCTTGTGTAACTTTAATTGTATGTCCTTCTTCCCCTAATTTTTTTAAATCTTTAATAGCTTTTCTTGCACTTAAAATTTTTCTTGATGCTAAAACTCCTTTAATAGCACCAGGAAGAATAGGTAAAAGCATATCTACACCATGTAAAGCATTTTCTGAAATTCTATCCCAGTACCCAAAATCCATAAGATAAGAAAAATAAGTTAGAGCCAATAAATTATTAGCTTGACCTTCTGAATCTGCTTTAATTTTTTCTAATGAAAAAGTATCAAAACTAAATTTATTTTGACCACTAAAAAAATCATCTAATTCTTTAAGAGCTTGGGCTTTGTCTTCTATAGACATAGCTTTAAATTTTAAAACTTGTGCTTCTATATCTTCCCCTGCCCAAAATGGATTATCTTTACCATCTCCTGTTTTAATTTTTTGAGAATAAGAATTCATAGTATAAAGGGGAACAGCCCCTAAAATTAATTCTGGTATTGTATTCCAACCTAAACGATCCATATACTTTTTCATATATTTAGTAACTAATGTTTTTTCAGTTAAAATATCAGTAGTAATGTCAGTCCAAGAAAGTTTTTCAATAGGTTGATTAATTTCATTTGTTAATTGGATTTCTCTATCAGCATCTTTAGCTCCACTTTCTATAACTTCATTAGCAAATTCTTCTTGTATTATAAATAAATCTTTTTTAGGATCGTATTCATAATTATAATCAGTAATATCTTTAATTAATTGTGTATCCCCTTCTTCACTTGCTTGACTTACTAACGCTTGAGATATTTCCAATTCTCTTTGTTTTTTTAAACTAAGTAATTCTTCTTCAATTCTAATCGTTTCATCTTGTAAAAGAGTATGATGAAAAAAATTATATGTGTCTTCTGTTTCTTCAGGAGATAAACCCTTTATTCTTTTTGCAGCAACAGCATAAATAGTTGCATCCCAATTAGCCCTGTTAAGTGACATTGGAGTACTATCATTAGATAAATCAATACTATCTATTTCAAGAGGAGTATTCTTTTCACTTTCTGTAGTATCACTTAGTTTTATAAAATCTTCCATTATAAACTCTTTTAAAATCCTTTAAGAAAATCTGAATATGTTTCTCTATTATCAAAAATAGAACCTCCTATTTTTCTTGCACTTCCAAAAATAGCTGCTCTAGTTCCTGCGTCCCTAGCTCTAGAAGCAAATAAAGCTGCTCTATTATAAAATATATTTTGTTGTCCAGTTAAAGAAACAGCTTGATTTAAATATTGTAGTCCAGAACTTTGTTGTGATATGATAGAACCAAATGCACCTCTAACAGATCCTTGTGCTCCTTGAACAGTAGCAGCAGCAATTGTGGCTGCTCTTTTAATTCTTGCTTCACGTATTAATTTAAATTTTTCTCTTCTTTCTTTTATAGCTTGTTTACGAAATTCAAGTTCTCTAACTTTATTTTCTTCTGCTGCTTGCCTATCTAATGCTTTTTGTTGATCTTTAGCAGCAAAATAACTCCCTGCAATTCCTATAATCCCAAGGCCAATTCCTATAATACCTAGTATACTACCCATAACTATACCCTTGCGTTATCTGAAAACTCTATAGCCCATCCATAGATGTCAAAGTCAAATCCTGATTGGGATGCAAACCTTAAATACAATGACCTGCCTTTCCCTCGTACTTTATTACGAGTTATAGTAACAGGAAAGCCACTATTAAAATCTAAAGATGTTGGAGTTTTATTATATGTCTTTAATATTCTATAGATATCTTGTGTCCTCGAATACTTAGAAGAATTACTATGGTCTGCAAAATCCCATTTAGCTTGAAGGTAACAGCTACTTTGGTTCTGTAAATTAAACCCACCTGCCCCATCACTTATATAACCTGTTTCTGTTCTTTTAGAATATACTAGGATATGTGGTGCTCTTCTAAAGTTTGTTACATTACCTTCAAGTAAATAACCAGTTTCAAAATAACTATCAAAACTAACACCTGTACCATCTTTTGTTTTCCAATCCATAAAGTCATCGTTGTTAACTTGTGCAAATGTCCACTCAGATAAGTTAGTTCCAGGTACAGCACATATAAAAGCGGTTGCTGTTGTCCCACCCCTAATGACATCTATATCTGCAACAACAACTTCTGAGTCACTCTGTCTTATAACAGTATCCCCTGAAGAAGCTTGTATAACTGTATCAGTCTGTGTTACAGTTGACACTGAAGGTAAAGTAAATATACCAAATATATAAGGGGAGTTACTTGTTAATTCTCCTATTGCCCAAGGGTAAAATGCCCCTGCTGTTGTATCAAATATTAATGCTCTATTAAATTTATAACGATAGTTTGTATCATTACCAGCAGAATTAAACATCCAAGTAACACGCCTAGTTATTGGATCATAAGAACCTTGGGCGTATACCTTAGATACGTTAGGTACAGTATTATCGTAGTAAGTCTGTAAAGTTTTTTCTGATAATGATTGTGCTTCAATACGATCAGTAACTTCATTACGGCCTATACTATAAATACCCCTATCACTCCACCAAATAGGAGTACCTTCTACATCAACAATAGTTTCTTTACCTATTAAACCAACAGAAGATATGTTAGAAACAGAATAATCTGTAGGTGAAAACCCTGAACCTGCACTACCAGATACTTCCCATACCCCATTATCTGCAAAAACTAAGAGGGATTCCCCTGTTACCTTTAATGATTTTATATTACCAGCTTCAGGAATAATAATAACCCCACCATCAGTTGCTACAAGGTCACTAATTTTTTCTGAAGTAGGGTCAGCTTCTTGGTAACATCGTCCTATCTTAGATTCATCTTCTATAATTTGGCTAAAGAAAATATGACCAGACATTGTTTCTTGTGGAGGACCACCAAAGAAAGCTCTACCAGCAAAGAAAGCAACAGATTCAGGACGAGTTGTTGTTGTTTCTACAGATATACCTGCTACCCCAGAAACACTAGACCTGTCTTTATTAAAAGGATCAAGAATAAAATGCCCTCTAGGTGCTAATGTATTACCAAAAAATATTTTAGTAAGTTCAGCAGGGTCAAAGTTATCACTACTGTCTTTAGCTACCCACCATTGTTTATTATTTCCAGGGTATTTACTTTGACTAGAGTAGTAAGTTGTAATAGGATTTGTTACAGACCCACCTGGGCTAACCCATCCTTGGTTTCTAAGGTTATAATTATGTGAAGTACTTAAACTAGTAGGTTCTTCATCGATATCAAGGGCAGGACTTTCTGTTACTCCATCAAAATCCCTAATTTTTAAACCAATTTCAGTATTAGTGATAGAATCCCCACTGGAATTGTAAGTAACATAAAAGGGTTTTAGTTTTTTAGAGGTAATAAAAAGAAAACCTTTACCAAAAGCTACACTAACTAGTTCTGAACCTACATCTGTAGCAGATGGTGCAGCAAAAGAAGCTAGATTTGTTGTAAAACTTTTTAAATTCCCAGATATAGGAGTACTTCCAAGATCATAGTAGTATAGTAAAGTATCTACTTGTACTACTAAAAACTTTTTATCTCCATCTCCACCTACTTCACCCCATTCAAAACATCCTACAGCTTTAGTTTGCCATTTACTTTCGGCTAAACTTTTAGAAGTAAGAGCAGCAGAAGATTCATAGTCTATACCAAGTCTTCTACGAATATCCCCCTTTTTATCAAAGATACAATTAGACGTATCTGTGACTCCATTCTCAGGGAATGTTAAAGGAGTAGCTTCTGTGACAAGGCCACCTACAAAACTATTATAAACTTTTAGGCTGTTGTTTCTTGGCATCTGATTTTAATTTTAACTCTGGTCTAGGGGATTTAGGGTCACGAGAAAATGTTGGTTGTTTCTTTATATAACAATCTCCTGCTGTTTGAACTTCTTTAAAACTAGTATATGATCCAGATAATTCATCAGGTAATTGTCCACCTTCTTTAAAATAGAAACAAAGAAAACCATAAGGGTTTTGTCTTTTTACTTGTAATGTTTTTCCTCTAGGCGTAGTCCACTCAAGATCTTCTACGGTTCGCTCTTCCATAATTATTCCTTCCATAAGTATTAAATGCAGATGCAGATACATTATGCCTATCACTTTGCCAACGTATCTTTTGTTTTAGTGCCATCTGTTCTGCTTTAGGGTTAGCCTGTTGGTTTAACTCTACGTGTGCAACAGATTTCACTTCATTCAATAGTAAAGGAAACAGGTTTACATCAAGGTCTGGTGTAAATGTATTAGACATAGTAAATGTTGGTTCTTGTATTGCCCATACAATAAACTTACTTGATTGTAATGTACTGTCTACATCACTATCGTAAGAATCAAAGACTAAATATTCATCGTCAAAACTTGTATAATATTCTGGAGATTTATCATTTTGTATTAGTACTTCTCCCCCATCAATAGTAACAGTTACAATATTACTACCAGAAGAAGATCTTGATAAAGTCCTTTGTAAAAATACTTCTGGTTCGATATAGCTCATTATACTATAATCTTTATCTGTACCTCCAGATTTAATTGTATTATAACGAACCTCTTCTACTCTTTGTATCCCATCAGGAATTTTCATATGGGTAGGGGTAGCAGTAGCACCCAATGCAGTTAATGTAATAAGTTTTCTATGTTCGGGTATTTCAATATTATTAATTAAATCGTAGTATACGTCCCTAACAATATAAGCTACTTGTTCAGATTCTACTGTATCATCATAACTATTAACTGTATCACTATCCATAGATGATAATGTTCTTTGTACCATATCTAATAATGTAAGTTTAGGCATTGCCTTTTCCTATATGTGGGTGTGAACCATTGTGCATTTTACTTATTATTTGTATATCTCTTGTATTAACATCTGTACGAGCTTGTAAATCTTGTAACTCTCTATTATGTTTTTCTAAATTATCGGGGGATAGGATACTACCTAAGACTTTTACTTGGTGATGTATAACAGCAGAAGCAGACTCTACATTATCTATACGCATATTAATATCTTCTAATTCTTTTTTTAAATTTTCAAGGTCTTTCATTACTCTTGCTAGGTTAGACTTGACCATTTGAAATGACCCTGCTAATGTAGCAACAACAAACAGGAATTGAATAGCTTCTCTACTACCTAACTCCATCTATTCCTCCATAGGTAGCATTTTCATAGGTCGGTAACTTCCATCCATTGTCTTATGCATTTCTAATTTGCCTTTCTTACAAACCCAACGTGGCCCTTGGTATACATCACTTTCTCTTTCTATCTTTCGTTTAACCTTTAAACAATCACTTAATGACTTACGTGGGGTAAACTCCATCACTGTACCACTTACACTTGCAATCATTTGTAATATAAACCCGGTAAATATTTCTATCATTTTCCATTAGTATATTTTAAGTTTCTTTGACTATCTTTAAGATCTTCAATATTACCCATAGCTTTCTCAACATCCTTTTGTAACCGTGATATATTGACAGCATTATGTGCCATAGATTCTATAGTTGTTTGTATCTTTTCTACTTGGCCAGAAAGATGTTCTATTAACATATACTGCTCTTTGTCTGTAGGACTTTGGGGGGTTTTTATACGGAACTCATTGTTCTTTTCTAAATCAGATTGCATTAATTGTGATTTAGTTTCTAGTTTATTTAATCGTTCTACTACACCAAAATATGCCCACGTTCCTACAGCTACTGCACTTACAATACTAATAAGATTACGTATTGGCATTGCTACTGATGTGGTTGAACTTACTTCTGTAGCCATTAAATACAGCCCTTACAAGCCCAACTAATGTACCAATACATTCCTAGGGCTACGCCTATAATTATTAATAGTTTACCAAATTCTTCTAAGGTTTTTTTAAGTTTCTTTTTATTTTCATAAGCCCTATCTTTAGCTTCTTCTGCTTGTCGTTTTAATCTTTCATCTCTTTCTTTAATACGTTCCTGTCTTGTTTTTATAATTGTAGCCCACGTATCTGCCCCAAAGCGTTTATTGAGCATCAAGGACATATTACGTATCTCTTTTTGTGCTTGTTTTTGCTCTATAATCTCAGCAGCTATCTCCTGTATACTAGTGCCATCCCCTTCTTCACCGCCAATTTTAGAACCTATAAATGTTTGCCACTTACCAGCAATACCTGACTTAGCTTTTTTCTTTTTAGCGGCAATCTTTTTATCAATATGTTCTTGCCCACTAAAAACATTATCTATATGATGGCTAATTTCATGTATATCTTGGCAAGTATGTATTACTTCCTTTATACCACTTACTGCACTTTTAACTAGTTGGATACCAACTAAAGTTTCCGCTACTACCATTTATTATACACCAAATTAACTAGGTTTATCAGGCCATGTTGGGTTATCGAGATCAGCGTCTTTAGTTATATCTCTTAGCTTTTGGCGATAAGTCTTCCATGCTGAAGTATCGGAGCCAGCATCTTCTAATGTCCAAATTGTATGGTCTGCTTCTTTTATTAAGGGGGATCTAATAGAACGTAATTTTTGTTTTTTCTGTTCTGTTTCTTCTGCTGTCTTAGCACTTGTATTAATAGCAACAGTCTTATTAGAAACATTAGGAATAAGATGCTGTATATCTGCATCAGGTTTCTCTACAGCATATACATTACTCAATCCTAATTCTGTAAGTTCTACAACTTTAGCATTGGCATCTGATTCAGCATCAAAGATATTATAACTGGTAATCTGATTATCTGAATTGACTTTGTTGACCGTTATCCACGCCATATTTTTCACCTATGTATGTTTGATTCCGTAAGTCGAAACACGACCATTGTCTATATTTCCAGAGCTAGCATATATACTAAATTGCGTTATCGTATACATTCCAACTGTAGAGCCAGACAGCCAGCCAGCATGATGCGCTCGTGACTGATCTTTTGCACAATGCGTACCGTGAAACATCGGGTCTACTGGCCCACTGCTAGTAGAAATATGCAGATAAATCACAGCCGAGTATCCCTCACCTGTAGATGATCCTACCCAATCCGTAGTATTCACGATTGGCACAAAACTATCTGAACTATCACTTATGTTTGATTCATTACCTGCCTGATCAATATTTGAATGTACCCAAGCATAGTCTGAGGCTCCTGTTTTTAACCCACCACTGTCGCCCAACCTCATTCTAAGTCCACGATTGTCAGTTTCGGGAACGAGATTAGCGATTGTTATACAATAAGTATTATATGTGGAATTATCTAAGCCTGTAACGGTTACGGCTGAAGTAGCTGATGTAACATTAGTCATGTCCACTAACGTCCATGCTCCACCTCCAGCAGCAGCCCAAGAGTTATCTCCTCTTAAAAAGGTTGAGCTTGAAGCTGTACCTGTAGCACTTAACTCGGCTACTCCTACAGCATCGTCAGCTAAATGCTCATTATCAATCGAAGCGGCAACATAATGCTCACTGTTAATTTGATCGTCAGCAATTTTAGCCGCTGTAATGGCATCTGCATCGATACCAGCCGTACCGACTAAACCTCTAGATGGTTGTACTCCTAAAAATGGCATGTCCTACTCCTTAATTAATCTGGTTTTGAAGGCCATGTTATGTCCTCCCATTTCGATGGGTCAGATACAGTTGAAGGAAGATCACGTAAATCTGTTCTGTATTTTTTTCGAGCATCCGACATAGTTAAGTCACTATTAGCCCACCAATCTGTTTCTGCTAATAAAGTATTTCTTTTGTTCCTAATTGCTAACCAATCCCTGTCAGTTTTTTTATCTGCCCATGCTTTTTCTTCTGCATCCCTTGCAGTTTCTTCCTCTGATGAAAAGGCTACATTGCCATCTGGAGTTGCGTGGTGTCTTGCCATTCTATCCTCCTAGCTCTTATTAATTCCGTACAAATAAAAATTTCCAGATGAGATATTTCCAGAACTAAATTGAAATTTAATTGCAGTAATGGCAGTAGAACTTCTTATCTGACCACCCCCTGTACTCACGTATATTCCTTGCCCACTAGCAGCTTGCGTGTGAACAGTTCTTATAAAGAACTTTTTCCAATTATCAGTCGCTCCCGGAGCACGTAAAATGAATTCCACGTCCATCATTTCGTAAGTCGCATTTCCAGCCATCTCACCAGAACCGCTGTCCTTGTGAAATCCGATTCGACCTAAAGTACTCCCGTTATCAGCACCCGAAGTGCCTCCTTGATTAGCTCCATCGATTCGCCAATCGTATTCGTTTGTCGTTAAATAAGATGGCCCACTTGTTCCTGCTACAGCATAAAAATATACGTCATCACTTGCCGAATGGATATTTACCCCTTTAATAATATATTCTTCATAAGTCGTATCAATTCCAGAAGTAAAAGCTACAGTTGCAGAATCACTTGCAGTCACACTAGAGATAAAGGTCATAGACCCTCCACCAGCAGCAGCAAATACTGGAACAGATCCAGCCCCTTGTGATTTTAAAAAGTGTCCAGAAGTCCCAGCACCTACAGTTGTTGGGTTGCCAGAAGCATCCCACGTAATTAACTCGCCATCCGTACCAGCCTTGAGTTCTGCAAGGCCAATAGCATCATTAGCCATCTTGGCTTCTGTGACGATGTCATCTGCAAGATCGCCTGTCGTTAAAGCTGTTTCGGCTGGCTGTGATCCAAGGAATGGCATTATGTTATCTCCATAAAGCTGAGTGAAATATCAATATAATCATTAGCCGCAGCTTGAGCCGTTATACTATCTGTTGTTTGTAATACTATCTTCTGTCCAGCAAAAACCTCTAGCGTAGACTTTGCAGGAATTTCTGTATCTTTCAGAAGGTAGACGTTAGCATTTGTATTCGGGTTACTTCCTGCTGTATCCGACACCAGAATTACATCAATGTCTGTGGCCGCACTGTGGCGGTTACAGATTGTCATGCCCAGTATTACAGTTGTCGTACTACCGGGTACTGTATAAATAGTATCCGCTGAACTGTGATCTACGGATGCCCGTGTTGCTACTTTAAATGTGTTTGCCATAATTGCTCCTTCGGGATACTTCCCCCATTGTTAAATCATCCTAATGCGATACTCAAAGCTACTGCCGTTGCTTCACTTACTTCACCATCTGACCCTGCTGCTCCAGTATCCCCTTTATCCCCTGTCCTAGAAAAAGATAAATGTACTGCATCTCCATCTGAAATAGTCCCTGCACTTACGACATGGGTACAAGCTACTTTAGAATACGTAGACGCAGAGGTAACTGAACCAGTTACGTTATATACATGATAATTTTCTGGGGCTAATTGTTTTTTAATAGAGATCCTACCTTTAACAGAACTTCCAGAATCATCAAAAGAATCTACAAAACTATTTATATTGGCAGCATTACTATCAACATCATCTATATAAACAACTGTAGCTGAAGAAGCTGTTCCATGATTAAGCCAAACTTTACCTGCACCCTGATCGGTATCTGTTGTAGTTGATTCAAAAGCTAATTCAATTCCTTCACCAGAACCAGTTGCACCAGTAGACCCGGTATCTCCTGTAGCCCCGGTATTTCCTGTCCTAATAAAATTAACTGTTACTGGATCTCCATCAGCTAACGTACCTGCTCCAATCATATAATTTACAGGTATCTTAGTATACCCACTAGCATCTGTAACTGCACCATCTATTTCAAATACAGCATAGTTTACTGCTGATGCTTTCTGTATAACATAGATATAACCTCTGCTTGCAGTTGTAGTAGAGTTATCCCATGTCTGTACAAAGGTAGCTATGTTAGCAGAGTTTGTATCTACATCATCCATATATAGAATTGTAGCAGAAGCGATAGCTGCATTAAACCAAACTTTCCCATTCCCTTGATCTGAGTCTGTTGTAGTTGTTTCCATAGTCATACTTAAACCTGGAACCTGTCCAGTAGCAGCCGTTAACTGTGAAAGATTTACTCCATCTGCGGCAGATGTCCCAGCAGCAACATTAAGTATTTTGTTACTATTCATATCTAAACTAGCAGTCATGGTATTTGTAGCAGTACCATCCCTGCTAAGAGTATTTTCCATTGCAGTTTCTACTAATGCAAAGTTTGCATTAAGAGTATTAACAGAAGAAGTTTCGTTAGAAGATAATGAGGTAAGATCAGTAGTTGTTAATTTTGGCATTAGCTCACATCCAATTCAAAAGTTATTGTACCCCTACAAGCTGTAGAGCTTGCCCCATCGGTAATAATTTCTATAGCTTGTCCTGCTGTTAAAGTCTTTTGACCGCTAGGAGTAGAGCTATCTACTGTACCAGCAGCAGATCCAGAGTGAGCTATTGTTATAGCTCCGTTAGTTACAGCAGTTCCAGCAATTTCAAAAGTTAATCCACAGTTAGCAGATGTAATAGCATTATTAATTGTTGAATAAATTTTAGCTATATCCCCTGCAATTGGGGTAACAACAAAGTGTGAACCTGCTGTTGAAATATCAGGTATTGTATAAGTCAGATATATTTTGTTTAAATCTTTAATACTAGAAGTATTAATTGCATCTTTATCTACTTTCTCCCATGTACCAGAACCAGAACCATTAGCAACATATACTGTATTAGCAGACGCAGCGGCTACCCCTTTAGGTTCATGTAGAGAAACTCCAGTTAAATCCTTGTGGTTTACAGTCATTGTCCTAATCCAGAAAAGTTAGAAAGAGAGTAAGGGAGAGTTATAGTAAAACTCTCCCTCACTTTGTAATTAAGTTAGTTTTGATCTCTGTACTTAATTACAAGCTCGGCTACACCAGCAGTAAAAGCAGCCGTAGCATACTTGGCTGATACATACACTGGTCGATCACCTGTTCCTGCTATCGCTGCCGCAGCTGATCCAACTAATGCACCATCACATGCTACATGATCCCCGATAGCATCAATAGCAGTAAGAGCTATTGTAGCATCGATACCATCAGCATCAAGTACTGAAAACGTACCATCCCCATCATCGTGCATAAGGCCAATAGTCAGAGTGGCAGAACCACCAGACGTAAAGGCAGTAGTAACATACAACGTAGCTGAGATGATATGTGCTCCATCAGGAATACCTACTGATGGATGAGTTTCAAGGACAGCATCAGAAGAAGTTAAGTCAGTACCAGTAATAGTAAATACTGCTTGCTTCTCATCGCCCATCGTGGACAGATGCCCTTGTTTTACGGCAGCTCCCTTCTCTAGTCCAAATCGGACATTAAGACCATCGCTGTTTGTCCAAAATTCATTTGCTCCCATTTTAAAACCCTCCTTTAAACTTGGTCGGTGTCACTGAGGACACAAACAAGATTTTCAGGACGATACAGTTTTACGCCATATCGGGCAGTAGTAACATACTCTTCACGTTGGAAGTCTTTGTTATACTCCGAGTCTACTTGAGGCATTTGCCGCCAAGCACCTACAAATGGTAGGACATCTGAAGAAGCTGAGAAAAACATATTAGCTTTACCAGCAGCAGTTGTAACCGAATCAACAGTTTCGTTTGCATCTGCTAAGTAGTTACTGGTATATACATCAAAGCCATATACATTTTTAATGAACTTCATTCCAGTAGCGATCCCTGAACTTACAATGCCTTCCCAACGTGGGTTATTACTTACGTTAGTCAAGTTCGACAAAGTATTAATAGTATACTCTACCGAAGGATCAACGATAGCAATAAGATCCGTATCAGGTACGTTAGCCTTTTTAAGGGAGTAACGTGCCTTTGCAAAGTCAGCAATAGTAAAAACTTCATTTGTACCTGAAGCAACAAAACGGTGTGGTGCACCATTAATGTTGTTCAAGTTTGAAGCAGTCTGTTCAGACTCTAGTCCAAGTATTTTCGTTTCTACAGCTTCTAGGATTGCCCTAGCCTGTTTAGGAACGAAAGCTGAAACAAGCTGGTTCATATAAAACGAATCCTGCTTGTTCTTGTTTGTGATGTAGTGTCCCGAAGATTTGTACTGATCGATTGTAAACTGAAATTCACCAGTGTCAAGGGCACGATATTTGACTGCCGTATCTTCTACGTAGTCATCTACTTGTGCTTGACCAATCGAAGGAATCGTAAAAGTTGTACCATCGGGAAATTCGGACATCCAATTGACGTACTGTTGTGCCTGAAGTTCATCTTCAAGCACTTCTTTCAATTGGCTTGACCATACCTCAGAGCGTATTAGATGCTCTGAATTTCCTGTAATCATAGCCATTTAAGATTTCTCCTATTAGTTAGAATTATAAAACCCTTCCGGGCCTTTCTCTTTTCTCATTTTAAAAATCTGATTCTGTACTTCAGGACTGAAATACTTTCTAGGATTACTTTTACGTAATGCCTCAAAAGATTGCCAAGTACCTTCTGCAATTGTAGAACCAGCGTTTACTTCTTTAACAGCTTCAGTATTTGTCGTACTTACTGTTGTGTTTGGAATTGTCGATTCCGATTTTTGAGATATACCTAGAGTATTAAAAAAAGCATCAGGACTTTTTGCAGCAACACTAGCTAAGAAGTCAACAGACAAATTTAATTCTTGAGCTTTTCTATCAAGAACATCTCTGGCTTTTTCTTCACCATAGATTTTTTTCATTTGGTTATCAACTCTTTGTATATTAGCAGTAGCCTCTTTTTCACTTTCTCTTTGCTCTAAAGTACTAGAGACAAGCTTGGATAAAGCTTCTTCATCTAACTTAGGAGTGGTGTTCTCCCTAGAAATTTGATTTGCTTTTAATGTTTCCTCACGTTCTCTCTTAATTTCCGAGAGTACATCTTCAGCATTTAATCTTTTGTCAAGTTCTGACCGAAGTTCCTGGTTCTCAGTTTTTAACTGTTCTATAAAGTTGTCAGCATTAGAATACGCTTTAGCTAAAGATTCATTATTTTCGTACTTCTTTCCCTCCCCTACTAAAGTAGTTAAGTGTTCATTACTGATAACTGGTTTAGATTCCTCTTGTTGTGATTGTGAAGTTTCGTTTTCTTTAAAGATATTTTCTTCAGCCATTTGATCGTATCCCTTTCTTTAAGTCTGTCAACTTTAAGATTTCCCGGTACGCACGTAGTTGTCCTATGCGATCCGCTTGTTTAAATGCCCAAGAAGCTGTCGTATAATCTTCAGCACTTGGGCATTGTAGTTCTAAAACCTTTTGATTAACAATGTCTGTTAACCTTTCTAAAAGGTTTATAGAATTCTTAATATATCCTTCAAAATCTTTTTTGTCTTTTTCATCCTTTAAATGAGAAGACCATTTTGAATTTATTTTAGTCATATATTACTATTATACCATAATTTTTAAAATTTGTCAAACACCTTCTATTACAGCTTCTTCTGGGATTTCTTCTGTCCCTGGAATTTCTTCTTCTTCCACAACTTGTTCTGTTAATGTATCTTCTTGATTAAATTCTGCTTGACCAGCATTAAGTAATCTTTGTGTTTCCATTTGTTCAGCTATCCTAATATTTGGTTGGACAAGTTGAAACTTTTCTATGTCTAAGAGTTCTTCAACTACTTTAGCTACCTGTACCCCAGAGATATGTACATTAACTGAGGGGTCTTGCCCTACAGCAGAGTTTAATAAGTTAAGTACATTTTGGAATTGGTTAGCTTTAGAAGCAAAGTGCCTAGCTCCCATAGGTCTAATCTTACCTCTGGCTGCTAAGTCTTCAGGGGTTATTGTTTCAAATAAAGCTACACCATATTCATCATCAACAACCCTAACGATATCACTTACATCCATATTCCGTCTAGCTAACTCAAGCATATCATTTAACAAAGGTTCAAGAAAGTTTCTTTCAAAGTATGCAACTTTATTTTGGAATACCCTTGATGCTGCGTTATCTAACGTCTGTACTTCAAATGCAGTCTTTTCCCCTGGTGTCCGTATACCCATTGCTTGTCTAGGAGCACCAGCCATTTCTTCCATCTTGTTTTCTAAAAGCTGTATCTGCATATCAGCATTAAGAGCCGTAGTATCTGGACGCATAAAGTCTACGTCACCATCTTCACCAACATAAACTTTTTCACCTGGACCATAATTAAAATCTTCTACAAACCCTTTGACTTTTACTACAGGATGTGCTATAAGGTCAAAGACATCTGCCTTTAAATTTTCTAAATGGTCTATCCTATACTGCATACCTACAAGGTTATCCAATGGTCCCATTGCCATTAAGTTATCAGGACGTAATCTCCACCCTGCATGACGTATAGAGTTACCTCTCCAAGATGGGTTAGGTATTTTACGTATAACATGGGTACGATCTACTATAGTTATGATATGGTTTTTTAATAAAGTATTTGTAGCTACATCAAAGATATCACCATGTAACTCTATTAATTCTACGTACCCTGATTGGTAATAATCGAGGATACTCCCGAAACCATCTATTTGATAACCATCTGTTTTATGAATATCATTAGATGTTAAACCAGCTACAGCCTTACGGATGTTAGTAATTTTTTCAAATACTTTTTCTAGATATCCTTGTTCAGGATGATCCTGTATATCTGCAGCAACTTCCCCTAAAGATTTAATAGACCTGATAATCTTAGGGGTTAATTCAAAATTTTCTGCTGTTGGGTTGATAACTATATCGTATGGGGATATCCTAGAAATCTTTGGACCTATATAACCAGGGTAGACTTCCCCTGTTTCTTCGTCTTGCCTAACCTCATTAATATACTCTGTAGTAGCAAAAACATTTCCGTAGTCTATAAAATCATATACAAGTCTACTCACATCGTTAATAAAATTACTTTGACGTAATTTATTTTTCATATAAGCTGTGATTACTTTCCTTTTTTCTTCTGCTTCGGAGTCTTCGTCATCCCCTTCCCATAACATCCAATCTTCATTAGGAAATAATGCAGCCATATAATTAGCATGTAAGTTATCCCTGATCTGTGTTAACTTAGGAATTGTTGTTGAGTTCTTCCAAGGTAAAGAAGAGTTAGTTGTTTTAGTTGTATCTGTAGCAAAAATATAATTACGTAACTCTTTCTTTTCTTCTACCCAAGTATCCCGGTATCTATCGTAGTCACGATAACGTGTAACAATAGCTTTAGCTAAACTATCAGGAGTTCCAATGTACTCTTCAAAATCTAAAGTTCTACCAGCCATTTAGAATACTCCAAAAGTAGGGGAGTCTTCAATAGGATCAGATTGGTAATCATAACCATTTCCTGTCTGTGATTCTTGATTTCTATTTTTTTCTCTTCTTAATCTATCATTTCCTTCTGAACCTATTACTGTCGGTGTATTTTTAGATCCACTTATTGTTTCCTTTGATGCAGTAACAAAAGCTTTAGCTTCAGTTGCTTTATTAATTGATCTTGCTCTTTGTTCAGCAACAACACCTCTTCTTGCTCCTAAAGAAATTAATGTTTGTACATCTGTATCTTTAGCCATCTCTTCTTCTGTTCTCATTGCTTTGTCTATTGCTGTTAGTCTATTTTGTGCTTCAGCTTGTACCGCAGAAATCTGTTTAGTTGATGATACATTTATTCCAGCAGCTACCCCACCACCAGGAACTACCCCTGCAGCAATCAACCCTGTTGTTGTAGTTGGGTCAAAAAAACTTGTTAAACTTTTTGCTGTTCTACTTTCACTTATTGATCGACTTAATTGTGTAGCTGTCATATAACTAGGGTCAGTATTTACTGATGCTGATTTTATTCCAGTGTCATCCCCTGCTTGAGGAGTTAGTTTAACTTTAGCTAATGGCCCTTTAGCGTTTTTTTCATCCCTAAGATTTGTTGTAGGGGTAATCTCCCCTACCCTTCTTGGTGGATTTAAATACCTATTTGTTGTACTTGGCCCAACTTTTTCTACTTCATACCCTCTGTTTACAAGTGAAAATCTACTAGCCATATCTTGAAGCCACCCCTCCAAATCTAGAATGATAAACAATATTATTTCCTTGTCTGGATAATACACCTGATGCTGTAGGTATCTTTGCGATTTCCACCGCAGAAGCTAAAGCATCTTTTATATCATCATGAGAAGGATGTACCTGTATTAACTCATCTTCTAACAACTGGCAGTTACCCCCTTGGTAATGCCACATCGATAAGTTTTCGTATCTCGGATCAAGAATAGCACTAATCCTTTCTTCTTTAGAACCTGAATGTCTTGTAGGGTTATGCTCATCAATAGATAAAGCAAGACCATAAGGCCGTATATAAGAATCTTTTAATTCTTGTACTATTGCCTTTTGTGCTGCTGTTATCTCTGCCCTTAATTTTCTAAATCCCCAATACTGATGTAGTCTAAGGATGTGTTCAAAGTATTCTGATATCTTTTCAGTTTGAAATCTCTCGATAGCCAAAACATAATAGTTACCATCTGCATTAACACCGATAACTACTATTGCTGTGTAGTCTGAGCGTTTCTTTAGTGAATATGCAAAATCCACCGCAGCAAACACATTTAACCTCTTATCTTTATGATACCACATTCCACCCCTACTTGTCAAGTATTTTTTATCGTAGTACTGGAATAAATCATAATTAATCCTTGACCCATCTAAAGAATTAGGATTGTTATAGTACTGTGCCTGGAATTGTACTTTATCTAAATACTTGGCACGTTTCTTAGCCAGTATCTTTGCATCAAACCCAAACCATTTACCATCGTTACGTTGTTGTCTAGGCCACAGAAATTCCCCTGTCCCATCCCCCCTATTTTCTGTTTGCCTTTCAAACTTTTCATAAACAGCTTCGTATTCTATAATATTCCCTTCTTTATCGTATACTTCTTCCTGCATTTCGATTAAGCTATTATATAAATCTTTAGGGTGGTAACGTGTACCGACAATCCATTCTTGTGCTTCCCCACCTTCAATGGAAGACAATAACGAATATTGGCTGATAACTTTGTTGCGTCCTTCAGCAGTGTAAGCATTTTCCATAACAACAACATCATCGAGTACGGCTATATCACAATGGAGTCCAGTGATACTTGTTGTTAACCCTGCTGTAAAAACTGAAGGGTCACGTACACCTTCAATGGCCCGGAGTGGGTGGTCCAGTTCTATTTCTGTGTTTGTCCACTTAGCCCTTTTACCTTCTTCGGGTAAGACCATATCAGGCCAGTACCTTCTGTAAATCTTAGAGGTAAGGATATCTTTTATAAACTTTAATTGTTTTTCTGCTAGATTAGATGTACTCGAAATATAAAGTACACGATGGTCAGGATGGTTAGTTAAATGCCATGCAACCCGGTATGCGATCATCCTGGACTTCTGGTGATCTCTAGGGAGTAAGACAAGCTGGTGGGACTTTGCTTCCTGTCGTACCCACCATCTGCAAAGCTCCGTATGTATAGAACCTAATACTGTCTGAGGTGACACTAGTTTTATAAAGGTAACTAGGTCACTCTCAGCAGCCAGTTTAATTTCAGAAGAAGACACAGTTAAGCGTACTTACTCATTGGTTTCTTTTTAGCTTTCTTTTTAGCATTAGCCATTACTTTCTTCTTACCTTTTTTACCATAAGCGTTCTTATCGATCTTTCCATTTTTACCTGGCATTATTTTTCTCCTGTGTTAACAAGTTGTAGACCTATTCTCTCTGCATCAGAATCAAACTCTTCGGCTAGTTTAGCTTGTATCTTTTTCTCCTTTTCTATTTCAATCTTTGATGGCCGCCCCCTGGTGTGTTGTCTTTTCCACTCCCCGGTTGCTAAAAACTTTGCTGCATTAAAAGAAGACTTGCCTGATACAGCTTCCTTAACGATAGAAGACATAGCTTTAGAACGCAGCTTAACTTCTAGTTCTTCGTTCCACCCTTCCAGATACGGTTGAAGAGCTTTATTATTTTTAATCTTTTGCCATTGATCCCAGCTATTAAACGCTTGAATAGCGAAAGTATATTCTGTAGGATCATTCGAGTCCATGTAAATATCTTTAAGGCATGGTAGGTTAGATGTTGGTACGTTTTTAAGAGTATATATTGGATTGAAGTCATCATCTGGTTTCCTCATATAACTAAATTCATGAAACAATGATTGAGTCCTGTATCTGCCCATTTTATCTTTGTAAGGTCCTGTTGTCATAATTACTCCATATCTATTGTAGTGTTGCCCCACCCTTTATTTTTTAAAGGAGGTGTATCTTTCTGCCAACTTCTTCTCCATAACCAGGAATCAAGGTATCCGATCTGTCTGGTTAACCAAAGAATAAAAGGTGTTCTCCAGAAAGAACCATACTTCCTCATGCTTCTACCCCTTTAGTTTGTTTTGGAACAGGGTTAATTGGGCTTTCTAAAACTTTGTTATCTGCAAAGATACTCCACATATTTGAAGAAGCTAACTTCCATATACTAACTGAAGAGTTAGCATAATCCTTATAACTTTCTATTTTTTTTTCTAATTGAACTAATAGTGGAGGTCTATGTAAACCGCAGTTACCTTTTAAAGCTTCTTGCTGTAAAACATCTCTAGAAAGTTGTATGGAGACTTTATCAGCCGCTGCAACTTTCTGTACAGATTTTAAATTATTACAGGACATTATAATTATTCCTGTATACATATACTGTGTTACATTATGATGTAACTGTTTAGATTGAATAGATGTAGAAGTTAAAGAAGTAATAAGAATAATAAGAATACTAAGTAATCTCATAATGATTATACCTTTCTATTAAAACATTCTATAGTTATTATAACATATTTTATAGATTAAGTCAATCTATATAACCCCCGACCTATGGAATTTCTATGAGATAAATTTTTGTTACCTGAAAAAGAAGCAGCGGAGGGCCAGCACCCCCTGATAGGCCCTGTCTATTACTCAATAGATTTCGACTATCATGCCCTACCATAGACAAAATCTATCTAGAC
>TARA_R100000700_G_scaffold16068_1_pt1 | contig 27469 bp, 31 predicted proteins | sample TARA_R100000700 | Tara Oceans TARA_R100000700 (sample SAMEA2622810) | marine metagenome | biome: marine biome (ENVO:00000447); feature: marine epipelagic mixed layer (ENVO:xxxxxxxxx); material: "saline water (ENVO:00002010), including plankton (ENVO:xxxxxxxx)" | depth 120 m | reverse complement strand
CCATACTTAGTATAAAAACCTACACCAAAGTCTTCGATTTTATTACCAGTACCTACAACTATTCCACTTGTACTCGCTGAAATTTGATAAAGAGTCATCATTCTAAGTCTAGCTTTTGAATTTGCTAAACCCATATCTGATGTAAATTTTTTATCAATTAAAATATTTTCGAAAGACATAAATGCTCCAGTCAAATCTAACTCTACACTATAAGCATTAGTAAATTTTTGACTTAACCACTGAGAATGTTTTATAGACAAATCATGATGCTCAGGTCTTTGAGATATAGGCATGGAAGCTACAAGTGTTTTAATTCCAGTACGTGCACATAATGTAGAAACTACTGATGAATCAATGCCACCAGAAATTCCTACAACTAAACAATTAGCTGGATTATCCATACTTTCAACATAGTCTTTTATCCAATCGGTTATTATCTTTACTCTGTCTTTTGCTTCCATGTATTGTCTCCTATCGGTATATATCTAATACCATTTCCTAATTTTAGATACCTAAATGGATCAATGACTATTGAATTAGGGTAAAAATAAAAATGTTTAAAAGCTTCGTGTTTAGTACCAATAAAAAATAATTGTGGTTTAGTTTCCCATTCCATTTCGTAAGATAGATTTTTCATATCTAAAGAATCAACATAAGGATCCCATATCTTTACTGTTTCTCCTTTTTCTTCAAGAATATTTTTAAGTAATAATGATGGACTACCTAATGTTAAATTAGTTTCTGGCTTAAAACATTTACCTAAAATATTTATATCCATTTCAAATTTTTGAGAAATTATTAAATCAGCTAACCACTCAGTTTGCTTTTCTCTTTGTTTCATAATATTATCATACCAATTGTATGACAAATTTAACTTTTGTGCTAAATAACTTAGAGCTATATTATCACGAGGGTGACAACCACCTCCATCTCCCATTCCACCAGATAAATATTTTGGTGAAATAATTCTATTAGTACATAAAGTTAATGCTTTGGTAACATCGTCAACATTAGTATTTGGTAAATTATGACAAGTTTCCATAATTGTATTAATCATAGATATTTTTGTAGATATAAAAGTATTGTAAACAACTTTTATTAGTTCTGCATTTTCAATTGTAGTTTCGTGAAAAGGTGATTTATTAATTGTTTTATAAAACTCCTTAGCTTTTTTTGCAGCTTGTTTGTCGTCAACACCAAATAAATTTATTTCAGCCCCTAAAAAATCGTCAATAGTTGTACCCATTGCTATAAAGTAAGGATTATAACAAAGCTTTACGTGTTTACTTAAAATAGGTTTTATATGTGTTCTAATAGTTCCTGGTAAAACTGTCGATATAATTACTACAACTTTATCTTTACCTTGTTTTTCTATTTCATCACTTAAATCTTTAATACCTTTTTTTAGATAATCATAATTAAAATCTGCTCTTTCTTTTGGTATTCTTGTAGTGCCCTCATACTTTTCTTCATGTGGAGTTTGAATTGGAACAAAAATTATATCAGAGTCAGACACAATTTGCTCTATATTTTTTATTTGTATATTAGAATTATTTAGTAGCTCTTGAGCACCTTTTTCTTTATAATTGATTGTTTTAAATCTAATATTTCTTAAAGTTGTTTCATTAATATCCGTACCAAAAACATTATGCCCTTTACTTTCTACGGCAAGTGCTACAGGTAATCCTAGTTTTCCTAGTCCTAAAAATCCAATGTTCATAATTTATTTTGCTGTACCCCAATTACTTCCTTTCTCTACATCTACTTCAAGTGGTACACTTATTTGTACACAATTTTTCATGATATGTATAGCTTCATTTAAACATTTTTGTTGTAACTGGTCAACTGAAAAATCAAGCTCATCGTGTATAGTTAATTTCAAATCAATGTAATCTAAATAACCATCTTCGTAAATTTTTAACATTGCTGCTTTTGTAATATCAGCAGAGCTACCTTGTATTAATGCATTTAATGCTGTATGAGTATAAGCTCTTTTAAGTTCTTGTTTATGATATTTAGCAGATGCTTCTGAAAGTGGATAAGCTTTTTGACCCCACTCATCTCTAGGTTCCCATAAATCAAATCTTCTTTTTCTTCCTAAAAGTGTTTTAATATAACCTCTTGTACTTGCTACATGTGACACCTGTCTAGATAATTCTTTTACAAATGGTACTTTACCATGATAATTATTAAATAATTCATAAGCTTGATCTAATTCTAAACCTAATTCTGCTGCTAATTTTTTATTACCCATACCATAAAATAATCCTAAATTTATAGTCTTTGCTTGTTTTCTAGGTATTCCAGCCATTTTAGAAACCATAGAATGAAAATCTGTTTTTGGATTATTTAAATATTCTTTTTGAAGCGACATAGCTGTATCCATTAATTTAAGACTAGCATAGTGTACTAAAACTCTTGGTTCTTGTTGAGCATAATCGCAAGCAACCCAATCGTGATTTTCTTCTGGTAAAAACAAACTTCTGATCATCGGACCAAGTTCAGGATCTCTAGCAGGCACTTGTTGTAGATTAGGATATTGAGAGCTAAATCTACCAGTAACAGTTCCCATAGGATTGAAGCTACAATATATTCTACCGTCCTTAGCTTTATCCAATATCATGTTTTTAATAAATGTATTTCTTATCTTGTCTAACTTTCTTATTTGTAATATAGTTTTAGAAACGTCATCAGTTTGAGTTTCCAACCAACTCGCAGTGAAACTCGGAGTTCCTTTTGGTGTGTGGTTATACTTAATCGAATTATTATCATATGCTTGTTTTAGTGAAGCATTTGCCCATACATTAACTTCACTTCCTCCAAGTTTATTTAGTATAGATTGATGGTCTTCTTGTTTTTTTTCTAATGTATCATATAGTTCTTCTGCTTTAGATGTATTTACTCTAACACCACCTTTACGCATATGAAATAATAAAGGAATTAATCTTGATTCAAAGTCAACAATTGCTTCAACTTGTTCTTTTTTAATTCTAGATTGTTGTTTTAAAAAAATATCTAAAGTTAATTGTGCATCTGACTTAGCATATTCTGCAACTTCGTTAGCATGTAATCGCCATAGACTTTCTTTTACTTTAGCACGTTTACCAAATTTATATAATACTGCTTGTTCTAATTCAACTTCATATTTTGATTTTCTTAAATAAAATTTAGCCAATGAATCTAAACTATATTTTAATTTATTTTCGTCAAGTAAATGTTCTATTGTTTGGATATCGAAAACTCTATGATACTTACTAAGGGTAAGTCTATTATCTAGTGAATAAAGCCACTCTACGTCATACATTGCGTTAGCAAATACCATAGAAATACGTTTTTCTTCACATCTATTATAAATGTACTTAATAAATCTAATTACTTTTTCTTTGTCTAAATTACCTCCACCTTGATGACCTAAAGGATAATATTCATTTAAACCTGTATCTGTTGCAATAGATATACCTGCTACATGACCATCTTTTCTAAATCCTCCAGGTCCATGAGTTTTAAGTTTAGGATCATGTGTTTCTGTATCAATAGCAATATAAGTTGCTTTATCAATTTTATTTACATTAAACATTAATTTGTTTTACCTTCTAAAAATTTTAAACTTATAAATGTATAACCTCTGCCTGATTCTTCCCATAATTTTCTAGCTAAATCATGCACATATTTTTCACCATAAATTATTTGATTAGCTGAAGTATTTAATAAAAGTTTTATACAGTGTATACAAGGTTCTAAAGTAGTATAAACCCTGTCTATCGAATAAACATCTTTACATTGTAATAATGCATTTTGTTCTGCATGTATTGCTTGACATTTATCTAAATCTGTACCACTTTTAGAAGTTGAACCTTCGCATGGTTCGTCTATGCAATGAGTAAAACCACTAGGATTACCATTATAACCTGTAGCAATTACATGATTTCTTTTATTAACAAAAACACAACCTACTTTACGTCTAGCACAAGTTCCTCTTTCTGAAACTAATTTAGCCATTCTTAAAAAATAAAAATCTGTAGGAGGTCTATATCTATCCATAAAGCAAGTAATTAAGCCTTTCTGTTAACATACCGTTAGGTCTTAATTCTGTGCCTTCTAAATCTGCCATTTCTTCTAAAATTTTAACAAATTTTAATGGTTCATCTTTATACTTATTAATAAGTTTATTAAAAGAAATTTCAGGTTTATCATCAAAATTAGAAGCAAAAATATTATCTAATTTATTAAAATCACTTTCATAAATATGTCTACTACCTGCTTGAATAATTAACTCGCCTAGTTTACATTTTATTCCTAATTTATTTAAATGACATGCAATAAAAAAAGATATTGCACTAAAATTAAAAGTATCATATGGCACTCCTAACCAAGCATCGTTACTTCTCATACTAGCAATAGTATGTAACCATAATGTATCGCTTGCTTCTCTTAAAAAAAATTGTAAAGTTAAAGTACAAGGAATATCTTTACTTGATCTAGGATTTTCTCTCCATATACTTATAATAGCTTGTCTACTATCTTGATCAGCTATTAATGTTTTAATAACATAACTCCATTGTGTTATTATTTTAGGACCATACGCACCAAAAAAAGTTTCGCCATCGTCACTAAATCTCTTAATACCACCCACATATTTACTTACACTATTAACATCATTCTTACCTTGTAACATCCATGTTGCTTCACCAAACATAAATGGATATGATAGTTTTCTTTCTGGTAAAGTTATAATCGGATCATCCATATCTACACGCCATATATGAGACATCTTTTCATTTATTTTTAAATCTCTTGGTTTACATATAAAGTCTGGTTGACGATATATTTCCCATAACATCTTTTTATATTTTAAATTAATATCTTTCATTAAATATCTTACTTGTAAATTCGTCTAATTTATGACCATCTTTAAACATATCATATCTTACAAAATCTTTTTTATCTCTTAAAGGAGATAAATTTCTTAAAAATACTTGTCTTTTAGGTTTACCAAACCAAGAAAAATAATAATCATCAATAACTGAATCTATATTATCATATTCTTCATGCCTTAATTCTTTATTAATTCTATGATTTTCTTTTACTCTTGCAATATCTTCTGGAACACACCATATATATTTTGCACCTCTACTTTTTAAAATATAATATAATTTTTTAGGATTATAACTAGGACCACTACTTCTAATGTAAGAATAGAATTGTTCACTAGGCCAATGTCTATCTATTAAAACTAATTTATTTTGCATTTGTTTTTTTATAGCTAGTCTAACAGTTGCTGTATGCCATAATTCCATATTTTTATGGACTCTTAAATGCATATAAAAAGTATCTTTATGTTTTTGTTTTATATAATTAATTAATGTAGTTTTTCCTACACCATCTGGTCCTTCAAATATTAAGATTTTTCCTCTAGTAACCATTTAAAAAATTCTTTCGTTCTTTCTCTATTCCAAAATTTTTTCTTAAAAGCATCCATATGCTCTCTTGAAATATTTAATAATTCTTCTTTACTTGAATTTTCTACTTTATTTAAATCACAATTAATACCTAAAATTTTAGCCTCTTCAGGATGTGCGTGAACTATACATTTAGCATCTAAAGCCATTTTATATCTAACTCTCCACCAACCTGATCCTTTAGCTGTATGATAATGTGGTGGACTTATAACTCCCCATACTTTTCTATATTCTTGAAACATTTCGTGTTCTTTTAATCTAGTTTGTTTTTCTCTTTGATTACCAAAAGTTTTAACACGCCAATTAAATTCTTGTTTTTCAAGCCAACTTTGTTTACTTACAAGACTAGCACAAATCCAAGCATTTTCTTTTATTCCGTCATTAGGTGCATAACTACTTAATAAATCTTCTTGATTATCAGGACTTTTTAAATAAGTATCTGTATAAGCAGATGGATCCCAATTAATTATTTCTTTTGCTTTCATTCCTAATTCTTCGTAATTACCACCATCGTATGCTGGCACTAAAAGTTTATGTGGCCATTCTTTATGTGCAAAGTAATCAACTAAATCCTCTATTTCTTTTTTATAAGGTTGTGCTTCTTCCCAATTAACTTTACCAACAGGATTACCTGCTTGCGAAACTTTTTTCCAAATTCTCCAATGACCATTACTAAATGTTCTAAATCCACTAACTGAATCTTTTGTTTGCCAATCGTCAATAGAAATTATAGAATCAGGTCTTTTAATAATTGTATATGCTGCGCCATACCAATATCTTGCAGATAAACTATTAGGACCAAATACAAACACAAAAACTTTATCGTACATTGATACGTCTTCTCCCGGGATAATTTGTTTTTGAGTAACGTCATGTCCTAATTCTTGTAAAACTTTTGGTAAAATTCTAGCAGATGTAGCAATATTTAATGGTGATCTTGCTGTACCGATTGCTAATGCATTAAATCCTGTTACTAGTATTTTCATTTTGTTTTTCCCTTTCTTCTTCTATTATTTGTTCTATATCTGGTGCAATCCAACCTTTTGGTTTTACTACATCAAATGATGTACCTCGTTTTTTTGATTTGCTTTTAGTTCTAATCTTACTCATATTGGCTTTTTGTACTTGATCCCATGCTTTTTCAAAAGGTAAATTAAAAAGCCATGCTGTACCTAAAGCAATATAAACTATATCTACAAGAGCATCTAATGCTGCTGCTGAATCTTTTTTTGTTATAGCATTTGTATACTCTGCTAATTCTTCCATTAAAAAAGAAGTTCTAAAATTTACGAGTTCATTATTATCTGGTATTCCTACTTTATCGTTTTTTTCAAACTTAAATTTTTTGTGAAAAGAATCAATATCTTTTATTAATGTATCTTTATCCATATCTTCAAATAAATCTGTGTATGTCATATTAATATAATACCGAAAATAAAACCTACTGCAAACCAAATAATTTCTTGTCTATAAAGTAAAGACCATACTCTAATTTTTGATTTAATATTTTCGAGTTTCATATTAAACTTTCTTGTTCTGGAACCTTTCTATAATCTATAATTTTTAATTCTTCTTTAACTTTCGCTTTATCATTTATACTATTTTTAATTATTCTTGCTACATATTCAGCGACTGGTGGCATTACACCTCTAGCAATTTGTGAACCAATAGAAGAAGCAGGACCTTCCCATTTATAATCTATCGGAAAACCTGCCATATAAGCAAGTTCTTTATGACCAAATAATCTATCTTCTGTAGGATGTATATAAAAACCGCCAGCAATAACTGGTATATGTGCATCTGATTTTAATCTCCATTTCATAAATTGAGGTCTACCTTTTACTCCTCCACGCATACCACCTCTTACCCATGTTTCTGGTGGATTAAATCTTTCCCATGTAACTCTTAAACTTTCTCCTTGTTTACAATGTTTTAAATATGGTTTTTCGTTTTCTCCTAATTTCATTAAATGACCAATGTCTCCATGTTCTTTTTTAAAAGAGCTTAACACTTCACCTGCAGTTGGTAATGGTTGAAAGTTAAGACCAGCAGTGTTTAAATCAAATTTAGTTGCTATAAAGAAAAATCTTTTTCTAGAATGGTTTAATCCTGTAAATCCTCCATCAATAAGTAAATGAGTTACTTGATAACCTAATTTATTTGCTTCTTCTGATAATTCCATGATCATCGGTTTACCACCATTCTTACTATAAACTCTTGGTACTGATTCAATAGCAATCGCTTTAGGATTTAATTCTTTAAGTAAATTAAAACTATCTCTCCAACATTTAATTCTAGGGTCATCTCTCCATGCACCTGCACCTTTTTGTGCTCCACCTAAATTAGACCAAGGCGCACATGGTGGATTACAGTAAACAAAATCAATTTTATTTTTATATTTTTTTCTTGGCCAATCATCTTCACCCTCGTAAATAGGAATATTAGGAAAATTAGCTTTAAAAGTTTTTTTATATAAGCCAGGTTTCATTTCGAAATGTGCTTCTACATCAAAATGTTTACTAACACCAATAGTAAAACCACCAGCAAATATGTAAGTTCCTAAGGCTTTCATAAATTAACGAATATCATAACTATATTTCGTTTCAGGTTGTAATATAAACAAATTTCTTTTGGTTCTTGTTATAGCCACATAAAACACTCTATGTTCATCATCTGGTTCTGTGTTTAGTTTTTTCCAAGTTCTATAAGAAATATCAGACATTACTACCACATTTTCGCTTTCTCCTCCTTTCATTCCATGTATTGTTGACAATCTAATTCTAGCTTTATTTTTAAATATATCTTTAGATTTTACTAAAGATTCAAACATTAAAACATCTTCTGGATCTAAACCTTGTAATATATCTTGCCAATCTCCCTCTGCTAGTAATCCAACATTTTCTCTTAAATATGTTAAATCAAAATTAACATCTGTTTCTATATTTTTTAAACCTTTAAATCCTCTTTTAACTCCTACATTAGTTTTAAGACAAGAATAAAGTTTTTTTAATTCGTCATAAGATATTGTTTCATTATTGTTTAAAGCTATCCATGATCTAATTGCAATAACATATTTATTAGCTCTAAATTCATTATAACCTTTTTCAAAAAACCAACCCATTCTTTTACAATATTGTTCTGCTTTATTTAATTGATACCCTGATCTTGCTAAAACTAACCAATTACCTTTTGACATATCTACATCTTCTATTGATTGTATTTCAGTAACACTACCTTCTTCGTCTTTGCAAGCCCACTCTTTTATTTGTCTTAGGGATATTCTATTTGATATTTGATTTGCTAAAGCATGTACTTTTCTTGGTAATCTATAAGATGTTGGTAAAACTTTTACATTACCTTTTATAGATAAAAATTTTCTTACATCTGCACCAGCCCATCTATAAATTGCTTGATCATCATCGCCTGCTATGTATCTTATCTTACATTTTTCGCTTAACTTATCTATTACTTTCCATTGTTTAGTTGTTAAATCTTGAGCTTCATCAACAAATATAATATCTAAATTAGGAATATATTCTTCTTTTATAAAAGCATCTAACATATCTGTAAAATCTAATAACTTTTTTTTCTTTTTAAAATTTTTTAATGCCATTGAAAAAAACTCTTGTTCTAACCAACTATGTTCACATTCCAGTTCTTTCCAAACTTCTTTTAAATTTCTTTCGCTTGACCTCGATACTTCGTCACAAAATAAAAGTAAATCACCTTTTTTACTTCCAACAGATAAACCTGATGTATCTTCTTCTGAAACTCCTGACATTTCTATTCTTACTAAATCACTAAATTCTTTTACTCTTTCACCTTTAAATACTTGACCACTATTAATACTTAGTGTTCTATAACATAAACTGTGTATAGTCCTAAAATAATCTAAATCATCATCTGATAAATTAAATTTTTGTTTAACACGCCTACGAGCTTCTTTTAAAGCTCTACGTGTAAAAGAAAAAAAACCAATTCTATTAGGTTCATAACCTTCTTTTATTTTTTCGTCTAATATATTTAGTAAAGTTGTTGTCTTACCTGTACCAGGACTACCAAATATTTTAACAGTATCACCCATGTTTAGTATAAATTTTTCTTAAAGTATCATATTGTTTTGTAGATAATAAAATATGTTCGTCAAATCTATCGAGCTTTTCAATAACTGATTGACAAAAATTATTTTCCCATTCATTAAGTTTAGTTGAATCAATATTATTTAAAAATTTAACTAAATTTTTATATTTTTCTCCATCAATTCTTTTTAATAATTCTTTAGGTATTTCTTGATGGGTTTGTAATAAAACTGCTTTTCTTCTTAAATGAAAATAAAGTTCTCTACATAATTGAACGTCTAATAATGCGTCATGATAATTTTGCACTCCTTTATGAAAAAAAAATTCAAAACACTCTTTAAGTTTTGGAAACTTATAATCATCAAACTTACCCTCTAATTTCATTTCATTTTTACTAGTCATCATTGTACAATGTAAATTATCTGGTTTTTTCCAAATATATTTTAATAAATTAACTTCTCTTTGTATAATTTGTAAATCGAAAGCTAAATTATGAGCAACTAAAGTATGGCATTTACTAGAAAAAAAAGTAAATACAGCTAATGCATAGTTGAGAGATATACCTGTTTCTTGTGCTGATTCAGTTGTTATACCATTTACATTTGATGCTTCTTTAGGAATAGTAAATTCAGGATATTGAACATTCTTAGGCTCTATTCTAGAGGAATATTGTGCAACTATTCTTTCATTATCATCAGTAACTTGAAAAGCTAAACTAACAAGTCTTGGCTGATCTTCGTGATCTGGATTTAAATCTCTACGCCATAAACCATTTGTTTCTGTATCAAAAAATAATAACATTACACTCCTTTTCTAATATTAAATTGAACACCTTTTACTTCTACTTTAGCATCTTTTTTATTTTTTTTTATATCTTGTTCTAAAAAAATAATTGCTGCAGTCAAACCATCTTTATCTACTGCGTACCAATCCTTGTCATAATTTTTAGCAAAGTCAAGTAGAATATTAATTGCTCTATCTTTATTCATAAGCCTCCTTTTCTATTTTAGGTTGAGTAAATTCTTCATCTTGTACACTAAAATTTTTTATAGACCATACATTCATAAACTTTCCTTTTATCTTTTTACCTGAATGTTCTGCACCTAAATTTTTAAGATATGCTGTTATTTCGTTTAATTTAAATTCTTTAAATCTATGTCTATCTAAAAATTCCATTAAATCATTAATTCTAAATTCTGTATGTGTTTTACTAACAATAGCTTTACCTCTTAAAATGTCTTCTACTTCTGAAGAAGAAGTTGAACCAGTACAAAATCTTTCTAATAAATCTAATAAACGACCTTCATTACTACTATCTTTTGGTGCTTCTACTGCAATAACTCTAGACATTAAATCATTAACTGATTCAGTCCATAACTTATCATTTATTTTAGGAAGTAACATATCTAAATTTTCAAAAACTACTTGTTTAAAATCTATAAAATTATAAATTTGTTTACTAGCTAACGGACCAATTTTACTCTCGTTTAAAGTTAAAAAATATTGTGGCGGATTAGTTAGAATTTTAGTTATACTATTTAAAACAGGCATAGTTCCATCATCACTAATACCATATTCACATGTAAGACATTTAGTTTTATTACATACAGAATTTATAGGACTATCTTTACATTTATAATTATAAGACTTTTTATCTAGACTATTTAACACTGTTGTAAACTCTCTTGGTTTTAATGGTGGATCAATGTATTCATCATTATATTCCTCTAATTTTTCTTGCCAATCTTCTGGGTATCTCTTTCTTAAATAAACTCCAATATTAAATAAACCATTATTTCTACCACCTTCTGCTAAAGCACCTTGAGAAAGTAAATCCTGTAAACAAGGCGGTCCTCCCGGGAGTATTTCGTTTGATTTATTCTCTTTTTTTATAAAATCTAGTTTTATATCATCTAAAGAATTAACAGAAAATTTGCCAACCCATTCAATAAAATGTTTTAAAGATAAAGCTTTACCATCATATAAAGCATATCTATCAGTTTCTTCGCCATTAAAATATGGCATATTTAACCAACTTCCTACATCATCTTCATTAAGTAATTTAGTTTGTTGAGGTCTTAAATCATATTTTACAAAGCCAAAAGCTTTAGCAATATCTTTTAATTTTTCTATCATAGATTTGGCTGTTACAAATTTTTTAGTAAAAATAAAAATATGTGCACCACCTGATTTTGATCTACAAACTATTAAATTTTTTTTTACAAATTGTTTTGAAATTTTTTCAATATTTACAGAATAGTCATCTACATCTAGACAACCCCACTTACATTTATTATCTTCATTAATGGGTATTACACCTAAACCAGTTTTACCAGATAGGTGTTCTACCCATAAATTTTCATCATACTTTTCTCTTATTGTTTTACCATAGCCATCAAGCTTAGGTCCTTTTCTTTCTGTAATAAAGAAATGACCATAAGCTCGGTGTAAACCAGGAAATATTTCAAAGAGTTTAGAATGGAGCATCACCACCTTCAGCTGTCGCTTCGGTTGGTTCTGATGCTTTAACTTTTCCAGTTGATACTGAATCAGCTAATTTTTCTGCCTCTTTGAAAATATCTTTACTTTCAATTTGGCCTAGTTCTTCTATTTTATATTTATGCCAATTACCTAAATCGTTTTCTGCTTCGACTGTAGATAATTTAAACTTAAATAAAAAAGAAGGTGCTTCAACTGTTTGACCTTTAACATTTATTCTTTTCATTTTAAGAAGTGTATTCCACTTTCTTGAAACACTAAGATTACTAGATGTCATTGTCAATACAGCAGGTGAATAACCTTCTGAAGTTTTAACTAAAACAAAATGCTCGGCTGTATCAACTATTTGATTTTCGCCTAACATTGTTTTTCTTGTTTTAGGATCAGTTACAGAACCATCAGGTTTTAAATCATGTACTGCTACAAGTCCTCCACCTTTTTCTCTTGGCACCCATTCTACATAGGTTTTTCTATAACCACAAGGTATTACTTCTAAACTGTCTTTATACAATTCATTAGTTACAGTATTAAATATCATACCTTCGTCAGAACCTTCAATGTATTTTTCATCTTTTTTCTTACGTTGAGGCGATCCTGATTGTATTATCGCAAGTCTAGGTATCGTAACATCATCGTTACTTATATTTTGTAACCCTTTACCTGCGTTTGCTAAAATTAAATCTTCTGATAAATTTGCAATATCAGTGTTTGATTTTTTAGCTATTTGTTTATCACTCATTATTTCTCCTTTCCAAGTGTTACTTTTGCAATAGAAGCTTCATAAACATTAAACAAACTCTCTGGTAGAGTTTGACCTAACTTATATTGATCTTTTGCAAAAGCTTTTAGTGTTTGTGAATGGACTGTGCTATTTTCGTCATAAGGTATATTTTTAAAATTTTTATTTAAAACCTTAATTAACTTATCAGCTTCGTCATATTCACCTTTCGCAAAACTAACTTTAACATCGTGTTTAATTAATCCTGCGTGTCCATTTTCTTCTAACCATTTTAAAGCATCTGCTTTTTTATCTACTGGTATAGAACAAAATATGTCGTCTTTTATTTTTATTTGACTTCCATCTTTTAAATCAAAACGTGTCATTCCATTACACGCTCTCATAGCATCAGGTAGTTCACGTTCTTCTATCTCTCTTATCTCTGCTTTTAAAGTTTTAAGTCTTTCTTCTTCTTTAGCAAGATATTTTTTTTTATCTACCAACTTGTTACCTATTTTAGTAACTACACCTATACCTACATTAGGAAGTTTTTTCTTTTTACTATGTTTTTCAACTTCGTCAAATATCCATGTTTCTTTAGACATTGCTTTCTCCTTTCTGATACATATCTATTTTTACATTATAATAGCAACTATTTTCTCTATCCCATTTAAGTATATTTACTTTTCCATTATTTACTTCAGAAGCAATTATACAAGATATTCCAATAGCTACAGGGTCTCCCATAGCAAGAATAAAATCTTCATCATTATAATCTTTTAGTTTTTGACGAATTAATCTTACTACAGGAGCAGATGACAATGTAATTTGTTTACCAGGATTTAGTAGTGGTATCAACTCTCCATATCGTCCTGCTGCAAGAATATTAACTCTAGGATTTTCTTGCACTACATAAACTTTCGCCATAGCTCTCCTTTCTTATTTTTATATTTACTTATAAATTAAATTCTATATAAAGTAAATTAATAATTAGAAAACAGAAAGAAAAAATGCAAGTACAATTTATAGATAATAAAAATTTTATAAAATATAAATTTAAAACTAAACCTTATAAACATCAATATAATGCTTTTTTAAAAAGCAAAGATAAAGAAAGTTATGCTTTGTTTATGGAACAAGGTACAGGTAAATCAAAAGTAATTATAGATAATATTGCATATCTATATAGAGAAGGTAAAATAGATACAGCAGTTATTGCAGCACCAAAAGGTGTTTATCGTAATTGGTTAAGCTCTGAATATAAAACTCATATGCCAGATGACGTAAAAGAATTTACTGATATGTTAGTATGGTCTCCTACTGAAACTAAATCTAACATAGAATTATTAACTAATTTTTTAAAACCAAATCATCATTTAAAATTTTTTATAATAAACATAGAAGCTTTATCTACAGACAAAGGTAAAAATTATTTACATAGATTACTTAATTCTAGTAAAGCTTTTTTTTGTATAGACGAAAGTACGAATATTAAAAATAGAACTGCAAGAAGAACTAAAGCTTGTCTTAAATTAGGTCGTCTTGCTAAGTATAGAAGAATACTTACTGGTACACCAGTGACGCAAGGTCCATTAGATTTATGGGCGCAAGTAAATTTTCTTGATGAGTATATTTTACAAAATAGTTTTTATGCTTATAGAAATACTTTTTGTGTTATTAGAAGAAGACGAGTGTCTACACACAGTTTTGACGAAATAATAGGTTATCAGAGGTTAGAAGAATTACAATCTATTTTAGAAAAACATAGTTATAGAATTACCAAAGAAGAATGTTTAGATTTACCACCTAAATTACGTCAAATAAGACAAATAGACATGACGCCGGCTCAGAAGCTCATGTACACTCAACTTAAAAAACGTGCTATATTAGAACTAGAACAAGAGAAATTAGTGACTGCGCCTCTTATAATCACACGAATATTGAGATTACAACAGATATTATGTGGTTTTATTAAATTTGACGATGGAAACGAAGAAATTATAAAAGGTAACAATCCTAGACTAGATGAACTTTTAAGTGTTCTGGAAGAAACACAAGGCGGTGTAATTATATGGGCTACATTTAGAAGAACGATACAAATGATTAAAGATGCTTTGGCTAAAAAATATGGTGCAAGTAAAGTTGCTACATATTATGGAGAAACAGAATCAGAACTAAGACAAGAGATAGTTGAAAAATTTCAGAATGGTGAGATAAAATATTTTATAGGACAACCTAGAACTGGTGGTTATGGTTTAACATTAACTAATGCTAAGACTGTAATATATTTTAATAATACTTATGATATGGAAGTTAGATTACAATCAGAAGATAGAGCACATAGAATTGGTCAAAAAGATAAAGTTTTATATATAGATTTTGTATGTCCTAAAACTATTGACGAAAAAATATTACAAACACTAAGTAATAAAAAGAAACTTGCTGATCAAATAACAGGTGATAATTGGAAAGAATTATTTATCTAGGAGGTCCACCAAAGTATGCAAGCAAACATAACATAATAATAAGTATTGCTGTAAACCTGTAATCCATTTGGCATACTCCATATTATTTTCTCTTAATTATATCGGCTCCTTTCAAACCATAAATTGCTGATACAACACCAATAAACAATGCTTGATACCAATAAGGCATATTATTAAATTGTTCAAAGAAATTTGTTAACTTAGCATTAATTTCTGGATCGTCAGAAAAAATAGAATAGACCAATATAAGAACAGGAGCGGACACCAAAAGTAAAACAAACTCATCCTTCCAACCTTGATTATTATTCTCAATAATTTTCTTTTTATATTCCAGTTCTCCATTAGCCATTCTTTCAGCGTGTTTCATTTCCGCCACTGATTCAAATTCTTTAGCTCGTCTTCTATTTTGTGCTATACTCATTCCAGTTTTAATAATACCTGGAACAAGCTTACTTGCTATATTAAGCCACATTGATAGCCTCCTTATTCATCCATTGTTTTACATCGAAACCTGGACAATTAGGTTTATTATCTTGTACATCACAATGACCTAAGACTTCAGTAATATCTGAATATTTATTCATTACCATGTTTACTAAATCTTTTAAAGTTAAAAATTGTTCTAACGTAAAATTATTTTCAGGTCCACCATCATCTGCCATACCACCTACTAAACATATACCAATACTTCTAGAATTATGAGAAGGTGCATGTGCTCCAGAGTATTCTTCTGGTCTTGCTTTTTCTAATTTACCATTTCTTCTAATTATATAGTGATAACCAACATCGTCCCAACCGTTTTGATCCACGTGCCATTCTCTTATTTCTTTATAACCAATGTCCATAGATTTTTTAGTTGCTGCACAATGTATTATTATTGAATCAGTTTTTCTTCTTATGTCCATGTTGCATTCCTTCTTGGCACTATTCTACACTTTTTTTTAATTAAGTCTACACTCAATATTTGTATTCTACTGTCTTTTATTCTTGGTGATCTAGAAATAATACTACCATCTTTTCTACGACCTACATGTTTAACATCATAATAAAAATTTTGTAAAGTCTTAGGATCTACCGCAACTATATCTATTGGTGCTTGAGTTTGAGAACCTTTAAAAACGTAATAGCCCTGTTCTTGTAACCAAACAATAGCTAAATTTTCACAAAGACAACCTTTATTTTTTTTTATCACTAATCTATTAAGTGTAGCAATGCTGTTGCAAGTCCTGTTATAATAAGACCTGCTGCTCCAATTAATATTTTCTCCAATCTAGCAATTTGATTTGCCAATCCTTCTATTTTATCATGTGTTTGTTTTTGCATAATACGACATAATTTTTCGTGACTGTCTAATCTACTATGCGCTGTATTTGCTGTTCTTTTACTCATCTTTTAACTCTCTTATTTTTTTAAGTGTATCTTCTTTTTTCTTTTTTAAATTAGTTTTTTCAATATTACCTAAAATTACATCTACAGATTTACTTATGTTTTTAGCAATAGGCTCAATTACAGTTCCTTGAGCTGCTTCTGCAGCATCGCCAAAATCAAAAACAGGAAGACCAGTATCTGCTAAAGCACTACCTTTTTGTTCTTCTTTTACACCTAAACCTAAACTAGCATTTATAGTAGTATATAATCTTTGTTTAGTACCAGCATCATAAGTATTAAATAAATCCATAAATTTTTTATCATTTAAAGCTGGTGCGTATTTAGCCATATAAGAATTTTTAAATTTTTCTATGAAGAAATCATAATCAAATAATTCTCTACCTAATTTTTGATCAAATTGATTTAAAAAAAAGATGGCACCTTTAATTAATACATTTTCATGTGATAAAGGTCCATAAACCATACGTGTAGCTGTTTCTCTCATTTTTGCTTGTGCAGCTTCTGATAAATTATTATTTACATATTTAGGAAAGTTTTGCATCAAATTCATTTGTGCTGCAATTACTTTCATATTTTTTGTTGCAGCATCTCCAAACATATTAGTAAAAACTTGTTCGTTTTCAACTTTACCTAACCAAGTAAAAAACTTTTCACCATCTAAAGTTTTTCTCATTAATACAGGATCCATCATTTTCATATCATCAAAAATAGATTTTAAATAATTCGCTTTAATAGATTTAACAGCTTCTTCTCCACCTTCTGATTTTGCAACTGTATTAAAAAAAGTTTTAACTTGTTTAGGAGTATTAGTAGGATCAAGTAAAGCTTGAGAAATTGTATAAAAATTCATATTACTGATGTCTACATTTTTTAAAGTAGGAAAAACATTTTTAGCAATTTGAGAGGTATTTAATTGTTTTGTTACAATTTTTTCTAAAGCTTGTCTACTTTTAGTAACATTGACAAAAGCTCTCATTTCTTTAGGAGAAAATATTTGTTTGTAAGCATTTCCATATTTAGTCAAAAAATCTTTAGTTGGGTTTTTAGATGTTGAAGTTGTTACAAAATCAATATACTTGTTATGCATTATAGTTTTTAAAACATCAGAACGGTCTTTAGATAGTCCACCATCTAAACCTGATTTAATATATTTAAGGGCTTGTATCTGAGATTGACTATTACCAAATAAAGTGTTAAACATATCGTTTGACACCATACCTTTAAATTTAACAACAGGTCCACGAGTACCGCCCATCTGACTAATCATTTCTCCAATGACACCATCTTTAGTCATTCGATTATTTTCTATAAATTTAAATTGTTGCTCTAAAAGATTTTTACCAGAATCAGGCATAGAAGCTTTTGCTTTATTCATAGCTGATCTTAAAGAAGATTGTAACGCTGTTAAATTATTTGAAATTTGTGGATAATATACTTTTAATTTTTCAATGTTATCTAAAGCTGACATAACATCTAAAGCTGACATTTTAGAATTAGTCTTAAATTGTGCTTTTAAACCATTTAATGCTATTTTAGCATCTCCTAAATTTTTTAAATCAGTTTCATTTAGTAAATTTTTTTTTGCAAATTTACTAAATTTTGTTATGTCATTAATTGCATCTGTCATTAATTTAGATGGAGAAACTTGTTTAGCATTTGTTTTTGGTATAGTTACAGTAACATTACCTAAAATATTGTTTAATTGAGAATTTAAATTATTTGATCGTGCAAAATTATTAGTTTGTATGTCTCCTATTATATCAGTAAATACTTTGTTAAAATTAGCTTCTTCTGGTTGAATAGCTCCAATGTATTTTTTAGAATAATCTTTCCATTCGTTTACAAATTTTTCTGTAAAATTTTGTTGTTTTATTAAATTAGATGTATATCTTTCATTAGCTATTGCTTGAATTTTTTTATATGCTTCTCCAGTTAAATTTAATTCTGATAATTTAGTTACATCTATTCCTGTAATATCAGATATTAATTTTTTCTGCATATCAAGATTCATTTCATTTATTTTCTTAACTTCATTAATTGCAGATTTTTTAACTTTACCTTTTCCTAAACCTATAAAAGTATCACCAGTTACAGGACTTGTTGAAAGTTCTTTAGCAGTTTGACCTGCTATAGTAGTAGGATCAGTGTTACCTAAATTTTGTTTAATAAATTTATTAGCATCTAATTCGTTTAAACCTAAGCCACCTTGATCTTTAGGCAACATTAACTGATCTTTCATTTCTTTTAAAAGCTGATCATTATCTAAATTTTTACCAGCACCTTCTTTGTAAGAATTAACAAAATCTTTTATTATTTTTCTTGATAAAGCACCTTCACCTAAACCTAAAGTAGATTTCATAGTCGAGTAAATTCTTTTAGCTTGATTCATTACAGGAAACATTAATTTAGTTGCACCACCTGCAATTCCTCCTAAAACTATGGCTTGTTGCATCATATCCATATCAGTCATATCTTGATTTTGATTATAATAATCTTGACCAATTTTCATTTTAAAATATTCACCAACAGCATTTGTCATACCAGTAGAAAGTGCTACAGCATTAGGTCCACCAGCTGCAGTATAATAACCAGCAACTAAGTCAGCTAAAATTATTGGTATATCAGCAGTAAAACCTTGTACGTCTTTTTTCCATTCGCCTGGCTCATTAAATAATCTATATTTATTATCTCCGCCTAATTCAGTTGGTATTTTAAAGATAGCTCTTTTTTTACCATCAGCAAATTCTTTTAATTGTACATGAACATCCGGTCCTTTATAATTTAAACTATAATATTTTTTCTGTTGATCCTCTGGCAAAGAATAAAGAATTGCATTTTTAATTGATTTTTCATTATCACCTGCTAAACCAGAAAATGACATAGATATACGTGCAGCAGATGGTGCTCCTTCGTCTGGATTAATACCTTCTATTTTAAATATATCATTAGTATCTAAATATTTATTTATGTTAGAGTAATTTTCTATAATAGAGCTTCTATTTAAAGTTTTAGCAAGATCAACATCGTCTTGTGCAACTTTCTTTCTTACATCAAAAATAGTATTTTTAGCTAAATCTATATCTACACCTGTAGCATATTTTGAATCTAAATCAGTTTGTGCTCTATTAGCTAATTCGTTTTTAATTTCTAACCAAGTTTCTGGATTTTTATTAGATTCAATTAATTTAACAGCATCATCGTATGTTGCATACGAGCCATTATCTTTTGTTTTAAACCAGTCTAAAAAATTTAAAATTGTTTCTTCTTCTTTTGTAGCACCTTTAGTTGCCTCTATGTTTTTTGCTTCGTTTTGTGCTGTAGCTATTAATTCTTCTCTTGACATAGTTCATACATATTAAATATCAGGTGCACCACCTAATTCTTTTGTTGCTTCGTTAATTGCTTCTTCATTAGTCATTTTATCTTTTGAAACTACTGGTGGTTGAGCTTTAGTATCACCTCCACTAAAATCAGAAGAAGTAATTCTAGAATATCTATCATACCCACCTAAATCTAAAGATGCTGCAGCTTCAGCAAGAGCTAAAGGAGAAAAGTCAGCTTCACCTTCTGTATATTTATCGTAATCTTGTTGAAAACCTAATAAAGCAGCTTCTTTATATAATTCATCTTTATTGTACTTGTTAACTAAATCTGCTCTAATTAAATCAGCTCCTTTTGTATTAAAAGAATTTTCAAATGATTGGCCTTGTTCTAAACCTTTATCTAAAGTAAAAGTATTTAAAAATTCACCTTTATAAGCATTTATTTTATTAATAGCATCTTGAGTTCTTAAAGAATAAACAAATGCTAAAGGTGAGTTCTTTTCTGTCGGAAATGTATTTCTTTTAATTTCAACATCTTTATCAGATACAGGTACTAATTGTCCGATATCTCCTAATACCATAGAATCAATTAATTTACTTACTTGTTGTAAATAAGTTGCTTCATCTTGAATTTTTTCAAAGAAAGCATTATCTGGTTTTAATGATGATGGAAGAACATCAGCGAAAGCTTGTAATCCTTTTGGAAATTTAGAATAAATTAAACCAACAGGAATTTGTCCTGAATCAATAATTTCTTTAGCTGTAAGCTTTTTTAGTTGATCAAAATAATTTTGATTAGATCCAGCTTTATCTGTAAATTCATATTTTTTAAATAATCTATCATATAAAGGTTTCATTTGTGCAGTCTTAGCTTTATCTTTATCTACATTTAATTTAAGCATATCTATTAATGCTTCATTTGCTTCTTTACTTTTTTTAGCTTCTGCAGAAAGTTTTTTTGCTTCAATTGTATCTCGTTTAGTTTGTATTGCTTCTGATTCTAAAAATCCTTTCTTTTGACCACCGGCTATTGTACCGAATGCTGATTTAGCTTGAGTTATAGGAGTATATGAAGAAGCATCAATAATAGTATTTAAACCAGAAAGAAACATAGCTCTTTTTTCACGGTCATCATATACAGTTTCTAATTTCTTTTCAGCACCTTCAGCAATGTTTGAAAAAGCTTCGCCAACACCTTTTACAAAAGTTCTAAATCCACCTTCTTTTTTTTTTTTACCACCACCATTAACTTTTTTATTTTCGTTTTCAAGTGCATTACCAGTTACTTCTACTTCCATTAGAGAGTCAGTGTATCCATCGCTTTTATCTTTATCTGTAACAGCCATTTAATTTACCTTTTTAAATTCAACATCTATCTTAGAATAATCGACCATTAAATAACCAAATTTATTAGGAGTAGATGCTTTTGGTACTTGATGAGCCATTACACCTTGATAAGTTGTATCGTCACCTATATATTTAAAGTTATAAATATTTATACCACTAGGAGATTTACCAACTAATTTAATATCTTCTTTTAATCTTATATCTGAAAAAGCAGCTAAAGCCTGACCTGCACCAGCAATTTGTGCAAATGGACTAGGAGCACCTACTGGCGTTCCTGTTAATGCTGATCTTTCTTCTCCGTAAGTTCTAATAGGTGCACCTGCTAAAGCACCAATCATTTGTCTTACTTGACCAGCAGGGAAATCTCTCTCCTCGATAAAATCTCTAAATGCTTCTGTTAATTCAGCTTGCTCTATACCTCTTGCTAAACTTCCAGCTTGACCTAAACCTGCTGCAGCACCAGCAAGACCTGATAATTGTGCTTGAGCTGATTGTAATTGTGCTGCTCTGTCTGCAGCAAATCTTTGTGCACCTGATTCAAAACCTGCTTGTCTTAATCTAGCAGATGTATCTGCCACTTGATCTAAATATCTTTCTCTAGATAAAGCTCTTTCTACACCTTCTCTAGATCCGCCAAAAGCTCCGGCACCTACTGCTGTTGCTGCCATTGACCTTTGTTGTTGACCAAATGCTTCTCCTAAATCTGATAATGTAGATTGTATAACATTGTTAGTATAAGGATTCATATATTGTTGAGCAGTTGCAGTATCAAAAGTTTGTGCACCAATTTGTGCAAGTTGACCAGCTTGTGGTAAAATTTGATTACTAAATACATTAGCAACTTGTTGTTCTTGTGGCGATAGTTGAGCTACACGTTGACCTTGAAAAGCTGTAAAAGGTTCGTTAAAAACATTCTCAGCACGTCTTAAAGTACGTTCTTGTATTTCTTTAAAATATTCTGGTATTTGCGAAGTTACTGTTTGTTGACTTGGCGCTTGAACTACTGTTGTAGATGGTTTGAAAAGACTACCCATTGATTATATATGTTCCTCCAATATTTTTATATCCTAATTTAATAAAGGCGTTATGCTTTCTTTCTACGTCTTTACCTTGTGTTATTTCGCATAAAGCAGTTAATCTTTTACTTTCTGCGTATTCTTTAAAGACTATCATAATAGCTCTAAAAATATGAAAATTACGATACTTAGGATTTACGTGAAGCCATAAACTTCTTAAAAACTTTTTGTCACTGTACCAGGTTTCGTCTACAGTGGCAGCCATAGTTCCTATAATAACCTTTTCATATTCTACTACTATAACAAAACTATTTTTAATGTAAAATATAATATGATCCAGTAATTTCTTATTATTTACGTTACCAAACTTATATGGTGATTCTGGTAACCATGTTTTTAAAAGCTCACGTATTCTAACAGCATCGTCAATACGTGCTTGTCTTATTTTAAATTTATCTTTTACCATCAGGTCTAATATTAATTCTTATTGTTCCAAATCGCCAATTATCACCAATTCCAGTATTTTCTATTCTCAGACTTGATTGTCTACCCCTAGTTCTAGTATTAAAAAATCTAGTGGCATTGTTTACTGTAATAGCCTCTCCAGAGGTTCTTGTATCATTAGGATAATCTCTAGTTTTAAGAGTTATTATAGCATTGCCAGTCATACTTTGAAAATCTGGTATAACTTTATTAATAAAACTAAATGTCTCACCATCTGCAATATCTCCGTCTCCAGATTGTATAAATGATGATAAAGCATTACCATCAGCATCTACACCTTCTTCATGCCTGTAAATAAGACTTCTACCTTCTGTTAAACCATTTATTTGACTAAAGGTATTAGATGTATTATTTGCAAAATATTCTGTAGCTAAAGGATTTAGTTCTACGCCATTATCTTGATAAGTTGATCTTGCTAAATTTCCAAAATACCAACTGTTTTCTAAGTAATTAAATATAACATATCTATCAATTTGATTAGATGTTTTAGAACAATAATACCAAATTATTTCTGAAAAATTAGAAGTTTGTCCTGCATAAACTTGTGCGTATTGATTTTTATTAATATCATTAAATACATAATTTAAAACACTACAAGGTAATTCTTGAACTGCACCAGCATATCTAAAGAATTGTCCGTCGGACATCCAGTAAGCAATATCGTCTACAACTATCGCAGCATTTAAACCAACAGATCCACAATCATTACCTAATTGTCTAAAACCAAAAACAAAAGGAGGACCAATAAAAGACATCGAATGCATAGTAGTATCTGTCCAAATAAGAATAGTACCTTTAGCAGGTCTAGCACATCTTATTTCGCTACCACCTGCAATTCTTTGAGAACCTGCAGAATTAGTTACATTAGGAGTAAATTGTTCAAAATTTTCTTGATCACTAAATCTTATAAACATCTTATCTTGTGTACTAGGTGTACCTATAGTTGTCTCTGTTCCCATTAAAATTAAATGTCTTGTTTCTGTTGATACTACACTTAATGTACTTGCAGTAGGAACATTAGCAATTTCAGTTGCTCTATTGCCTGTCATTCCAAGAGAAGTGTCATAATAATATGTACTTCCATCTCTAGCAGTAATTATTAAATCTTCTCCCCAGTTATTCATAGACCATTGTCTTAAATCTAGTGTTACATTAGAAGAAGTTCTAGGTGTATTCCAAGTTAAAGAATTCCAAGTTCCAGTACCCCAACCAAAACCAAAAGTTTGTTTATCTGGACCTATAGATAATTGATATTCTATATCGCAATTACCAGTTGTAGTTACATTCGCATTTGCTGTATTATTAGATGTAATTATATAAGCATCTGCATTTGTTATAGAAACTATTTGATATTCAGCATCAATACTACTATTTGCTATCCCTCCTATGGACGTAGGTGCACAATTAGATATAGTTATAAAGTCTCCTACAGCTGCACCATGAGTAGAATGATTAACTGTAATATTAGCACTTCCATTAGTTGTGTTAAAAACTGATGTAAGAGTATTAGATTGTCTTATTGGTGTTATATCTTGATTATCACCTGATCTATATACATAGACTTTTCTATCTGTTCCTAAACCCTCGTAACGATTACCAGAGTTATCAAACCATTGATGTAAAGCTCTTCCAACTCCAACATAATAATCAAGACTAAATTTTTCCCAACCACCAATTTTTTGTGGTAAACCTTTTCTAAATCTAACTTTATCGCAATTAGACCATCTTCCTTCTGCACCTGTTTCGGTGTTTTCAGTATCAATTCCAGGTAAAAAATTCAGTTGTGTTAATGGCATATGTAAACATTATATACAATAAATATTGTATTTCTACTGTATTTTTTTTCAATCTAAGGGATTTATAGCATCTTTTCTTATTATAGGAAGAGGGCTTATACTGTCTATATTTTTTATAAAAAACACTAGTGTAAGTCTTTCTTTTGTAACTCCATAATTTCCAGCATGAAAAGTATTAGCTGGATAAAAAATAAGTCTATTATAAATATTGCTTACTTTGATAGTTTCCTTAAAACCTTTATTACATTCTAATAAAATGTTCTTATATTTTTTTAAATCTAATTTTGACATATTTTTTAATTTATACAATTCTTTTTTCTTTGCGTGTTTTTCTTCTTCGTTTTCTAACTTCTTTATATTTTTATATATTGAAGTACCAGCATTTAAGTCTGGTTTTTTATTAAGATAAATTACACCAGCTAAATTAAAATATGCGTCTTGATGTATAAGTCCTTCATTTAAAATACTTTTTTTATTCTTATCGAAAGGTTTAATTTTTTGAAAATACATGTTAGCATTTCTATAAGAAACTTCTGTATTGTTATAATCAAAATATAAAGCTAGTATTTTAAGTATAGTTTTATTGAAAAAATTAGGAGCTACTATGTGTAATTCTTCTGATCTTTGACCAGGGTAAAAACCATCGGATTGTTTAAATTTTAAACTACTAGCAAAATCTACTATTTTATCTGGATCTTTAAAAAAATTATCTACTATCGAAATCATTAAAAATAATTAAAATTTAAAATATATCTTTTTTCAAAGCCATTAGATAATAATGGTCTATGTAATGTATCACATTTAAAAATAACCATTTTATTTTCTTCTGCTTTAACAAAGTTTACATTATCTTTAAATTCAGTTCCTCCATTTGTAGTATTTAAATATAATATACTAGTCCAATTATTATGATTATAATCTGTATGCCATTCGGCTTTTTTATTGTTAAAAAGAGAAGAAAAGAAAAGATTTGCTCTAACTTCTATTAAAGAAATAGGTTTAAGTATTTCGTATATATCTTTAGTGCAATCATAATTTAATGTTGAATTAATTTGATTATTATGAAATAAAGAATGACAAAAGTAACCACCATCTATTTCTGTATCGCTTTTATAAAACCAAGGAAAGTAATCACCTGTTATTAATTCTTTTACTTTAATAAATTTATCTTGAGGTAAAAAGTTTTTTATAATTTTCATTAACAACCATTATCTTTTAAGTTAAAACTAATACCATATTTAGTTTTTTTTGATCTATGTGTTTCTGCTTTATGAAGTAGAAAAGGAGAAAATATTGCAAATGAACCTGGCTCAGGTTTTAACTTTTCGTTTATCTGATTAAAATCTAGTGTCTGATCATGACTATTTAAATAAATTACACCTGACCATTCACTTTGTCTATGATTATGTTCAACAGTTTTAGAACCATAAGAACAACTAACACCCCAAGAATCAGCTAAATAATATGATGGAAAATCAAAATACTTATCTACATAATCTATTATGTTATTTAAAATTTTTAAAAATTCTGGATCACTATTAAAATAATTAAAACTTGTCATCTTATCTTTAACATTAGTTTGATAATTTTTATTGTCATTTGCTTGACAGCCTTTTTTAATTTTTTCTATAAAATATTTACAATTAATATCAAGTCTACCTTTAATAAAAAAATAATCTAATTTAATTTTTTTTTCTAAATGTTTTTCTATAATCATAATAAAATATTCCAATTTAATTTAGTAAGTATTTCATCTACATTAATAAGTTTTAATTTATTTTCTTGTATGTAAGCATGTAATTCTTCTATATCAATTAATAAATATTTATTTTTTATTTTATAAACCATTTTATCTGCTTTTGTATTTAGATGACTTTTTTTACCTACACCTTGTTTAAAAGTAGAAATATGTCTAGTATCAAATTTAAAAACTCTATTACTTTTATTTTTTAATATACCTGATACATCCCATAATTCTTTTGATTTTTGTTCGTCTGTAGCATAAGTTACATCAGTTAAATATTTACTTATAAATTCATTATTCATAATTTAGATTTAATAACAATCTATATTCTTTATCAGTTTGATATACTGCTCGATGTTTAATATTACTATCAAAAGTAACAGCACTATTTTCTATGGATTTAACTTTAGTTTTATTTTCAAATTCTGTATATCCGTTGTTCGTATTTAAATAAACAATAGTAGTTTTCATATTAGAAAAATCTATATGATAACCAGATTTTATTTTTTTAGTTTTTTTTAAATATAAATTAGCTCTTGCATGTATTAGTTTTTTTAATTTTAATCTAAATAAAACAGGTTCTAAAAGCTCGAAATAATCTGAATTAATATTACCATCTTTAAAAAATGTATGTATAAAATACGGTCCATCATTAACACCAGTGTCTGTATCTTTTCTAAAAAACCAACCAAAATTATTTTCTAATAATTGATTAAAAGGTTTAAGAGCTTCGTTACTTAAAAAATTTTTTTTTATTTCTATCATTATTTTATTATAGCATTAAATGATATTGATATTCTTTTTTCTTTTTTATTAAGATTAGGACCTACACTATGTTTTAAATAACCTGGAAATAATATTAAATAATTTTCTTCGGGTTTAAAAAACCATTCAGAACTATTTATACTGTTATATTCAGAAACATTATCCGAAAAAAATATATCCATTAAATCTTCACACGGATTATGAAAGATTAAATTACCTGAATTTTCATTTGCTTTAATATAAAATACACCAGAAAATACAGCCCCTGGATGTAAATGAATAGAATTACTATCTTTATATCCATTAATATTTACCCATAAATTAGACAATTCTATCTTTCTTTT
>TARA_R100000700_G_scaffold8139_1_pt1 | contig 29516 bp, 55 predicted proteins | sample TARA_R100000700 | Tara Oceans TARA_R100000700 (sample SAMEA2622810) | marine metagenome | biome: marine biome (ENVO:00000447); feature: marine epipelagic mixed layer (ENVO:xxxxxxxxx); material: "saline water (ENVO:00002010), including plankton (ENVO:xxxxxxxx)" | depth 120 m | reverse complement strand
GACTACTCACCAAAATCGTACTGAGGCAATCTGGAAGCGTCTCAATCGTGAGCGTAACCTGACAGGTCGTCCAGCTATGACCAACGTGGTTTCCGCTTGGGAAGCGTACAACGCTGTTCAGGGCTACGTCCAGCACGATGCACAAGCGAAGGAAGGTTTCAAAGGTGACTTTGATCGAATCCTGCGTGCGTCCAACTCGCAAGAAGTGCGGGCGGCTGAGAAGCTCGCCCTAGAGCTTGCGGCCTAATCTGTACCCCTTTCGTGTGCCGTTGCCGGTTGGGACTCGTTGTCCTGACCGGTAGCGGTTTTTTTCTAGGGGTGTGGAATGAACATCGGAAAATTTATTTTAATTTTATTTTTTTCTGTCTTGACACTTGGTATCGTAACGGAACTGATTAAACGACGCTAGGAAAGTTTTGACGTAAGTGCTTGGTATCAAAGGACTTACGAAAACCGGGGCAGCAACACTTGTGCCAAACTCTACAATGCAAGCGTATTTCGTATTGTTTATCTTTTTGCTGTAAGTACTTATATAGTAAGGGTTTACGTTAAAGTTCCTATTGACTTATGTCGATACTATGGTATAATGGTACTATGACCAAACGTGTCAACTAGTCTTGTTGGGGGGTTAGGACTACTTCACCCATGCCACCCATTGGAAGGATCTTCTCTACATTGTCTCATCTCATCTATACTGAGTCGCCACAGATACCACCAGTCAGCCACTTTCACACCTCTGTCGAACCCCTACCAAACAGAGTCGCCACCCTACCAGCCAGTCAGCGGATCCAGCAACTTTTTGAAACTGTCGTATCTCATCTAACTAGAGTCGCAGCTATATAGCACCAGTCAGCCATTTTTACATTTGTCTAGTCTAAAACTATCTGATTGCGGCCATTGATGGGAGTCAGCCAAAATACTGATTTATACTCCCCAGATGAAATATATAAGAAGAAGTAGTTGGGCTATACATAAAGAGATTAAAGAGATATAAGCGTAGAGCTTCTTTATGTTGTATAGTATTAGAATAGCAATGACTAAGAGCCACAAGCAAATCATCTTGAGCGTCATGAACAAAGCGACGGAACCAGAGTCAAGTTTAATCAGGAACGTGCCGATTGGATTCTGTTCATAGTCTAGAATTGTTTCCTCTAGCTTTATGGTATAGTAATGATCCAACATGCTTACCATGATTACCCATAGAAGCCCAAATATAATGGGGGCGTTGAATTTTGCTTTAAACATTTAACTAGAATATAATTTTATAAAGTTGATTACCCTCTTGACGCTACTGCCATGTATTGGGGCTATTATTATTCTAGATGTATCTTTGTACCTGCTTAATCCCGAACCCCTACATATAACTCCTATTATCTTTCCGTTATAAATAATTGGCCCGCCACTATCTCCCTGTATGCCCCAAGACAAAACTATAATCCCATCATCGGATAACTTTCTGCCAGCGAACTTTGCAGTCCAGCCACGATACGATCCTGTTCCGAATCCACCAAGATCAACATTGCTGCCCATAGGAGGAACTACTTCAGTCACACCTAAAGGTTCAACCTCATCTGGTATCAACGCTTTTATTAATGCAAGATCACCATTCATATCTTTTTCGTATGGGAACTTAACTATTACGCTATTCTTTTGTGTTTTCTTTCCCGTACTAAAAGTTATAGTTGCTAGGGAATCTTCATCGGGGACTACATGAGAGGCAGTTAATACAATCCCAATATAGTAATCAGGGAATCTCTCACTATCCTTTATGAACTTAACAACAGAACCAGTGCCTCTACTTATAGATGTCCCCCTAGAGTATTCTAATTGAACAATACTAGACTCATATGATTCTTTTGATTCTTCCCATTCTTGTGCATATAATTCTATTGGTAAAAATAGAAACGCTAAAATTAAGAACAGTCTCATCGTATTGACCTTTCGTGGTTGGTATGCCGCTACGAAAGATTATACGCAAATTTATTTCTTCTTTACAGAACTATATATTTCTTCCCAGTGATGTTCGATCAGTAATTTTACAATATAGGTAATTAGTTGTGTTGCTATCCATACCCATATATGACTTCCAACGAAAAACGATCTCTTACTGTCACTCAAATCTATATTATTGCAGATATACCTTTTGAGGGAAATTCGTAAGTCTCGTGGGCTGTCTTTGTCTTTGGGATGATGTTGTAGTTCGTCATCAAACCATTCTTGGGCTTTGTCATAAACCTCATCGAGGAGATCAAATGACTGGTCAGCATATGCTCGTTTGCCACCAAATCTACGTTCTAACTTATCACTAAAGATGCTTCGGTCTATTTGGACATTCATTGTTTCCTCCATATAGGGTTAGAGTTGTCCTATTCAAACCTTTCTTAATATCTCTGCTAAAAAGGCCGTAAGGCCATAGAGTAATTAAATAACATTGTTACTTTATAGATGTAAAAGAGCCTTTACGAGAGAATATACACCTTATATTCGTATTAAAATGGAGCAAATGGGTCAACAAAATTTCAACTTTGTGGCTTTTTGTCCCAATTTAGTAACTTTTGGAGGCAACTTCTTGGGAAATAAACCCAGACAATTACTTATTGCGGGTAGAGGAGGTTAAATCCATATTTTTTCTATTGACGTAACCCCATGCCCTCCTTATGTTTATGTATGTATTTGTCTATATGTACTATTGGTATATCGTGTGTGTGTTCTTTAATATATTATACTGTATTTTAGCTGTATGTCAAGTCCTTTTCACAATTTTATGTTATGACTTTATTATGTATTTATACCTAGCAAGAACCTCAATATACTGTGTGTTTTTCTGGCTTTTTACTGTCGATTATGTATGATGAAAAAGGAACGGAATCGGAACACTCTGGAGAAAAAAATAACTTTATGAGCAAAAAAAATAAAAAACAAAAGAAAAAGGAAATCTGCATAGACTGTAACGAAGAAACTAAGGATTTTTATAAGATACCAACCAATAGAGGCAACATAATCAAGTGTGCAAAGTGTTATGAGCTATGGATTTGGAGATCAACAAGACTTAACTGGAACTTCGGGGGCAATAACGGCAAAACAAATCATTATGACGATTAGATAAATGCGTATGTAATACCAGAAAGATAACATTAACAAGGAAACTAAAATGAGAAACGTAGCAATCATTTGTATGCTGTTCTTTATAGTGCCATTTCTGGTAGCCTCATATCCGCAAAAGAAAATTGATGATCGAAACTTTATTGAGCCGGAAAGCGTGTTTGTTTCTGACGAGCAGGACAACAATAAAAGAGTCTTATATTTTGGGGCGACTTGGTGTTCTCCCTGTAGACTGATGAAACAGGTTCTAAAAAAAGAGAATGTTAAAAAAGAACTAGATAAAGTTGACTTCATTATGTATGACGTAGACAAAGACAAGAAAGAAGCGTCGAAGCATAAGATCAAACTAATACCTACAATTATATTCTTAAATGGAGACAAGGAGAAGGAGAGAACGACCGGCTTAGTCCCAGAGGAAAAACTCATAGAAAAGATAAAAAATTTGTAAAGTTTGGGATTGACATAGACGAAATATAGTATATAATACCACAGTAACCTTTACTCGAAAACGGAGCAAGATTATGCAAATTACCAGAGAATACGAAATAGAACAGGTTGATTTGGCAATTAGGTATTACGAAAAGGCATTAGAAGATTCTTGGAGCGTTCAAGAGCATGAAAAAATCTCCGCTACGCTCAAGGGTTTAATATCAAAGTTAAAGGAACTAACACATGCCAGACAAGAGTGAATTCATAAGGCATCTTGAAATAGCACTCGATATGCTAGACAGAGCAGAGGGTACAACCCTCTATGACATAAATAAAAAAATGATGGGATGGACAGACAAAGAATATTCCGACATGCTTAAATCTCTTGCTGTTTTTCTGGTGCAGATAAGACATGACAACAAAGATGAGTAGAACGGATATATCTTTCTTGGCAATATGCTTGACTATTCAACCTAACCTTACTTTGTCTCTATATTTTGTTGGACTTTACGAATTGGTACGAAGATCATGGAAATTAACAAGAAAAGCGTAAGAAAACTTTATAGCAAAAACTTAGAGTGGGCTAAATCTGAACTGGAAACCGAAGAAGAAACACAATCGGTAAAACAACTTGCTGTTAAGTTTACCATGAACGACATGGCATCCATAACAAAGAGATACCTTCTAGAAAAAGAAAAGGTCAAATTTTTCTAAAAAAACTAAAGTAACCACTTGACAGTGACGATACCTATAGTATAATTGATAGTGTAACCGACACTTTTAACCTTTGGAGAGCATTACAATGGGTGCAGATTTTACACTGGCTAAGACTCCAGTATTCAGAATGACAGAAGATCGCAAGAAGGTTCTTACAGAAGAACTGTCCAACCTTACTCCGCAAGATTACGAGAATCTTCGTGATGAATTGTTCTGGGACGACGAGAGCGATACTGAAATTCAGGAAGCGTGTCTCGATACAATCGAACAGGTAATGAACTTGGGCGAACCTAGAGACTGTGGCACAGACTGGGAATATAATGAAAAGGGTGAACGAATGAGGTTTCTTTATACCGGAGGCATGAGTTGGGGTGATTCTCCTACAGACAACTATGATTTAGTATCGTCTTTATATTACATTCCTGTGGCTGAGACTATCGAGCGTTTTGCCGTAGAAGATTGCAAGGTGGAAGCATGACATACTACATGTATATTGAATCAGGCTGTGCGTTTGAGGCAGAGTCAGAAGAAGATGCCCGTGAGCAGGCAACCGCTTGGTACATCGAGCAGTTGCAGAAAGGTGAGATCGAACTACTAATTGAGGAAGAATAGTGAATAAGTTTAGAAGTTATTACGTTGACTTACAAGATGGCTACAAGGAAGGAGACTTGTACGAACACAAAGGAAAATTGTACGAAGTAACTAGAATTGAAGCGTTTAACCAGTTAATGGAAGTGCAGGAACTTGAAGATGAACTACAGCGAGAAACAAAAAGAAATCATAACTAAATGTATCAACAGTTTTGGTACACACGACCATCCATCACCAGATTCAGTTCCATTAGCGGGATTCACAGAACATTACATCATACAGTGTTTATGTGCGGCTTTAGATTGGGAAAGAAAAAAAAGAGAAAAATCTAAAGTTACCTCTTGACAATGCCGATACCTATGGTATAATAGAGGCATACTAACCAACCAACCACAAGGATTAGAACATGAAACTTTACACAGAAGAACAGAACGTAGCAGTACACGGCGACTTTGAAACATCTGACTTTGCTATTGGCGACATTGCGTTTATCGTAGATATGTTTGCCGACAAGGTATACTCTCACAAAGAGCGAGCGATTATCCGTGAGCTTTCTTGCAACGCACATGACAGTCACGTTATGGCTGGCACTACGGACATTCCGTTCGACGTTCATCTGCCAACACAGTTAGAGCCATACTTCTCTATTCGTGACTACGGTACTGGACTCACAGACGACGAGGTGCGTAACATCTTTGCTGGTATTGGTATCAGCACCAAGCGTGACAGCAACGAGGTCATTGGTTGCTTTGGTATCGGTAGTCTGTCGCCATACTCTATGACAGATAGTTTTACCGTAAAAAGTTATATCAACGGAACATGCCGCACCTACACATGCTATCGTGACGAAGATCGCAAGCCAGTGGTTGCTCTGCTTACAGAGTGTGGATGGGGCGGCAAAAACGGTCTGGAGGTCACGCTATCTGTAGAGGGCAAGGTGTACGAGTTCTCAGAAGAAGCGGCTAACGTGTTCCGGTTCTGGGAAGGTACTGTACCAAACATCAACGATAAAAGCGTTGTGCGTACCATCGAGGAAACCCGTGACGACTATGCGTTCAAGGGTGAGGACTTTGGTTTGACCGCCAGTTGGGGTAGCATGTATGCTCTTATGGGCAATATCGCCTACAAGATTCCTGATGAGCTAGATGACTTCAACACAAAAGGTTATCTCAAGTTCGATCTAGGCGAGTTGAGTTTTGATACTGCCCGTGAGAATCTTGCTATGGACGACAAGACCAAGCAGGCCATCAAGGATAAGTTCCAGCAAGTAAAAGATAAATTAGCAACCGAAGCGAGTCAGCAAATCGCAGCGTTGGACTCTCCATTCAAGCAGGCTGTTCTTGCAAACCGTTTGCGTCAAGGCAATCTCGGTAGGCATGTCAAAGCAGACCTTGAGCAGTACGACCTGCCAGAGACAAGCAAAGAGTTCACCTACTTCCAGCGTAGCTGGCGTAGCACCGACAAGGCCACGTCCAAGCGTGTACCAGTAGGCGAGAATATCAAGTATTACCGTCACAAAGACCGTATGCAGACTCGTATCAGAGAGTACATCAAGGACTTCAACAAGCTAACAATGGTTATCCTGACAGACGAGCAGATCAAAGAGTGTCTGATCGACGAGGACGTATTGCTAGACTTGGAGGACTTGCCCAAAGTTGTACGCCAAAGTTACGCCAAAGCGGGTAGCACAGTCAAGACATTCGTATTTGACCGCAACTTCTCTGGTTTCACAAACAAGGATTCCTTCGACGAGGCCGAGCTAACTATTGATGGCGACGAGATAGTGTACATCGAGATCAATCGTTGGGAGCCAGTGGGTGGTGATGGTGTGTACTACAGCAACAGCGATGTCAAGAGAGCATTGAGTCGTCTGGAGAAGTGTGGTATCGACGCACCAAAAGTTGTTGCCCTGAAGTCAGCGTTCCTCAAGACCAAGCAGTTCAAGGACGGTAACTTCATCGACCTTGCAGATTACGTCAAGCGTGAGCTAATTGTACGATCACCCAAGACGTACTACGACTATAATGTTCGCCAGTTCAATGTGTTCAAGAAGATGCACGAACACATGCAGCACGACGACATCAGTGACATGGTGGCACTTGTAGAGCAACAGAGCAACAGCGAGATCGCTGACTGGGTATCTTACATCAACAAGGATCGTGTCGAGGCTATAGCCGAGATGGAGAAGGACACTATGATTCAGGACATGATGGACGAGTTCTTCGTCAAGTACGAGATGCTCACATTCCTGTCAGACTGGGAGATGCAGTCAACCGACAAGGAATACCAAACCAAGATCGCAAACTACATTGGAGGAACTATTCGTGAGAACCAAGAAGAAACCAATTAGCAAACCGCCAGAGCCAGCTAAAATGAGTAAACCTAAACCACAAATACCAGATAACATTCTTAAAGACTTCTTGGAGGAGAAGTGCAACTTTAGCAAGTTAAAAAATATATCAAAGATTCGTGCCGGATTCTTGTGGCAGAAGGGTAACATTCAACGATATAGAATTAATGTGTGGCAAACAACATATGAGATGGGGCAGTTCTGTCCAAACACTAAGATCATACATTCATATTTTGTTTTCTACTATCCCGATGAACAGATGATTGTAGATAAGACCGAAGAACCTGTTGACAAACATAAAGATTTACTAGGAAGAATTAGGAGATAAAATGGACAAAAACATTATTGTAGAGATCGAGGATGGAATCATTCTTGGAATTTACTGCCCAGATGAGACTTACATTGTAAATGTTTTGGATCGCAGTGATACAGCAGATGACTGTCCGGCTGTCTTAGAATACTATGAGGACTTGGAAAAAACAAAAGAAAATTTGAAAAATATGTATTGAGCCTCTTGACAATTAGCCGATAGATGTTATAATAAAAGGACAACTAACCAATCACAGGAGAATTAAAATGGGACTAGATCAATACGCAACAGCCCGCAAGGGCGAACCATCAACAGACGCAGATGGTTACACCTACTACGAAGATAGCATGGAGTTAGCCTACTGGCGTAAGCATCCCAACCTGCAAGGGTGGATGGAAGAACTCTACCATGAGAAGGGTGGTGAAGAATCGTTCAACTGTGTTGACCTTGAGTTGACGCTGGAGGACTTGGACGCTCTGGAACAGAGTCTCGACGAGTCAGCACTACCAGAGACAGTAGGATTCTTCTTCGGTGCAAACTCTGACGATCACTACGCCGAGCAAGACCGTGAGTTTATCCGTGAGGCTCGTGCCGCAATCAAACAAGGTTACACTGTTGTTTACTCTAGCTGGTGGTAAGGAGATTGAAGATGAGTAACAAAGTATCATATGATTTTACTCTTGATAGTTGTGTTGCTGTTGATGCTCCTATTGGAACTGATCCAGAAACTCTTATCGAGCAGGCTAAGGCAAAGTTTGTTCAACGAATTTTAGAAGGCGATATAGTAGTAGTTTTTGAAAACATCTTCGATAGTGAGACTGGTGTTTACGATGAAGATTGGAAAACATATAACAGGGAGATTGAAGATGAGTAATACTACAGTACCAACACATGAGATGATTAAGAATTTGGCAGACTATATTGTTAATGGCATGTCATTCCAAGAACTTACCCAGTTTGTATATGATGACGTATACTCTATCATGTTAGAAGATAACGATATGTTCTATGCTAATTTAGAACAACTTGGTTACGAACCAGAAGATTTTACCAACGAGAAATTCAGAGGCGAAGATGACAATTAAAGAATTGATAAAAGAAAGAGAAGTTCTAGTTGACACTTGTGCAAAAATCTGCCATTACGCACAGGAACATTCTCACGATTGGGATGCCGAGTTTCGTGATGAAAACGCTTTCCAGCATACCTCTTATACTGTTGCTTGTTTTATCGCACAATCTTCCTTAACATACAACGATGGTGTGGAATGGGATGTTGTTTTGGATCAACTAATGTCTGACTTCAAGACTATTACAGAATGGCAAGAAATAATTTCAAATTTAGTTACTGACTACCAAATACATAAGAATGACGATGAGTGATAACAAATATCTTTTACAGGTAATTGAAAGTTTATACTTTAATGTTCTTGAAGATGTACCCGATAACTATTATACTAAACATTTACAATCTGCGATGGATGATGCGTGGGAAATTCTCTGCGTAGAAGGAGTATTGAAAGATGAGTAATACAGTAACTTTAAGCAAGCATGAGATGGTAGTGGACAGGTATCACGAAATCACAGTAGTCATTGAAGGTGGCATGTGTGTAGATGTCAGAGGACTACCAGAAGATTGGGACTATGCCATCGAGGACTATGATGTGGAGCAGCAAGGATGAAAATGGACGATATTAAAACAGTTTGGGAAGGTAGGTATGTTACTGTTGACATAGTAGACACAACGACCGAGTGCTTCATTCAAGAAGGTGTTTACAGTCTAACACAGATGATTGACCTTTACGAAGAACTTACAGATGCTTTCGGCGTAACAATTAAAGAACTAAAGGAGATGGGACACAATGTGGAGGCTTTGGGCAAAAGCTCTGGGGGAGAAGATAGGAGAAGATAAGGAGGCCGACAAGGTAGCCTTTATTAGAACTATAATTGTATTACAAGCAGTTATTTGTAACGCACTGATAGTTTGGAATATTTTTAGAAATTTGTAAAGAACCTATTGACAAACGACGATAACTATATTATAATTAAAGTATCGAATCAACCACTTTCACTTTTAGCGAGGATTAGAACTATGTTGTCACATATCAAATCAAACGACAATCACTGGACTGTTGTACTTGGCGGTCAGCCATTTCAATATGACCACACTCACCCAGAATATAATGGGCTTTGCGAGTGCGTCATGGCTGGAGATGAGAATGAGTTTGTAACTCTTTTCAACACGGGTACGGTCATCGAGAACTGGTCAGAAGGTAACTTTGAGTTCCGTGACGGGTTCCTGTATTACGAGGACGAGCAGGTAGCGAGTCAGCCAACCGAGCGTATCATCAATATGCTCAAGAACGGCTGGGATCATCAGCCTATGCTTGCCTATCTAGACCGCCTCTATCAGAACGTCAGCAATCGTGCTGTTCAAGAATCCTACACATGGTGTAGTCACAAAGGTCTACCAATTTCCGATGACGGAATGTTAATTGGCTACAAGGGAGTCAGCATCTATCAGGGTGATGACCGGAAAGACAATAACGGTCGCCCTCTTACTGCTGGCGATCACGTTGACAAGTACACTGGCAACTCGTTCCGCAATAACATCGGTGATGAGTGTAGTATGAATCGTCGCAAAGTCAGCGACAACTGCAACGAAGGATGTGCCGCAGGTCTACATGTGGGTACTTACGAGTACGCCAATGACTGGGCTGGCAATGATGGTGTTGTTTTGCTTGTCAAGTTCGACCCCGCTGACATTGTTAGCGTACCGACTGATTGTAATTACTCCAAGATGAGAGTCAGCAAGTATACTGTAGTTGCCATTGCCCGTGAGCAACTGGAAGAAGAAGTGTTCATGGAGGACGAGTACGATGACTACTACGAAACAGAGGAGTACCAAAACGAACAATTAGATTTCTAATCGTGGTTGGTTAGAACGAAGTCGGGGTCGTTAGGATGCGGCTCCGGCTTTTCTTTACACTTTTACCAAAGGAATAAAAATGAGACATCTTATTTTAGCAATCGTGATTAGCCTGTTCAGCATCAATATCGCAGATGCACAGGAAAGAAAACCAATCTTCTTTGAGAGAGTTACCGTTGGTGACGTTCTCACGGGAACGGGTCTTTACCTCAAGGAAGTAGGCTGTAAGACTGTAGCAGGAACCAAGAAGATTATCAAAGGAACAGGAGATATTATTACTTCTCCATTCAGGTCTAGATTCAACTGGCCTAAGCCTAGAATGTTCCGGTACGAAAGAGGATTCTGGACTCCGCCTAGATTGAAAGAAATGCCCACAACTCCTCCAGAGATCGACTTGGGTGAGCCAGTGGAATCAAATAAGTTGATCTTCCCTCTACATAGAGAGATCGACAATCAAGACTTTATAACATTGGCAGAATTTAGTTTCTGATATTGAAAAGTCTTAGGTTGCCCCGTTCGTCTAGTGGACTAGGACATCAGGTTTTCATCCTGAAGACAGGAGTTCAATTCTCCTACGGGGTACTTTCTTTTAATTTTTTCTAAAGACCCGATTGACAAATGCCGATAGGTATGTTATAATTGATTTACATGGTACGGTGGGATTGGTTATCTCCGTGAGTCTTATATACTCGCCTCCGCAAGTTCGATTCTTGCCCGTACTACTTGTGGACTCGTAGCTCAGTTGGTCAGAGCAGGAAACTCATAATTTCTTGGTCGGGGGTTCAAGTCCCTCCGAGTCTACTATGGCCTGATAGTTAAACGGATATAACAGCGGTCTTCTAAACCGCAATTCGAGGTTCGATTCCTCGTCGGGCTACTTAATTACTAACCATAGCGAGTCAGCACTTTCAGGAGAATATTATGTACAGTCTATGTTGCATCAGTAACGAACTCAAAGAACAAGGCCACGCTTTCCAGACTATGACATGGAAGCGTTATAACGATCTGTGCAGTCAACACAGTATCTCTCACGCACTCAACGAGTTAGGCTCACGCTGGCTTAATAACGTACAGGTCACAAGGCTTGCTATCCTGCATTGCTGGGAGAACCGCTGGGGCTACCGTATATCAAGCAACCTCTTTCCCGTACTGACTCACCCTGAGTTCGGTTACGACATCTCAGACGTACCTCAGTACGAGGCTATCATGCAGACCCTCAACGACACTGCGTGGGAGAACAAGAGCTTCTGGGGAGTGCGACTGTCTATGCACCCAGATCAGTTCAACGTGCTTGCCAGCGAAAATCAAGCGTCAGTAGACAAGACCATCCTAGAGCTAAATCATCATGGTTGGGTCATGGATCAGCTAGGCTGTGAGCGTAGTTACTACAATCCTATGAACATCCATGTCAACTGCACAAAGGGTGATCTCGCTGAGATCGCTACTCGTTTCATGTTTCGCTTAAACCAGTGCAGTCAAGCTGTAACTAGCCGACTGGTTATAGAGAACGAGGACAAAGGTTGCTGGAATGTAGATAACCTACTCAAGTATTTTAACCTACCCATCACATATGACAACCTGCATGACCGGTGTAACCCATCAGCCAAGAACACTTACCTAGAGTGTGCAGAGACTTGGGGTGACATCAAGCCACTGTTTCATTACAGTGAGTCACATCCTGAAAAGACCAATCCACGCAGTCACGCAGACATGCCGGTAGACTTCCCGTGTAGCGACGACTACGACTGGGATATAGAACTCAAGTCTAAGGACGCAGCTATTCGTGCCTGTGCTTCACATCTAAAGAACGCCAGATCAATGTACGCATTACACTGATGATACCAACAATACCGTTTAACATTTTAGTTCTGGTAACTTTTATAGAGTTATCGTTCCGTATTAACGATTTAGTTTTAATAATTCCAATAGCTTGGAATATAATAGTTACCATAAATAATAAAATAAGAGGAAGAAAATGAAGAACGTCATACTACTAAATCTTGCCCTCATTTGCTGTTTTGCTTCGTTTGTCGGTGGTAAATACTACAGCGACCTACAGACCGAATCAAAGATAGAGAAGGTTGTAAACTGGAACACAAAACAAATCCATAGCTTAGGTATCGTTGCCGCTACAGACTCATACAATGCGGAAGTTATGATCCAGATACTAAATCTTATAGAAGGTAGGGAGATCAAGCCACCAGTTAGGGCAACCATATCTGAAATGATTACCTCGGATGAGTCTATCGAGGACGATGACGTTCCGCACACATTTGAGCAGGTCGCAAAAGATCAGAGAGAAGTAGATCAGTCAATCAGAGCGTTTGCGTCAGCCAATCTCTTTCAAGCAGAGACACTGGAAAACATATTAGATAAACTACAGGGGGGAAATTACCTACAATGAAAATTAGCATCAACGTAGAGCCAGACGATTTTACTTCTAAGGTTGCACAGGCTTTCGACCTAGACTTCGACGGGACTATCACAACCGACATTCCAGATTTTGAATTGCCTATGGCTGACTTCAACATCGGCATGATTGTAGGTTCAAGTGGAAGCGGTAAAAGCCAGATTCTAAACCATCACTTCAGAGCCAATGACAATAGCACGCTCTGGCTTAACGATAAGGCTATCGTTTCACACTTTGAAACACCAGACGAAGCTATTGAGAAACTGTTTGCTTGTGGACTCGCCTCTGTCCCGACGTTATGCAAACCTTTTCATGTCCTTAGCAATGGCGAAAAGTACCGTGCTGTTGTAGCTAGAAAGTTACGGAACGGTATGATATTGGATGAGTTTACCTCAGAGGTCAACAGGGAAACAGCAAAGAGTTTGTCAGTAGCCCTGAGCAAATATATCAGACGCAAGGACATCAGGAATGTAGTTTTATGTTCTTGTCATAAAGATATAATTGAATGGATAGAACCTGATTGGGTTTTTGACTGTGACAGCGGCGAACGTTTTGTTAATGACGATCCACGCCAGCAATTAAAGAAGGTAGCAAAGATAGAGATATACTAATGTTCAAAAGACCAACCATACAGTTAGAAGTCTATGAGATTCCAAAAGAGTTCAAGGAAAGATACTGGAATCTTTTTAAGAAGCATCATTATCTTGGTGACTCTCTCAACAAGGCTGCACGCTGTTGGGTTGCTTATCTCTGGGGCAATCCTGTAGCCTTTAACTCTGTACTAGCCATGCCGAGCGGCTCTCTTAAAAACGCTTGGAGAGAACATAGGCTCGTTGTCCTGTCGGACTATCAGGGCATGGGCATTGGCAACAACATGTCAGAATGTGTTGGTAAAATTTTAACAGGAGAAGAAAAAAGATTTTTCTCAAAGACCGCCAATATAAAATTAGGAGAAGCTCGAAGTCAGCGAAAAGTATGGCGACCAACCAGCAAGAACAAGAAGGCAAGACCCGATAACATCGGCAGAAAGAAAAACTATAATAACATGGTGAAAGAATCTCTATCTATGAGAGTATGCTATTCACATGAATATATAGGAGATCAAAAATGAGAAAAGCATTTGTATTTGATTTTGACGACACTCTCGCAACAACAGAAGCTTGCGTACTGGTTGTGATGCCCGACACAAAAACTTGCAGGGGATATATCAGAGAACTTACTCCCGCTGAGTTCAATGGTTATACACTAAAGAATGGCGAGAGGTTTGACTTCTCTCAGTTCAGGTGTCCCGATTTAGTTATTGACGGCAAGCCAACCGAGCTAATCAATTTAGCTAAAGAAGTATATGGCGAACAGCATGATGTATATATTTTAACCGCTAGAAGTAATGATGTCGCAGACGCTATAGCTAAGTTTTTGAAATTAGCTGGCATAGAGGCCAAGCAAATTATATGCGTGGGAGATAGCGACGATCACTGCGGAATAGCAAACGCTAAGAAAAAATCACTACTAACAATTATGAAATTGTATGATAAAATCTATTTTTATGACGATAATAGAGAGAACATAGAATTAGCTAAGGGTGTGGGCGTAAAGTCCTACCTAGTTTAAGGAGTTTTACCAATGACTTGGCAGCAATTACACGAAGACGCTACTGTTGTAGACCTTCACAATCACGCAGTCTTAAAAAAGTTTCTCCTCGACAGAGACTTAACAACAAGCAAGACTAAATTTTTAGCATCTTTATTTAAGAGAGCCTTCTGGCCTTTGAGTCAGAGAAGCACATTTCCCTTATTAGACAAGGGTGGCGTTGATGTTGTTTTCTCAACGTGTTATATACCTGAGCGAGAATGGATAGAAGATCAGGGTCTTGTAAAACTGGCTTTGACTTTATCACCAGAAACGAAGAAGCGTGTCTTCGATCCTTTCTATTTTGACGCTACCGTGTCTATGATGGATGCAATGGAGAAAGAGGCTGAGTCGTATAACAACAAAGAACCAGAAAGAAAAATAAAGTTTGCCAAAGACAAGAACTCTTTGATAGATATTTTGGCTGAAAAGAATATAGCCTTTATACATTCGGTTGAGGGCGGTCATAGCCTAGAAGGAATAGAGAGCGAGACATCAGAAATTAGCCAAGACATAGAGTCAGAGGTTTTGAGTAACCTTGAATACTTATCCCAAAGAGGTGTAGCATATCTGACGCTGGCACACTTCTATCCTAACAAAGTAGCTCCTCCGGTGTTTCCTTACCCCACCTACGGGATCAAAAGAAGTAACTGGAAAAACCTCATGGCCGGATGGGACATGAATAAGGGGCTTACCGCTTTAGGTGCTAAGGTCGTACAGAGAATGACCGAGCTTGGAATGTTAATTGATATTGCTCACTGTACACCCAAAGCTAGAAAAGAAGTATACGAAATAGTTGGCGACAAGCAGAGCCTCGTTATATCTAGCCACACTGGATGCTTTGAAATTAACCGTGATCCATACAACCTAGAAGATTGGGAACTAAAGTGGATTGCAGATCATGGCGGCGTTGTAGGTGTTATCTTTATGAATTATTGGATAAGCCCAGTTGACACACCGTTGGGGCTAAAGTATATTGAACAAACAATTAGTCACATGAGAGATGTTGCCGGAGCTAATGTAGTCGGATTGGGAACGGACTATGACGGGTTTACCGATCCTCCTGATGAGATGGTTGACATATCAGAACTTCCCAGATTAACCAGATATTTACATTCTTTGGAAAGATATTCTGATGATGAGATAAAGGGATTTCTGGGTGGCAACTCATTGAATACACTAATGAACGGCTGGAGAAATGAAAACTAAGCGTGAAAAACTTTTAGAGCAGAATACCATAACGTGGGACACTGGCTGGTGGAAAAAGAAAATAAGATTAGTCGCCCTATATGCCGCAAACAGAACTGGGCTAATAGCTGAGTTTGACACGGACTGTGGTAGGACTATATCCTTTAAGATACATCAATCTAAAATAGAGGACTCCACATTTCGGAACACACAGCTCCAGTCAGGTACGATCATAGAGGGAGTGCATGAACAGGAGTTCCTATGTATACGTTGTGCTTCTATACATCATAGAAGTTTTGCTAGGCAAAAAGGAGACAGCGGTGGATCAAAGTGTAAAAATTGTTACAATCTTGGTCGAAAAGAAGAAAAGCAAAATAATCAACAGGCAAGAATAAGATCAAGATTGGGTTCTGGATTAAATCAATTCATAAGAAGAGAACCAAAGAGAAGCCTAAATAAGTCTAATATGGTTAGAGAGGCACTGGATCACTTGGGACAAGACGCAGAACTAAACGATGTCAGACAATACGTTCTTGATAAAAGCAATATTAAAATAAGAGACAATGACTACTACAATGTAAAAAGCGGAAGAAGAGCAAGTCCTCAGTTCTCATTTATAAGAGATTCTCTCGGCTGCTCAAGGGACTTCTTTTTGGAGTGGATAGAGTCTCAGTTTGAAGAAGGTTGGACTTGGGACAATCGGGGAGAGGTGTGGGAGCTAGATCATATAATTCCGTTTAACTCGGTAGACCTAACCAACAAAGAAAATGTTTACAAGGTAATGAACTATAAAAATACAAGACCTCTATCCATATCTGAAAACAGAAAAAAGAGAGACGGCACATGTCCGTAAATAAAAACATAGTGTGGTGTCCTTCGGAAGACGGATGGTTTGTCTACGACGAAGTGGAACAGGTCATTGATTTTTGTTCAACATACACAGAGGCCTTAGAGATATTTACCAAATACTGTAGAGATAATTTTCCGGAGTTATACAATGAGTAGTAAATTCAAATTTGAAAAGTACGACGATCCCTTCAGGGCATTTAACATACAAATGTCTATCATATGCGACCTAGAGCAGGGAGGAAAGATAGACGAGAACGAGGCCTTTGAACAAGTAAAAGCCCTGTACAAACAATTCAAACATTACTTCAAGCATGAACATGAAGCCAGTTCTGTATTAGAAAATAAAGAATATTACGAAAAAAATAAATACGTTTACAAGGAAAGTAGAAATGAATAAGTTAATGACACTTTTTGCCGTCATCACTTTTGGTAGCTTGGGATACTTGGGGTATAAATCCCATGTGACCCACAAAATGGTTGCTGAAAATAGAAGTATGCTTATGGACGGTTTTCAAAATTTAGCAGAGGTTGAGATGATGATGGAAGGTTTTGTCGAGATGGCTCCCCGTGAAATGGAATCAATATCTAGAAAGGTAGCAAGGGAAGAAGTGTTGGCGGGGTTTCAACAATTTGCAGAAAACTTCAGAAATCTGAGCAATGAAAAAGAATCCTTACAGCCCACCGAAGACTAACCCCGCAAGGAGATCAGATAGTTGGAACGAGGGTATTCATCAAAGACCAGATGATGAGACAGATTGGGTTTCTTTTTTTTGGATAGTGCTATTCCTTTTTATTTTCTTCTTTCACAATGTTTTACTCAAGTTCTTCGTAGATTTATTCCGAGATATATTGTATGATTAATTTTTTATTTGACGTAGACGGAACACTGACCCCCGCAAGAAAAACTATGGACAGTAATTTTCGTCAAGCGTTCGGTAACTGGATTACATTTCAAAGGGAGAGAGGGAACAAGATTTTTTTAGTCACCGGCTCAGACAGACGAAAGACCCTAGAGCAAATTGGACTATCCCTTTATAGACATGTAGACGGGTGCTATCAAAATTCTGGGAATCAACTATACATTAGAAATCGTTTAAGATGGGAAAAGCATTGGCAAGTACCCGACCCTTTAATCAAAGACCTTAAAAAAATACTTACAAAAAGTAAATGGTACGGTAAGGCTGAAAATAATATTGAATATAGGAGAGGTGAAAAGAATAGTGTACCCATGATGGTGAACTTCTCTACACTAGGCAGGTCTGCAAACCAGCTTCAGAGAAAAGAATACTTTGAATGGGACAAACTTAAAGGAGAAAGACTAAACATAGTAAGCGAATTATCTTCCAAGTACGAAGATATTTCCTTTGCGATAGGTGGAGAGATAAGTATAGACATATATCCAATCGGCAGAGATAAATCTCAGGTGCTTTCTGATATGTTCGGAGAAACCATATTCTTTGGTGACAGATGTGAACTAGGCGGCAACGACCATACTCTTGCGATACAATGTGACACATACTATAACGTCCAAGACTGGACAGATACAAAAAGAATAATTGGAGAAAAATATTGTGGCTAATTTTTGTTACACCTGCACTGCTGAGTTATTTGGAAAAGAGAACGCCGACAAAAATGATTTTGCTGGGATAGCTAGAGGTAAGGAGAGGTACTTTTGCCTGTGTGAAGGATGTGGATGGATAACCGTAGACAAACACGGGGAGAAGCTAGAGGACGATGAAGAAACATAAATGGGAAGAATTAGGGTTTGATCCGATTAAAGACGGATACTGGGCAACTGCCGAAAGAATAAAGCAAAGAATTTCAGAAAAAGAAAAGCAAAGACGTAAATCAAACGCTATAATATTTAGCGTTATAGTAGCATGTGCTATGGTGATGTTATTGACTCTATGGATCATGTTGTAAGGAATATACTATGAAAGCATTGATGGCCGGTCTACTGGCTTGGGCTATAGAAATTTCTGTAGTTTTAACAGCCTTTGCGTTACTTAAAAGAGAAGAGTCGAAAGTTATAAAAAGAAGAAAAAACAAAATTAGGACTTGACAATTAGCTATTGTACTTTATAATAAGGGGCAAGAGGAAATGAAAAAAATGAATAACTTAGAGACTAAAGACTTCGTATTGGGTTTTCTTCTGGGCGTAAGTCTTTGTATGGGCATCTATATCTACGGGGGTGTATAGTGTTTCATGAACTAAAGAAGGCTTGGGGTGATGTTCTGTACAACTCTGTTTTTGAGGCGGATCATTACAACCAAACAATAAAAATCCCCATGAAGTATTTCGAGAGACTTCACCAAGAATTTAACATATGCTTCGTTGAAGAAGACGAAGATCCAGAATTTAGATCTTGGCAAGAGGGTTGGGATGGAAATTAAATGGCAGGACGAAGCGAAACTAGGGATATGTCTGACTCTCATTATGGTCGGGTTGCGTTGACACTCAAGAAAAGAACGAGTACGCCTGAACTAAGAAAGATTTATTTCGACGAAGAGAACAGACACAAAAGACAAACTAAACAAACAAAAAACAAGAAGGATCGTCCACTCTGGCACAAAATCCTTCTATTTTGGAGATAACATGCCACTATTCAAAAAGAACAAAGAAGAAAAAGAAAAACTAAAAAACGAGAAGCACGAGAGACTCAAAGAAAGAAAAGAGTCTAGAAGGCTATTTCGCCTAGAAAGAATAAAAGAAGTCACCGCAAAAGCATATGCTGTTGCAACCAAAAGAAAGTGGCTGGTGTTTATGATAGTGGCAGCTATAGCCGCTTATTTAATTATATTTAAGGGCGGCTTTGACTTGGGCGGAATTAAAAATCTCATAGGACTGTAAGATGTATAACGTAGGAATCATAGGTAGGGGCTTTGTTGGCTCCGCCTTGTTGTCGCACCTGAAAAAGATATTTAGCGTATCGTCATATGATCTATCTGATACGGTAGACATGAACTTAGGATACCAAAGGGTGGTCGAAAAATCTAACATTATATATCTTTGTGTCCCTACTCCATCTGATAAACATGGGAAGTGTGACACCCTGCATGTGGACAATGCTTGCAAGCTCATTAATTACTACTCCAAGAGAGTCAGCAAGTTTACTGTCGTCCTAATAAAATCAACGATGTCTCCGCACACAACACAGAGACTTCAAGAAAAGTATAATCACTGCGTCTTGGTATGCAATCCAGAGTTTCTAACCGAAAGAACAGCAGTAGAAGACGTTAAAAACACAACTAAGCATCTTCTAGGGATACCTGACCCTTCGATGAAGCATTTGCTCTCAGACTATCATAGCATGGCTTGGCCAGATTCTGATTGTATCTATACAGACCCCACTACCGCAGAGATGATAAAAACTACAACCAATAGTTTCTTCTCGACAAAAATTACTTTCGCAAATATAATTTATGATATATGTAACTCTCTAGGAATAGATTACAACAAAATGATTGAAGTCATGCAGGAAGCAGACCCTCGCGTGGGCGACATTCACTGGCAAGTTCCCGGTCATGACGGAAAGAGGGGGTTTGGTGGCAAGTGTCTACCAAAAGAACTGTCAAGTATGATCTCAATAGCAAAACAAAACAATATAAATTCCAGCCCCTTAGAGGCAGTAGAAAACTATAACGAATTAGTCCGTGACCTAACCACAAAGGATAAACAATGTCAACGAGATTCGATAACAGAAGCGTGTCAACTTTTAAAAAAGACATTCACTTTGCCACAAAACTAGAGAAATATTTCTTTACTGAGTGGCTAGAAAAAGTTAAGTCTGGAGCGTGCGGCCTACATGTTTCAGAATGGAGTGACAATGGTTGCGGCAATGATGGAGAGTTTATTGCTAAAGGGAATACCGCCGGTGCTGACTATAAAATATCTGGATCAATAAGAGGCGAAGGATTAGACGCACAACTAACAGATGAGCCGCTAGAGATTAAGTGGGTTCCTACGGCTGGTAAATTTACATTAAAAGAAAATGATCTGAAGGCTTATGTTAGAGAACAAGCGAGCATTCTCTTTATCTATAATTCAGTGAGATGTGGAACAGACCTAAGAAAGCCAAGAGATTATGACTTTGATCGCCATATTAAATTAGTGGAGTCCAAGAGTCAGCAAATTAAATGGGGCATAATGTGGTCGCCCAGAGTTAAAGAATTTTATAACAACGTCAACAAGACTGCTGGCTTCAGACCCATAAGCTATATGGGCGGTAAGCAGGGCGTGGTTTTGAAACAGCAAGACTTTAGTAAATGGTTTGTATCTTACGATTGGGAATAAATGAAAATAGTAGACGAAACTAAATTAGACTTTGACGACATCCTATTGGTTCCAGCACGCTCGCCTTCCGCCAGTAGAAAGGAAGTACAATTAAAAAGAACCTTCAAGTTTTTTCACTCGCCAAAAGAGTGGCATGGACTCCCTATTATTGCGGCCAATATGGATACTACTGGCACCTTTAATATGGGTGCTGCTTTGTCAAAACACGAAGCGGTAACATGCCTTCACAAGTACCACGATCCTGACAGGGTTGTGGAGTACTTTAAATACTACAATATAGAGTCCAGCGTGTGGGTTTCTATAGGAATGAATAAGAACGATTTAGAGAAACTACACGCCATCAAAAAAGGAATCCACTCTAGCCCAAATATTTGCATAGATATTGCCAATGGATACACTGAAAAATTTGTAGAATGGTGTTTGTTGGTTAGATCACATTTTCCAGATTCAATCATTATGGCTGGCAACGTTTGTACACCTGAGATGGTTCAGGAGTTGGTTCTTCATGGCGGTGTTGATATTGTAAAGATAGGTATTGGACCGGGAAGTGCCTGTACAACAAGACTAAAAACTGGAGTAGGATACCCACAGCTTTCAGCAATTATTGAATGTAGCCATGCTGCTCACGGACTAAAAAGCGGCGATGGAAAGATGGGGCTGGTATGTGCCGATGGAGGATGTAGAATCCCTGCTGATATTTGCAAGGCCTTCGCTGCTAATGCCGACTTTGTGATGCTGGGCGGTATGTTCGCAGGAACAGACGAATGTGAGGGAGAGTGGCAATATTCTACTGAAGAAAAGAAAACGGGTCTTAAATTTTACGGTATGTCGTCCGAAAAAGCACAGGATAAACATAGCGGAGGCATGAATAACTATGCTACCAGCGAGGGTAGAGTTAAAATTGTGCCATACAAGGGATCAGCAGACTCTGTTATGAGTGACGTTAAAGGAGGTCTACGTAGCTGTTGTGCTTATGTTGGAGCCACGTCCCTTAAGGATTTGCCAAAATGTGCTAAGGCTATAAAAGTAGGTAGAACACACTTTGATAACTCGATTTAATTGCGTATAGAAATATAGCAGAGAAAACCCTCGTTAAAAGTGAATAGAACAATGGAGAAAAAAAGAATTAGCAGGATACTAAGGAGCCTGTATGAACCAGCACTTGAGGAGAACACAGCTTGGGACTCCTACAGTAACTTTATAGATCTTTTTCTAGATGGAGATCCAGAAACAACACACTATCTAATGACAATTTGCGAGCTAGATAGGGGACAAAGGCTTCATCTAAGACATAAAATAGCAGAAAAGGGCTTTGAACTAACTCCCTGTGAGTTGAATCAGTATATATTATTGATAATGCTGGCACTTTCCGACTACATAGAGTTGACAGAGGAGTTCAATTCCGAACTTGACTTTTGATGTTTAATTTTATTCATGTGCCCAAGACAGCGGGTACTTCAATGAGACACCTTTGCCTTCAAAGCAACGGCCTCATAAAGTACAACGGTCACGGAGCAGACGTAAGTAGCCCGTCTATAAAAAATCAAATACTAATAATTAGAAATCCAGTAGATAGATTTAAGTCTGCTGTCAAGTATGTTTCAGACTTTTTTGAAATGTGTGAAGAAACACTATCAGAAAAGCACAAAAAGATAGATGACCATTTCAAATCTATCAGAAAAAAAAATAAAGACAAAAAGATAAGTCTGCCAACATTCATAGACAATAGAAAATCTCAGATTTTTAAAGACATACAGGCCTTGTCGAATAGGCCAAACGCTTGGATTTCTATACTAAGAGAGGGTACGGGAGCACTCGCATATACCATAAAATATATTATAGAGTCTAATGTTTTAGAATCAGCATTAAACTACATCGGCCCTAAAAAATGTCAGTATATATTTCCATTTGAGCCGCAGGCTAGTTGGTATCTCAAGCCCTCTATTGTAATTATAATGGATAATATAGAGCAAGAAATTGACTACCTAACAAAACAACTAGGATTAGATTACATTCTTCCTCACAAAAATAGAAGCTCAAACGCCGATCAAAGACCAATATCTGAAAAAAATATGAAATGGTTACAAAAAACATATGCTAAAGATTTTAAACTTTACTATAATTACAGTGAAACCAACTTTAAGAAAAGGATATTAAATGGAATATAGAGATAGTGCTATCGAGTCCCTTTATATGAAAGCTAGAGCAGATAGAGCCGAGGCTTTGTGCAGTCTTAATATAATGCTAGACCATCCCGCTGGGATAGGAGACCATAGCACTGAAGACCTACACTCCAATTTAAACGAGGCATTGTCAAAACTGGCTGATGCAGAGGATAGACTAGATACACTAGACAGGTGGTTTCCCCAATAATGTATGAATACAAGGCTACTGTACACAGGGTTGTTGACGGAGACACTGTTGACTTTATCGTAGATCTAGGGTTCAGTGTGTATATGAAAGTTAGGGGCAGGCTCGCTGGTGTAGATACTCCAGAGCGAGGCCACAAGGATTTTATCGTGGCGGCAAAGATGTGCAGGGAACTTTTAGAAAAGTCTAAGGCGTCCTTTCCTTATGAGGGCAGCGTTATTATAAAAACAAACAAGACCGGTAAATACGGTAGATGGATAGTGGAGATACAGGGAGTTACGGATGAGCTTGCAAAAATTTGGCCATACGAGACCACTTAAATAGTAAAAATAGTAAAAGTTAGTATCTGGAGAAGAAATGGGAAGGCCGTGCAAGTGCTGCAAAGACGATCCTAGTAGTAGCTCAAGCTCATCAAGTAGCAGTAGTGGCAGCAGTTCCTCCCAGTCGTCGTCATCGTCTAGCTCTTCCTCGTCGTCTGCTTCATCGTCTTCGTCGTCTAGTTCTTCGTCTGCTTCGTCGTCTGCTTCGTCGTCTTCGTCATCTTTGTCGTCTTCGTCATCCTTGTCTTCCTCTAGGTCTTTATCTTCTTCATCGTCTTCTTCATCTAGATCGTCCTCGTCGGGTAGCAGTTCCTCTTTTTCGGTTTCGTCGTCTGCTTCGTCGTCGTTAGGCTCTAGTTCCGTGTCGGTTTCCACGGTTTCTGAGTCTCTTTCGCTCTCAAGTCTGGGGCCACCCGGAGAAGACTGCCTCCAAGACGGTTACTGTATATGGAAGTGTTTTGATCACTGGGCGTATGACATAATAGTTGATGAATGTGATAGCTCGACAGGATCGCTAAACTGTCAGTGTGCCCAAGTTTCACAGCCCTGCTCTGTGTTAGGTCGTCAGATCGCCGTTGTTTGCGTTGAGAGAACTTAATATGGCAAAAAAGAAAAAATATAAACCCCGCAAAACAGATGAAGCAGAGCTTCAGGCGTTTCGGGAGCATATAAAATTGATTAACGAAAAGTCCAAGACGATAGTAGAAAAGTATCGACAATGGTGGGACAAGGACAAGAAAACATGGAAAAAAGGATTCAAGGGACATGGGAATTCGTGAAAAGTTGTGCGAATATTTTGGCGATGATCTTCTGTTTGCCAATGGTTATGACGACGCTATTATTGGCGTTTGTGGTGGCCACGATTCAGGAAGGGTTGCTTATTATATTCCGAAAATGGTAGAGATAGCAGCAAATAATCTTAGTATAGATCAAGACGAGGCTCTAGAGTGGCTTGAGTACAATACTTTTGGAGCCTATGTCGGTAATAACACTCCTATTTATATTATATAAACCAAACGGAAAGTACAAATGGCTAAAGAATTTCACATGATAATAGGGAACCCAGACGCAACTTGGGAAGACATTGACTGTCATCATCTGGCAGATTTTGGTGAAGATAAAATATGCAAACTCGCATCTGATATGGCTGGGGTTCCGGCAAAAATACCAAATCCCTACAGATGTGAAATCTGTAACTGGCATAAGGATGGAAAAACGGCGGCCTGTAAGACGGTTCAAAAGTTAGCACTGAAGGCCGCAGAAGAATCAGGAGAAAACCTTCTTCGTTCTGTCTCAGAGAAGATAGGAGAAGGAGTTGGTACAGAGCTACACAAAATGATACCAAAGTTTTTAGAAAGGCCCGGTTGTTCTTGTAAAAGCTGGGCCAAGAAGATGAACATATGGGGAGTAGAAGGATGCACCAACAACAAACAGGCAATAATTGATCACCTAGTAGCAGAGTCTAATAAAAGGGTTTTGTTTAGTTGGGTTCCTTCGTCAGCTACTAAAGTTGTAGCCAAAAGACTGGTGGAGTCTGCTATTAACAAGGTACGAGAAAAAGAAGAAGCCGATAATCCCAAGACAAAGTGGTTCTGTGCAGTGACTACAGCACCTAGAAAAGTTTCAACTCTACAGAACTGTGTTGAGTCACTACAGATAGCGGGATTTACTCCCTTTATATTTGCGGAACCAAATGTTCGTGGCCTTGGGAAGCAATACGAAGAATTTACCATTAACAATGAGACAAAGAGAGGAGTTTGGCATAACTGGCTAGACTCCTGTAGATATGCTTTAGAAAATAGCGATGCAAATACTATTCTTACGGTACAGGACGATTCACTGTTTCATCCCGATTCAAAGACCTTTTTAGAGCAAAACATCCTGTGGCCAGATACAGAGGTTGGTTTTGTCTCACTTTACACCCCCAAGCACTATAGTCTTAAGCCACACAAAAAGACAGAGCAAAGGGATCGTGGAGTAAATAGAGTAATAACAAAGAGCATGTGGGGTGCCTGTGCCCTAGTTTGGCCTAGAAAAATACTGGAGCAGGTGGTTGAGCTAGACTTTACTAAAAACTGGCTAGGAGCAAGACTAAGAACAAAATCCGCTTGGGAGTCAATGCAAGAGAAGAGAAGGGCAGAACCTTGGAGGGTGCAGAACAGCGATACAGCAATAGGAAAGATAATGAACATAATGGGAAGAACAATGTGGTTTTGTGACCCCTCTCCCGTGCAGCACATAGCTGAATATTCAGCAATTTCACACGGTGGAAATAAGGGCAGAAGAAACTGTGGACGTTGTGCCACATGGTCTGAGTCTCTATTAGAACAAATACCCCGACAAAATAACGGTAAACGGCTATATAGATATGAATACGATGAGATAAATCTATATAATCCAAATGCCGGTTAAAAGATAAATTGTGTATACTATTGTGGCTTAAAAGTTTTCATAAAATAAAATTGGAGCAGTAAAGTGGCAGTAGTATTAGAAGGCACACAAACTACCTCGTTTACATCGGGGACTAGCTTAACAATAGCCCTACCTGCGGGAGTGGTAGAAAACGATTTGATACTTATTGCTGGTGTACACGAGGGTGCCTTCGCACTCAGTACCCCGACTGGCTATACACAACTTGTCGATGAGCAGGCCACAGACGCTTACTTTGGAACAAACCTTTGTCGTTTCTTTGTTTTTTACAAGATAGCCACTTCCTCTGAATCAAATCCAGTTACAAGTAGTACTGATAACGCTTCTGACAAGAGATTTATTGTTCATAGATTTTCTGGATGTAATACAGGACAGCCGCTTGTGCTAAGAGGGTCTGGCCAAGACAACGTTAAAAAATATCAAACCCCCGGTTTTCCTCCGTATTTCAATATAGCGTCCTGTACTACAGACTCATTTGATGATGAGTTGTTCAGAATTGCTGCGTGTAACGACAACGGTGACGAGGGAACGCTCGACAACGCACAATCATTCACGGGTCATACTAGACGAGCAATACTGACAGGCTCAGAAGTTGGAATGATTAGCATACAGAAAAACTCCGTCTCAGCGGAGACCGTAGGTGCCTTACAGATAGACACAATTAGCGTGGTTGGCGGTGAGGTTGATGCCATTGCATTTGCTAATATTGCTCTCAGAGAAGGTACTGCCGGTGGCGGAGGTGGACGCAGTATGATGCTCTTGGGTGTTGGATAGTGTCTGATGCTCAACGTAGTCAAAATATTGACACTGATTGTCTTCTTGGACGCTGGGACAAAAGAAAAAACTTTTGTCGTTGACTACGTAGATATGATAGAGATTAATCATAAGTATTTTAGAGATAGTGACAGCGGAGAGATTAAAAAGCAATTCACCCAAGTTATATTCTGGGAGTATCGCAAGAATGTATTACTACCAGAGATAAAAGAAGGTGAGCTTACCGGAAATTGGTATCAAGGCTCTGACTATGTAGTTATAGACTATTTTACTCTTCATAATAATAATTATGGACTCAATAAAACAAGCGGCATCTCTCCGTATCTTTATAAAGACAAATGGTATACTCATTACTATGACCAGTCAGATAAATGTGAAAGGGTTGTGATCTCTAAACAGATAAAGAGAACACAAACAATGTACGATCCAGAAGTACTAAACGCAAGAATTGTGGAAATTTCTTCAAGAAAGGAGTTGACAAAGCCCGATAGACATACTATAATAAAGAAAATACCAAAGGAAATAGAAAGATTACTGGACATGGAAATACAAGTAAGATAAGGGGGGGCGATTAGGCTTCGACTGATTGTGGAAGTAAAGACTGCATTGACTGGTTGATCGGTTGGCCAGTATAAAAACCGATTATATTTTTTTAAGTGTCGAAGAGAATTTCGCACTCGCTGCGTAGCAGCAGGGGGCTTCATGAGCCTTCATGCCCAATCATGAACGGGCTAGGCCGTTCCTAGATAGAGGACTCACTACTTGAATTAATCGTGAGATGATGGTAATCCATCTGACTCCGATAATCGGATAGCTTTGTTTGTTGTGCGATTACAGCAGGCTAACAATGTAGATGTTTTTATGGAATCAATGCAGGACGCGGGTTCGATTCCCGCCGCCTCCACTGCTAGGATTATGGTAATATTAAATAAAAAGAAACCAAGCGATTGGGACAACATATTTTTTGAAGAGGCTACTCTATGGTCTAGAAGAAGCCACGATACACAAACGCAATGCGGGTGTGTTCTAGTAAAAGACAGAACGGTAATATCGTCTGGTTATAATGGCTTTATAAGAGATATAGACGACGACTGCTTGCCAAACACCAGACCCGAAAAATATCCCTTCATGATACACGCCGAAGCAAACGCCATATATAATTCAGTAAGGATTGGTAGATCTACATTAGGTGCCTCGGCATACATAACGGCCATTCCATGCCTATCTTGCCTACAGATGCTTTACCAGTGTGGAATAGAAAAGATATATTTTTCAGACATTTCCAACCCAAAGATGTGCAGTAGCTCCCCAAACTACGTGAATATATATAAGATGATTGAAGAAAAGATTGACCTTATATTCATCTCAAAAGACGACCTATCTGCGAAACACTTGATAGAAGCCTCAGAAAAAATTCAGAAAAAATCTAAATAACCGATTGACAAACGACGATAGTTGATATATAATAATAGTAATGACCAACCGACCAAGCGAGGAAACAAAGATGGCGAAGAAAAGAAAACAACCGGTAAAGGCGTGCCCAGATTGTAATACAGAGTGTCACGCAAGACTAGCGACATGTAAAAAGTGCGGCTACGTTTTTTATAAGAAGAAGAAAAGATTTGTTGAGAATTGGAAAGAAGAACTAAACCCCGGAGATCATGTCAGGGTTGTTGGTAGATCTGGCACTTACTATCTAAAGGAAAGCGGTGAGAGGCTATATTTCACAAATCCCGGAGTTTACCAAATAAAACACGTAAAGGAAAACGGCTTAGTTGTTGTAGGTAAGGGTAGACATGCAAGTGGATACGAATTCCTATACATGGGTAAGGAAGTAAAATCATCTATGTTGGACAGAATGTATAATAGTCCACATAAATTAATTAGTGTTTCTTTAAAGAAAAGAAAAGGAGAGTCTTAATGACTACAAATTGGAACTCGCTTCTTAATACGAAGCGTAATGTAAGTACTGTTTCTAACTTTGCAAAAGGCGATATGACGGGAAAGGAATTTGTTTCCTCTTTCGCCGGAACGTCAAACTCTAGCATCGCAAGATCGCTACTTAAGAATCACGGAGTAGATAAAAGTCGTAACCTAGCTAAGAAGGCACTCTACCGTAGAGCATCTTCAAACGCTTAATTCTAATTTTAGGGAGTTTAATTTTATGTTTAATAACAGAGTAGTTTTCAAGGGAAACCTCACCAAAGATCCGGAATACAAAGAGATCTCTGAAAAGGATCTTGTCACGTTCAGAATTGCAGTCAACGAATCTGTTGGCAACGGTCGGGAAGAGACCGTGTATCTTGACGTGGATGGATGGGGTAGTCACGCAGCCTACGCACAAAACGTGCAACTAAGCAAAGGTGATCGTGTAATCATTGACGGAAGATTGCGTCAAAGAAATTGGGAAGACAAAAACGGGGTGTCTCGCACCTCTTACAGTATCCTTCCTAGCACTTTCTCCAAAGTTGTAAAACCTAGTCGTGAACTAGCGTCTACGGAACAGTCGTAAGCTGCAATCCTGTTCGTAGCGGCATTCGTTCTTGCGGCGGTGCCGCTACGTTCTAGGTTTATAAAAATGAATAAAATAAACAAGACAAACAGACAGATAAAGAGCATAGAGGACAGAATCCACATACTTTCGGATCGTCTTTATAACCCAGACATAACAACCTCTGAAGCCAAAAAAATAAACAGAAGAAAAAAGAAGCTACTAAAAACCAAAGAAAAAATTGAAAAAAGACTTGACAAAGATCATTGAATATGCTATAATATATTAGACTGGGATAGCTTCCTAGTCTAAGGAAGGTGGCTGAAAATACGAGAG